>Ga0256831_1001743_pt1 | contig 11490 bp, 5 predicted proteins | sample 132544metaG_FD_189087 | JGI IMG/M metagenome (GOLD analysis project Ga0256831, IMG submission 189087) | Hydrothermal vent microbial communities from Lau Basin, Pacific Ocean - 132-544 | ecosystem: Environmental > Aquatic > Marine > Hydrothermal vents | place: Pacific Ocean: Lau Basin | collected... | reverse complement strand
ATTTTTGATTATTCATTATGAATATATTTATCACATTTAGCTAAAGCAAAAATATTACAATTTGACATATTTCTCTACTTTTTACTCTTTTTCTTGTATAATAGACTTCTATTTATCTAAAGGAGAATTTATGAAAGAAGCCAAACAACTGTTCCAAAAATTAAAAATTGTCTCTCTGTTGGACTTGGCTCTTATTCTCCCATCTTCCTATAATAACTCTACCCTTTCAAAAGAGATTCAACTTGGAAAAATAAATACCTTTGAAGCCAAAGTTGAAGAGGTTACTAATGTCAATGGAAAACTACGTATTACATTTTGGTTAACAAAGTTCAACCAACGACTCAACTCCATGCTCTTTCGTGTTACCCCTTATCATTATCAACTTTTTACAGTAGGTTCACAACATTTTATACAAGGAAGAGTCGAAGAGTACAGAGGTTTTTTACAAATGAACCAAGCAAAATCTCTCAAACGCATAGGAGAGATTAGACCTAAATATTCGACTGCCTTAAAAGAGAGTAGTCTACGTGCTTTAATTGAATGTTATATCACACCTAATTATCTTTATAAAGAGGGACTAAACAGTAAAGAGGTCGATACACTTTTAGGGCTACACTATCCACAAAATTTAGAACAAATTGAAAACTATGACCCTGAGGTACTTAAGTTTGTGGAAGCTTTTAATCACATAAAAAAGCTTAAAGGAAAAAGAGAAGATTTTCCTGCCATTGAAGCTCTTCATGGAGAGATACTTCCCTTTGTTGAAGCTTTGCCTTTTAAACTAACTAAAGAACAACAATCTGTCATTGATGAAGTACAACAAGATTTAAAACAAAAAGACAAAGCAACAAAACGTCTTATTATCGGTGATGTTGGTTCAGGTAAGACCATGGTTATTTTAGCTGCTTCTGTCATGGCATACCCCTCAAAAAGCATTCTTATGGCTCCAACTTCTCTTTTAGCAATTCAACTCTATGAAGAGGCAACCAAACATCTGCCAAGCCACTTAAAAATTGCTTTGGTCATGCAAGGAAAAAATGAGGGGGACTATGTAGAAGCAGATTTCATTATCGGAACACATGCCCTACTTTTTAAAGAAGACCTTCCAAAAGCATCGTTGGTTATGGTGGACGAGCAACACCGTTTTGGAACCAAACAACGTGCTTTACTTGAAGCTATGGTGGCAAATGAAGAGAAAAAACCTCACTACTTACAATTTTCAGCAACTCCAATTCCTAGAACCCAAGCCATGATGCAATCTGAACTCATTGATGTCAGCCTCATTACCTCAACTCCTTTTGACAAAGATATTACCTCACGAATTATCTCTAAAGAGGATTTTCCTGAACTTTTAGAGTCTATTAAAGATGAAATAGCCCAAAACCATCAAGTACTTATTGTCTACCCTTTAGTAGAAGAGAGTAAAGAGATTCCCTACCAATCTATAGATGAAGGTCGAAGCTTTTGGGAAAAAAGATTCGACAACGTCTACGTAACTCATGGGAAAGATAAGAAAAAAGAAGAGGTCTTATATGAATTTAGAGAAAAAGGAGATATTCTCTTAGCCACTACTGTTGTAGAAGTAGGTATCTCTCTTCCACGTTTAACCCTTATTGTTATTGTAGGTGCAGAACGTTTAGGCTTAGCAACCCTTCATCAACTTCGTGGACGTGTAGGACGTTTAGGACTAAAGAGTTACTGTTACCTTTTTACCAATAACAAAAAAAATGCTCGACTAAGCTCATTTACTCAAACTACAAGTGGATTTGAAATTGCCAAGCTTGATTTACAGTTTAGAAATTCAGGTGATATTTTAGATGGAACCATACAGAGTGGAATGCAATTTAAATGGTTAAATTTAGCCGAAGATGAGCATATTGTCTATGCAGCAAAACAAAGACTAAGGAAGAAAAGTTAATTAACTTTTCAAATGGTATACTATTGGATTCAAAATTCATTATAAGAAATATAAAGGTTAAAAATGTCAACGTTAACAAAACAAGATAAAGAGATTTTAAAATCAAGTATTCGTGATATTCCCAATTTTCCCAAAGAGGGAATAGTCTTTAAAGACATCACTACACTTCTTAACAATCCAAAAGCACTCAATACACTCATGAATCACTTAGAAGAGCGTTATAAAAATTATGGCTTAGACTATATTGCAGGTATTGATGCACGTGGTTTTATTTTTGGTTCTATTTTAGCTGACCGACTCAATATTGGTTTTGTACCAATAAGAAAAAAAGGGAAACTCCCTTATACTACAGTAGCAGAAAAGTATGCATTAGAGTATGGTGTAGATGAAGTAGAAGTACACATAGACGCTTTTCCAAAAGAGAATGCACAAGTATTACTAATAGATGACCTTATTGCTACAGGAGGAACAGCTAAAGCGGCAGTTTCACTAATTAATAAAGTTGGTGCTAACTGTGTTGAAGCTTGTTTTATTTTAGAGTTAGACTTTCTAAAAGGACAAGAGGGTATAGATGCTGAAGTTTATTCAGTTTTACATATAGACTAAATGTGTTAAAGCAACTTCTTAGGAAGTTGTAGCATTGAAACAATATACGTTTGTTTGCCATAAATTTTCCTACTTACTGATAACGTAAAAAGATAATTTTTTTGAGGGAAATATTTTAAATGTGGCTCCGGATGTAGGATTCGAACCTACGACCAAATGATTAACAGTCATCTACTCTACCACTGAGCTAATCCGGAACAATTATTATGAAGAAAGTTGAAAACAACTTTTATATTTTATGGCTCCGGATGTAGGATTCGAACCTACGACCAAATGATTAACAGTCATCTACTCTACCACTGAGCTAATCCGGAACAATCATTTAAAACAGTATGTCTTAAATTGGAGTGCGATTATAGGCAAAAATCCCTTTGATGTCAAGAGATTTTTTGATTTTTTGCTTATCCTATAATATTTTTAACAAAAAAGTCATAACTACCATAAGTTTCTAACTTAATTTTCTTCTTATCTACCAATAATTGCAATCGTTCTTTACTAGGGGAATCAAACAACACGTCAATATCTTCAGCTGTTAATGGACGTTTTTTAATGGTATCTAAAATATCCTCTTCTGAATAACTAGAAGCTTTCGCCGAGAGTTTTTGACGATGAGCAATATAGATTGGAAGTGTAGAGTCAAACCAAGTTGAACGTTTTAAGATAGCCTCATAACTCAACCCCTCCACAGGATAAGCAGGTGGTCTGTCTATTGTTCCTATATCTATGCGAGTTGGTTTTAACTTTAAAAGATACTCATTTAAAGCCTCAATCTCCTCTTTTGTATCATTTATTCCTTTGACCATTAAAATCTCAATAATTAAAGGCTTAGAAAACTTCTCTCGAAAACTTAACATTCCCTCTTTTATATTCTCTACATCAATTCCATTATTGGCTCTATCTAAGCGTTTTAGACAACGAGGAGTGGCACAATCTAAAGAGAGCTTTACGGTATCAAATTTCATAAGTGCCTCTTGAATATCAGGCTTATTAATATTAGAAGCATTAGAAAGAATTAATGTTTTTATACCTCCCTTAACCCTATTTATCTTATCCATAAGTTTTGACAAATAGGGATATAGTGTCGGTTCACCATTGGCTGTAACTGTTAAAGCATCAATATCTTGATGTTCAGCTAAAACACTGTTTAAAGCTTCCATAACCTCATCTACTGATACCACATCTTCATAAGCTCCCATAGTCTTAGCAGGTTCAAGTTCACAGTAGAGACAGTCAAAGTTACACTGCTTTTTAGAGGGGCTAAGGTCAATCCCTAATGACTTTCCAAAACGACGTGAGTTAATAGGTCCAAAGATAATTGGCATCTTAGTTAATCCCATATAGTTTTAGAAGACTCTCAACTTTTGGTTCTCGACCGAGCCACTGTTTATAGAGACTAGACATATCTTCTGAACCACCCCTATTTAAAATATATTTTAAGTAGCCATCTGCTTTATCTTGGTTAAAGCCTCTCTCTTCATCTAAACACTCATAAAATGCATCTGCACTCAATACCTCTGCCCATTTATAGGAGTAGTACCCTGCCGAGTAGCCTCCTGCAAAGATGTGAGCAAATCCATTTTGAAACTTATTATACTTTGGAACAGGTAATAGAGCTGTTTTTTGACGAATATCATCTAAAAGAGCTTGAACCTCATCCCCCTGATATAGCTTTTTATGTAGATTAAAATCAAACAGAGAAAGCTCAACTTGACGTAAAATACCAAGAGCAGATTGAAAGTTTTTAGTCTCTTTAATTTTATCAAGTAACTCCTCACTCATTGCTTCTCCACTCTCATAATGAAATGCAAACTTCTTCAAAATTGGCTTCTCATAAGCAAATGCCTCTAAAAATTGTGATGGAAACTCCACAACATCCCAAGCTACACCATTAATACCAGAGATAGAACGCTCTCTACACTTTCCAAAAAGATGATGAATTGCATGTCCCATCTCATGAAAAAGAGTTACCACATCATCATGACGTAATAGACTTGGGTTTTCATCGGTGGATGGTGAAAAATTACAAACTACAAAAGCAGTAGGTAGATGTTTTTGACCTTTACTATCTACATAGTGTGTCTCCCAATCATGCATCCACGCTCCACCTCGTTTACTCTCTCGTGCTTCAAGGTCAAAGTAGATTCGCCCTGCTAACTCCTCTGCTCTATAGATGTCAAACGCTTTTACTTTCTCATTCCACACCGTTGCATCAGCAAGTTTAAACTCAACCCCAAATAGTCCAGAAACCACATCTAATAGACCTTGAAGCACTTTTGACTGTTCAAAATAGGGTTTGGTCATACTATCATCAAAATCAAACTTCTCTTTTTTAAGCTTTTCAGAGTAGTACGCCACATCAAACCCTTGTAACGACTCAATACCATCTGTACGCATAGCAAACTCTTTTAACTCTTCTAGCTCCTCTTTAGCTTGGGGAAGTGCCTTTTCTCCTAATTCCTCTAAAAACTTAGTTACATCATCGGTAGTCGAAGCATCTTTGGTTGCTAGTGAATATTCGGCAAAACTCTTAAACCCAAGCAGTTCAGCCTCTTGTTGTCGAAGTACCAAGAGTTGGTCTATCACCTCTGCATTTTCAGGAGCTCTACTTGAATATGCTCTCGCCATCTCTTCACGTTTAGCTCGATTACTTCCATAGGTCATATAGGCTAAATAGGAGGGAGTTTGAAGTGTAAATCTATAGACTATTTTTCCCTCTATCTCTGTTCTAGCTAAGGCTAAATCACTCTCTGGAATCTCTGCTACATCTCTCTCATCTTCAACTATCATCTCAAAAGCATTGGTTGCATCTAAAAGGTTTTGATGGAAGTTATTACCTAGTTCACTAAGCTTCAGATTTATCTCTTCAAGCTCTTTTTTCTTCTCTTGTGAGAGTTCAGCCCCAGAGAGTACAAAGTCTCTTATCTCATTATTTAGTACTCTCTTTTGTTCACTATTATCACTACTAATCTTTTTAAGCTTAGCATAGAGTGCCTCATTTTGAGAGACAGCACTTGAAAACTTAGAGAGCTGTGGTAGACAAGCTTCATAAGCTTTCTGTGTGGCTTCACTATTTTCTACTGAGTTTAGATGAGAAAGGGGTGTAAAAAAATTCCCCAACTCCTCATCTAAATCTTGCATCGGTTTAATTACCCATGCATAAGAGTAGTAATCATTGCTACTAAGTTCAGTGATTGTTTCTAATTGAGAAGCTAAAAGAGTCTCTAGCTTATTGGGGAATGTCTCTAAATTATCTATTTTAAATTCTTGAAAAGGCATGATTTTTCCTAACTATTATTTCAGTCGGATTATAGCAAAATAATGTAAAACCATGTTACAAGAGACTTATTAAAAGAATAAGTCTCTTGATTTTTATTTAAGGAGTTGTTAAATTAATAGTACCTCCAACCGTTCCATCTGTTTTCCACAATGTGGTTTCTGCAACACTACCATAAACTGTTCGTGAAAAGAATAGCTCTTGGTTTATAGTATCATTTATAAAATGAATATTATTCCCATTTTCAAACTCTTTTAACTTAACTATAGATATTCCATTATAAACAAAAATAGAACCTTCCATTGTCCAGTATATATTACTTCCAACTGCTTTTAAAGTATAAATAGCTCTTGAAGTTGTTCCAAGAAGAGAAGATGAACCATTATAGTAACTAAAGAGTTGATGTATACTATTGTCATTAGTTGAGGTCGCAGTATAATACAATTTACTATTATTAACTACCATAGTATTTACATAAACATCTTTATTATTTAAAATACCTGTTTTTGCTGTACCTAAATTATCACTTTTCCATATCTCACTATCATCTACAGTAAAGTAAAATACCCCATCTACATTAACTAAATTATTAAGATATGCATTTTCAGGAATAGATTCAACATTTTCCATAGTTATTGTTGAAATATCAAATTTAAAGAATTCAGAACCAAGAATAATAGCTAACTTATCTCCTCCTCCATAGACCATACTTGGTTTACTTTCCAGATAATCTACTGTTTTAATAGTTATATCTTTTCCATCACTACTCCATAGTTTAATATCTGCTTGACCTGTATTTTGATTGCTAACAGTATATATTAAATAGACTACACCATTAACATCTACAAGGTCACCCACTTGTTCTTGTCCAAAAGAATGAACAAGAATAGTATTTTCTACCGTACCATCACTTTTAAATAATACTTTATTGTAATCTGCATCATTTGCTATAAAATAGAGTTCATTAGAACCTACTCGTGTAATATTTTCAGGGTAAGACCCTTCTGTTCCAACTAAGATATCTTTAAATAAAGAAGCATTATCTATTTCACCATTACTTCTCCACAATTCAGAACCATGCTCTGTATCTCTATAATTAAAGAAAATATTAGAAGAGAGAGGCGTAACAATTGCCTCCTCTTCAATGGTAATGGTTGTACGATTAGCTTCTCGACTAAAAATAGCATTTTTAGAACTATTCATATCTAGTATTATCGTCTCATCACTGTCAGCATCAGGATTTTTAGATATATTAACATCTACTATTGCTCCAAGATTAGCAGTTGCTTGTGTTGGAGAAGTAGCTAAAATAACCACATGTTTAGTAGAGAGATTATAATCATCTACATCCATATCTACACTATCTTCTGCTGTACTAGCATCATTAACAGTTAAATTAACTTCTACTGTTCGGTAAGATTTTTCAGAGAGTAACACTTTTACATGAACCCGTTCCCCTTCTGATATGTTATAGGTTGACTTCTCAAACGATACAACAGGTAGAGGGTCATTATCTACAATATTAAATGAGATATTTTTAATACCATCAATCTCTTCTTGCGAAACCACATTATCATCTAAATTATGAAGATATAAGTTACTTGGATTAGAAAGTGTAATTGTAAATGGTTTATCACTTTCATTGATAGTATCACCAATAATCGTTACTATAATATCTTTTGTCTGTTCACCAATGGCAAACTCTACATCACCCTCTGTAAATGGTCTAATCATAGAGTGATAATCAGGGTAAACAACTGTTCCAATAGGAGTAGGAACTTCATTCTCAACTTTAAGTGCATAATGTACTGAGGTATCATGTTTTATAACTGGTGAACTTAAATGTAATCTAATAGTTACATTTTTATCTATATCTGCTTCATTTACATTCCAGCTTGGAAGCTCTTCTCCATTGCTATCTAATCTTGTAAATGTTAGTAATGGATTTGGAACTTCATTATCTGCAATATTAATTGTGAACTTTTTACTTGCTTCAACTGCTCTACATTTTTCTGTAGAACTAATCTCTAAGACCAATTTTTCTAACTTTTCAATCTCATCATCATCCGTAATGTTTAACTCAACTGTTTTTTCTGTAACATAAGTATATGAACTCAAACTACCACTTGTAACAACATTAACAAATGAAACATTTATATCATTAAACTCATAATCACCAGCTGTTGCATTACTCTCATTAGAAACTGATACAAAGGCACTAGCACCTCTAGTACTTAAGTGTGAAAGTTTTAGTGTTCCATAAACTTTACCTGTAGCTTCTGATACATTTATACTGGTTGGGTCAAACCATACAGTTGGTTCGTCATCATCATCTATAACTGTTACAGTTAAACAACTTTCAGCTCCTCCAATATTAATATTTTGAGGGTTAGTAAGACAGATACTTGCATTTGCATTATCTTCATCAATATTATCGGCTATGACGGTAACATCCATACTTGCTGTTGTTTGACCAGCTTCAAAAGTAATTTGATGATTACTGGTTCCACTTTTTATACCACTAATAGCTCTATATTGTCCTGAAGAAGGTATTGGTACTGTTGTCACAAAATCAACTGTTGATGTCATTTTAGGTGCAACATCCAATTTAAAATTAAAGGTTACTATATGGTCAGTTCCTGTTCCTTCATTCACAGTAATATGTGGATTTAACGTTGTTAAGACTGGTGCAACATCATCATCTATAATGGTTAAAGTTTTACTAACATCACCAACTTTTAGCTCAAAGGTTTCATCATCTTCAGCTATAACATCTCCTTTAATAGGAATATTTAGGTACTGTCGTCTCTCACCTGCTATAAAAGTAAGTTTACCCTCTATATGTCTATAATCTATATTTTTAGTAGCTGTTTTAGCTACAGTCAAATAATCATAAGTTACATCACTAGGTGGTGCCTCAGCTAAAACCACTTCTACTAGAAGATTTTTATCTCCACTATCTCCCTCTGTAATATCTCTTGCATAGATACTCAAAGAGTCATCAATCTCTCTATCTAAGACAGTAACATTCACACAACTTTTAAATTTTTCATGTAATAAAACACAAACTTTTTTTGTACCAATCGTATCAAAAGTGTATTGAGCGTTCATACTATTTTGAAACTCTTCTTTCTCATCATCATTAACAAGCCAAATGGTATCTGAATACTCTATCTCTCTTGTTTTTTTCGCCATAAAATTGAATGATTCACCTTTAAAAAGTTGTATATTGGTTCTAGGAGTTACCATAACAATGTAATTTTCAGCACAAGCATCACCTATACCATCCCTATCACTATCTTGTTGATTTGAGTTTGCATTAAAAGGACAGTTATCTATAGAATCACTAATACCATCTTCATCACTATCTAAACTATCATTATCACCATTTAGACACTGATTATTAGCATCATGAGGACAAGGGTCATTTTTATCATCTATACCATCACTATCACCATCACCTTTTAGTGGGTGTGTATAGTAAATAGGGAGGACTTCTTCTTTATTGAGTAGTTCATCACCATCACTATCAAGAGTCATATCCCATACACTACTGTTTGCATCAGCTGTAGCTTTACTAATAATGGTCATAAGTGAGAGTTTGTATTTTTCCTCTTCTTCTATATCACTTAGGCTAGTTGCTAAATGCTCCTCTGATGTACAATTAAAATCTAAATTTTCAAGCTCTACAGTAAATACATCCCTCAAGGCTAATATTAAATCTTCTCCTGCAAATAAATCAAGATTTAATACATCTTCATATAAATTATCTGTAGTACGATTTGTCTCTTCACTTAAAGCTTTTAAAACATTTGTATATGTTTTAGCAGAAAGTTTTATATCTGGATTTCCTAAAAACAAATTTAACCTAATAGAATTAAGTTTTTCAGAAAACTTTGTAAGGTCTGGTGCAAATCCATTTTGACCTTTACCATCTGAACCATGACAAGATGCACAAGTAGCAAAGGAAGAAGGTTTTTCTGTTGTCATTCCATCTGCAATCCAAGTAGCAATTTTATCAGCGTCTGTACCACTTGCCATTCCTGAAGGCATATTACCCATAGCATATCCTTGTCCTGATGAACCATTTTTAATTACTTCTAAAACTTCTGCTTTTACATCCACTTCAACTGGCTCTTCACGACTCTTAAATGCACCTTCAACCAACGAAACCTCAAAACTACTCTTCTGATGAACAGTAACATTTTTAGCAATTACTAAGTGTTGTTGAAGATAAGCTATATAGTCCATTCTAAAATCTTCTGCTGTAAACTCTGTTTGAGCTAAAGTATCAAACTCTGTAGACAATAAATACTCTTGAAGTGTTGCAGGAGCTGTTGCCTTTGTCCAACTTTTAACCACATAAGTATTATTATGTTCACTATTTTTTTCTTGCACTCTTGTAATAATAGGTATATCAGAAGGAACTCTCATAGTTGGTATATTCCCTGCTAAAAGAGTTGTATTTAACTCACTTTTTGAAATATGACATAAAGTATTATTATAATCCGTACCATTCACCTCAAATATCTTAGGAAGATTTTCTATACTTTGAGTATCAAAAAGGTTTTGAGAATTTATACTTACTAAACTTACTCGTTTCAACACAGGTATTTTAGTGCTTGTTTCATCATAACCCAAGTAGGCTAAGGCATCAACATTATACTCAACACCATAAAGAGAACGAGCTGTTGGTTTGTCTATACACCCTATGCTATTTTGTGGGTCTGTACCTCTTAACTCCTCATCAAAGTCACTCCAACCATCACCATCACTATCTGTTGGTTTAGAATCAGCTTCATCACTGTTTGTTTTTCTTAAAAACTCATCAAAATCATTCCACCCATCATTATCTGAATCTGGAATAACACTATCTAAAGGGTTCATCCCTAATGCTATCTCAACAGAGTCAGGGATTCCATCTCCATCAGAATCTTTTTTAGAAGAAGAGTGACCAATTGTAAACGTTGCTGTTTTTAAATTATTTAAACCTTTTAACTGATACTTAACTGTATGGGTTCCCTTGTTAGAAAGATAAAAAGTAAACTGATTTTTACCCTCTTCTCCTATAAGTACCTGTTGTACCTCTTGTTCATCATCTACTTTATAGACCAAAGTTTGAGGTTCATTTGATAATGAATTGAGAGTAAATACTACCTCAATGGTCTTATTAAACTCACCACCATTAGGAGAGATACTAAGTAGTGGTTTGTTCATATCAAAACCACTATTACTAGGAGCTTCAAGTCCTACAAGTGATAGAGATGGCATAGAAGCAGATAAATGTGGTGCACTTAAGGCAACATTGTTAACAATAACTGTATTCCTATTCTGAACACCTGTAATAGAACGCTCACTACCATCCTCTTTTACTATTTTTACACTTCCACTTTTTAAATCTGCTCTTGTACTCCAATTATCAACAGAAAAACTTTGGCTTCTCTCTCCATCTAATACCCAAACATTTGCCTTACTATTATCAAAAACAGATTGTGCCGACAATGACACCATAAACCATGGTATCATTAATAAATAGATTAGTTTTATAATATATGTTTTCATTGTCCATCTCCTTGGATTACTGAAGGTACAGATATATCTTTTGAAAGAGTATATTTTTGAACCTCATAATTCTTATCAAAGCTAACTTTTACATACTTGTAGCTCTTATTTACTTTATATGGATACATAT
>Ga0256831_1001742_pt1 | contig 11499 bp, 16 predicted proteins | sample 132544metaG_FD_189087 | JGI IMG/M metagenome (GOLD analysis project Ga0256831, IMG submission 189087) | Hydrothermal vent microbial communities from Lau Basin, Pacific Ocean - 132-544 | ecosystem: Environmental > Aquatic > Marine > Hydrothermal vents | place: Pacific Ocean: Lau Basin | collected... | reverse complement strand
ATTCCTTATACTCTTTAAATGTAGATTTCCGTAAATCAGTCTTAAAATTACTATCTAACTTCAAAGATAGAGATTTCCTTGACTACGACTACCTAACCGAAGAATTACGCTGGTGTATCAAAAATAACATCCTTTTCCTCGATCCTCTAAATGACATCGTTAAACCCCAATCCCAGTTAGATTTACTCGCTATTAGAAAAATCCTCAAGGAAATTACATCTTAATTTCATCAGTCCTATCATGACTATACTACGTTCTCAAGTGTTCTAAACCTTGCTATTTGCTTTGAGGGACGATTAACCATGACGTCCTCCCCGCCCTAAAGGGCGAAGCTTGGATCGACTTTGTTAATTTTCTAATTTTAATATTTTATATTTTTACTCCATCAAAACCGAGTGATGATGGAGTGTCTAATTAGGAAGAGGAAAATCGACGAGAGGGTGAAGAGGGAACTTATCGTAAAGATTAACGAGATACAACACTTGCTTGACGTAGAGTATCAAAGAACGAGAAGGACCGAACTCATAAACCTCTACAACAGTTTCGGAACTCTCGCAGAAATAATTAACAACCTTTAAATTATTATTTCATCGAAATTTTATCTCTCTTTATTAACCGCAACGGTTAACCACTTTTTAGCAATTTGATTAACCGCAGTGGTTAATCAAAAGGGCTCCGTTATGATAGTCCCACCAGAGGGGAACAAACCACTCAGGACGAATTATAGATGCCCAAGTTGAAAGAGCTACAATCTTCATGCCCCTAATAGCTTCTTTGTATTGATATAGTATATTCCAAGCTTCGTCCGACGATCTTGTCTCTTTGAGCTTTTTTAGGAACTCTCTAAATTTTTCAACGCCTTCATCGTCCAGAACTTTGGCACCCCTTACTCCAAATCTGAACCAGAATAGTTTATTAATGTCTCTATATTCGTTCAGAGTTTCCCGGTATTTATATAATAGTTCAAGCTCTAAAACTCTAGGATCCTCCCCGTTAATAATTCTGTCTACAAACTCACGGTATATTTGTAGAACTTTTTCGTAGTTTTCTTTCCAATATTCACCATATTTTCTTTTTAACTCAGCCAAAACTTGTTTTACTTTCTCCCTATCCACATCTACCACCTCTTTTTCCATATATCGTACTCCTCAAACTCCCCCAACACGCCTTCACTCCAATAGTTACGATCTCTCCTAAATCTCGCCGTGCAAACTTCACATTCTATTTTATACTCCTTTAGCACCTCGATCTGACGTAATATCGTGCTATCCAAAGTGATAGCGATTACGATTTTGAACATGTACTTCGGTAAAACTTCCTTGCAAACCTTCCTTAGCTTTTCCAAGTCCTCTTTGTCGATGTCTTCATACAACCAAATTCTGTTCTCTTCTTTGTTTCTGAAAAATTTCTTTGCGAGTGAAACGAGCTTATCATCTTTAAGGACGTAAATTCCAATCATCAAAAGAGCATCTTCGAGCATGTGTTCGACAGTGGGAATCCAAACCACAATTTCACAGTTCTCAGGCTTACACTCATCTGGAAATCTGAAGATCGGAGTTAGAACCCACCAAGGTTTGTCGTTCTCGTGAAGTATTAGGCAGTGAGTGGGATAAATTCCATTGTGGACGGGGTCTGGTTCTCCAATCATTATAAACGCATTAGCTGACCCCATCTTACCACCCTCACCATATTCTTCCCGCAACCTTCTTCCTAACCCACAACATCAAGACGAACGTCAAAAGTCCCACAATTAAACCGTACATCGGATTGATACCAGAGTATTCGAACAATCCAATTCAACATCCAAGCCATGCCATCAAAATGAACAGCATCAGTCCTATTCTCAATATCAGTTCAACCATCACTATCACACTAACGCAAAACCTTGCCAGATACTTTACATCCTCCCATTCATCCTCGTTCGTTCTCGAATCACGTTCACCCATGCACACCACCTAAAAAAAATAAAAATTAGTCAATCCTATCGCTCAGCACGAAAATTTCTCCACCGATCACACATAGAACCCTGTTCTTCGGAATTTCAACCCAATTTTCGTCTGTAAGCTTCTGTGTCGAGATCAAGATCGCTCCACCGTAATCCTTCTCCCTCCTAAGCATGAACATCCTTCTGTAGTTGCAGAAGACGAACAAAGCGTTGCCATCGGTGAGTAGGTAATTCAACCTCCTGTTCCTCCCTGCTTCCTCGAGCAATCTTCGAGTTGCATACTTTACGGCTGGATAAATCCCTCTAAATCTACCCCGGCTGAGATATTCCTCTATCTTATCTATCATGAATGAGAATGCTCTTGCGGAATCGCTATCTCCACCGACATAGCTTGGATAATCTATGTCTATCGTTCCGTTGTGAGCGAACAACCAGTCTCTCTCCAAGTATCTGAATCTGAACGGATGGCAATTTTCCGGGCAAACTTCTCCACTGGTAGCAAGCCTTATGTGGGCTATTATGATATTACTCCTTGCGTTTTGAACAGTTCTCCTAAAGCTTAGGCTGTAATTCGGATCGTCCGTATTTCTAACCACCCTTGCGTAAGATCCTTCGTAGTATCCAATACCCCATCCGTGCCAGTAAGGTTCGTGATACCTTGCAAAAAGCGGTAAGCTGAAAGTAGCCCTATCCTTCCTGTTACAACTCAAACCGAACAACTCGCACATGAATTTCACCTCAAAAATTCCATCAACTTCTCAAATTTCTCCCTACTAATCTCTCCTTTTCTAAACAACTCCTCAACCTTAGAACGAACGTAATCCAAGCTTGCAATCTGTAAAGCTCTGCTCATAGCCTCTTTAACGTCCACAAATCCCCTATCCAAAGCCAAAGCGGAAGCTTTGATGAAGTATTCTACAGCTTTACTGTAATTACCCAAATCCTGATAACAGAGTGCGATGTTGAAGTAAGGAACGGCACCACCGCAAGGCAGAACGTCCTTATGCTTCAACGCTTCGAACTGGAACTTCAAACCCTCCTCAGCCTTTCCAATTTCTGAGTAAAAAGTTCCAAGATTTATCGTTGCGAGGACGAAATCAAGTTCGAAACTCTCATCCCGTTCGTAAAGCTCCTTCATTATCGTATAAGCATCTTCGAACATAACTTCTGCCTTCTCTGGCTTTCCGTTCTGCATGTAATATATTCCAAGCTTGCCCATGGTGTTTGCGAGTAAAAACGCTCTTTCAGTTCCGTAAAGTTTAGTTCTTAGGTTGAAAGCTTCGAGCAAGAACTTTTCAGCCCCATCATACTTTAAATCAAGGTAAAAGGCTCCAATTTCAGAGCATACCGCAGCTAATAACTCCTCATACTTCGGATTCTTAGCTCTCCTTTTAACTTCTCTGTATATTTCAAGTAAGACCTCTTCAACCTTTGCATCTGAATATCCCAACTCCCTTACGTACCTTCTAAATGCATCTACCCCATACTCCCCTCTCTCAAGGAATCCGCGAGTGATTTCTGGATAAACTTCTATATCTGAGGGAATTCCAAACAGAGCCTCAGTCAAGCTTGAGGGTTCCTCCATCCTTCATCACCACCGCATTTTCAAACTTATCGGCAAACCATCCCGGATTTTCGGTGTGAACTGGGATGACCACATCGGGATCGATCTTCTCTACCACTTCAACGATCTCTTCCTTTGAGAGGTGTCCAGATGCGTGCAATCCCTTTTCAAATATCAGTTCTCCATCGACGACTTTGAATCCGTGAACTTCGAAACCGAAGAGCTTTAACCAGTTCCAAAGCCTGAAGAAGCTGAAGACCTGCTCCTCTCCGAAAGCCTCACTCGAAGAGTAGATGTAAACACCACCGTCTGGCATAATATCGAGCAAATGCGGAAGGTCATAGAACGAAAAGCAGAGGATGTAGTTCTCCTGATTTCCCTTAACCTCGAATGGAGATACGTATTGATCGCCGTAGTGCTCTAAGACAACCACTTGCTCCCATTTCTGAGTTGTAACCTTAAAGTTCTCGTAGATCTTTACTCCTTTAAGCCTATCAACACCATCAACCAGTCTAAGCGCATGCAAGAAGTAAGCATCTTTCGGAGTGATTACTAATTCTCTGCCGGTTTTATCTGCGATTTTCTTAAAGATTTCGAGCCTTTCGAAGTTTCTCGGCGAAAAATCGGCAATTACGAGTCCTTTAGCTTCTTCCACTATTGCTTTGGCGTTTTCATAAACTTCAGCCTCAGAGACGTTAGGTTCGTCTCTGCTGACCCTCGTGCCCTCTATAATCAAAACGTTAGCATTCCTAGCTTCTCTGATGAACTTTTTCGTCTTCTCACCGTTCTGTCCGTGTAATCTAAAATCGCCAGTGTAAGCTAAGCTGATGTCTCCTTCGACAATGTAGGCTAAAGCCCCGTAAACCGAATGATCAACTGGAAAAGCTTTCACTTTAAAGCCCAATTCAACTTCGTCGAGCGTACAGATATCTCCTCTCACGATCTTTTTCGCGCTTGGAGACTCTTGACCTGGTCTGTAAAACAGGAATTCTTCAAGCTCCTCACACTTTTCCGTAAGTATTACCTTTCTTGAAAGGTAGTCAGATCTTCCATCTGTCTTTATGATGTATTCTCTTTCATCTGCAAATGTCTTAGCCCTATAATACGGTAACTCTGTTCCTAAGCCCCTACCACCTGACGTATCGTTTATAGCCTTGAGAATTGCCATCGTAACTGGTGAACCGACGATGGCGACGTTTTCCTCAAGTAGAGCGATGTTGCCAGCGTGATCGAGATGAGCGTGACTAAGCAAGACAGCACTAACGGGCAACTTAGGACATCTCGAAACATCTCCACTCAAATCGGACGGTATCAGATCCTTTCTGTAGTTATTTATCTTGGGAACTAAGTTAAGATGCCAGAGGTCGTAGATACCTCTTGCCGATCTTTCGCTTACATACTCTTCGTAAAACTGGGAATACTTAGCGAAGCTCAAGCCGAAGTCTAAGAACAAGCCCCTTCCGTTTTCTTCGATGTAGATTTTATTACCTCCTATAGTGCAAGCTCCGTCAAAAATGGTTATTCTCACGTCATCACCCCCATTACGGGGTTTTAACTCCAGCGAGAAAACGGCCAAGAGGAGTTAGCTTAATCTTAACATTCCTACCGAACTTATCCTTTTTAATCAAACCTAACCTTTCGAGTTTGGATAAATGGTGACTAATTCTACTCCTCTCCTTCTGAAACTCTTCACTTCCCTTCTTAATGTTCGGATTCAACCTAAACACGAGCTCGTCGAGCGAATCCACACCACCGTTAATCGCTTCAACTATTTCCATCAGCTCTTCAGAAGGAAAGTCTGTGGGTAGTGTAGGAATTTCTATAATTTCTTCTATTCCTACTTCCTCCCCTTTCTCATCGTATTTAGGAATGGAAGTGAATATTCTCGATCTCGTAACGCATGCAGCGATGTAGCCAGCGATTGCTAAAGTCCTCAACGAGCCAGAAGCGTTTATTACGACTTCTTTACCTTCTCTCTTCTCACGGTTGATAGCAGAGATTAGTTGCGTTACAGCTCTTATAACATCTTTTTTGTTAATTTCAGCAATTTCTACATCCCAAATAACTTCTAATTCCTTTTTCAAGTCTTCTGCAACCTTTCTAACCTTATCTTCCCCCGGTAGATCTCTGTCGCCCACGAACAGGACTATCTTCTCTACAGGCAGAGTCCTGAGTGCTCTGATCGATTCCAAGAGTCTTTCCTTGTGATGTCCTACGAACACGAATTGTGTTATCACAATAGTTGATTGTCTCCCGAATACTTAAATCTTTCGTTCAAGTATGAAAGTAAATTTCAATTACAATTAGTGAACTTTAGGACTTTAGGATTTGTCAAAGCATTCAACTTTAGAATGAGTGTGTGTTATATTTTACAAATAAGCGTAAACGTGAGGTACTATTGAAATGTAATCATGTCCACGAGTATAAAATAACTAAAAATAAACTAAAAATAAATCATTAGAAATTATATATTATAACTAATAATTAATAAATTGCACTGCAAACAAAATTAAAATAGCATCAATACGAATTCAAGCAAAAAAACAGTAAAAAAACAGTAAAATTACGTAAAAAATAACTTTATTCAAGAGGTGTTTGTGAGTTGTATCTTATTAACCGTAACGGTTAATCAATCGCTGGAAGAGTTTGAAATTGTCGTATTATGACACTACCTGTAACAATAACTGTCACATCATGACACTTGAAACTAATCTGCATCATTTGATTAACCACTACGGTTAACCATTAGATAAAATATTAAAGAAATTATTCAATACCGATTGCTTTCTCAAGCTCTTTCAATTCCCCTTCTAATTTCTTTAGCTCTTCCCTCTTCTCTATAAGCCCCTTCGCTATATCCCTCAAATCCACCGCAAGCTTATAGCACTTTAAGGGCCTACCCTTCCCCTTCCTCTTAAGCTTCCTCATTTTAACCCATCCCCTTTCCCTAAGTTCCTTCATTGCCAAGCTCACTTCTGGTTGTCTCAAGTTCGCTCCTATCTCTATCTCCCTCGATACCGCCTCCTTAACCTTGGAGAGATACACCACCGCCCTCGCTACATTCTTGTTCATCCCAGCTCTAGTCAGCAACTCCGCCATCCTTTCCTCTCTCCTACTTAATCCCCTAACCATCTTACCACCTGGTGAATATTACCTAATATTATCATCACAATATATTACTTCCATTGTAAAATTGATAATATCTAAGTTTTTTGATAGGCCGTTTCTTCTTCGAATTTAGAATACTCACATAATCTCCCACTACAACCTCATCCTCGCAAAAATCATCATAATCTCTATGTTCAAGTTCGGCCTATCTCTTCTCGTATTCGATAAACGTATCTCTTGGTTGCAGAAATTCACATAATCAAAAACTTTTCATCTTACTTTCATGGCTCCAATTAACCACGGCAGTTATCTTTGAGGAAAGTGCTATCCCAATGGTCCATCAAGAACAGTAACTCTGGTGAGTAATTAGCCATAATGGTTTGCTCTGTTGAAAATTAGAACAGATTGGAAACTATGCTTAATTTATAAGTGCTAATAATTCATCTATATCGGCAATTTGCTAATGGCTTAATTTTCAACAGAGCAAATCGCAATCAGTAGTGCTGAAAACAAAAGTATTAAATGTTCAGTATTTGCCATTGAACTTGCCATTTGCCAAAAATTTTATAAATTTCCAATCCAATGGTTTAACGTGGAAGTTAGGGTTGACAGGTATGGGAGAATAGTTCTACCAAAGGAGATTAGGGAGATGCTCAACATTCACGAGAACTCTGAGCTTACATTGAGTGTAAGAGAGGACGAGATAGTGATTAGAGTTCAAAGAGGGGATCTTGAGAAAAGAGTGGACGACTTGATTGAATTTCTGAGGAATAATGCACCTAAGCCCTTCGTCTCTGAAGTCGAGGAGGACGAAAAATGGCTGACGAGAAAGTACGGTTTGGAAAAGATAGGATTGAAGGAGTAGTGGATGTTGGGTTAATAGTGATATCTCACTTTGAGAATCCAGCCAAAGAGGTTACACTTGAATTTTTATCAGATGTTCTAAAGTGGAAGAAGAAGTGTATAATCCCAACGTCAACGATCTTGGGTGCTTACCACATTTTGACAAAATATCTGAAAGTAGAAAAAGTATCGGCATACGAGGCCCTTACAAGAACGCTGAAAACTCGATCCCCAGCCTTTTACGAAGATATCAGCGTTGATACAGTCTTGGATTCGCTAACAAATGCCTTAGGTTACAGCGTCGAATCTTGGGATGGCTACATAATTGCTTTGGCCAAGAGATTCAGGGCTACAATATACACCGTCGATTTAAAGCTAATGCGGAAAGTAAGGGATGTTCCAGTTGTGAACCCCATTCCAGAAAAAATCTTCAAAGAGCACAATCGATGGTTAAGAGCACACTTAAAGGTTTAGCAAGCCTATACATTAAAAACTCCTCCTAACGATGACCTTACCGTTGGGTAAGGTTGTAACGAACTCCCAACCGCTCTCCAAATAACGCTCCAACTCCTCCAAACTTACAACCTTTTGAGAAGGTTCCCTAACTCTAACGCGAGGTAGCAGAAACTCCTCCGCCGCTCTTTCATACCTGTACCTCATATCCTTCACAACGTGATCCGGTAATCTGTGCTTGTTGGTGGTGTAAACGTGCTCTATATCCCCCTTGTGACCCATCCAGAACACCCTGTAATCCCTCGGAATAATCCCCCCAGCCTCGGCTAAAAGCATCTGAGTGTCGAAGTAGTGCCTCAAAACGTAAGGACGCCAGGAATAACCGGCAACCTCGATCACCTTCTTAATCAGGTTGCTGACGCTCATACTCCTCATAAATAGCCCTCTTCTGGACGGAATTAGGGGAGAATGCAACTTCAACTCCTCCCCCCTCCTTATCCTGTACCTCAACCAGTCCAAAACGAACTCCATCCCTTCCCTGCAAAGGAATGTGAAGTACTGATGCCTCGCCTTGTTCAGCTCCGCCCTCACAATCACCATCGCCGGCTCTTTAACGAAATCCACTATCCCTCCTTCCACCCTCAAATCCGGTAGATCGATTAATCTCAAACCGTCCGTCCCCTCGTAATTTCCGATTACGTTCTCCCTAACTCCGGAAAAAGCCATCAAACTGATTACGACCCTCTCCTTCAACCCAGCCACCTTCAATAACTTTCCAACATCCTCCGGCTTCGGAACGACTTCTCTCTCCGCAATCCTGCTCTTCCTGCTTACCTTGACCTTTATCGTCAGTTCCCTCCCGTTGAACCTCAGCCAGCTCTTTATCGCCGAGATTACATTTTCTTGATGACTCCCGGACTTACCGGCAAAGTCCAAGCGGTGAACGTAATCCAAAATCAGGTCCCTCAGTTCCCCGTCGCTCAAATTTAGCAGTTTTTCTGGAGAAACCCCAGTATCTTTACAGAACTTCGTCAGTACTCTGTAATACAAATCTGCTGTAGAAGGAGATCCCCTCTTTAGGTTGTTGTACCACTTCTCAAGCATTTACCCTCACCCTTCTCAGATAGGTTCTGTACAATCTCCCGAGAATCGTTCTCGAATGCTCCAAGCGTGAGGAATTTCCGATTATTAGGTAGAAGTGATCCGGCGGGTCTCCGAGAGTTTTTACCTCTCCTATTTCCTTTTTGGAGTTGGAGATCAGTTGTTCTACTGCGTATTCTCGTTCTTTGGTTATCAGCCGTATCAGGTTTTCGAGCATTGTTTTTCGGTTGGTTTCGGTTGTATTTAAAGGTTCTTACACTATTGATTTTGTTTATGGTATAGGTGATTCTATATACCTCAAAAAAGATAAATAGTGTAAATTACAGAAAATCGTAACGGTGATAACCGTGCAGAAAACGAGCGAAATAAAACAAATAGAAGAAAAAATAGAAAAGCTCGAAGAGGATTTGAAAAACCTACTATTCCAAGCTCTTCACGGAAAGATAACATGGAAGGAGGTTAAAACTAAGGAAAAAGAGATCGCAAGAGAACTCAGAGAACTCGAAGAAGAAAAACTGAAGAAAATTCCGAACGCGGAAGAATTCGCGAAATTCGTGGACGATAAAAGATTATACGATCACTTCCACGTTGAGAGGATAAGTTTATACGACGTAGCCGATGCGGTCGAGCTATTCCTGAAAATACCGCTGAAATATCGAAATTTCGTCTTAAAGGTGACCTACTTCGAAACCGAAGCAAAATGGACTCCTAAAGACCCCGAAGACGAGGAATTATTCAAGAAATGGTATCGGATGGTTTACAGGCCTTTGAAAACCCTCACGAGGCAATCTAAGATCGACTTAACCCCCAACGAAAAGGTCAAGCTTCTCGACGAGTTATTAAAGAGGGCGGAAATAGATGTTTTCACGCTTAAAAAGCTCCTAAAGCGTGGAAACGTAGAGCTAACTATTTCTCCTTTTACGGACATTGAGAAATGCGATAAGATTATTGAGTGGTTGAAAACCTTTTGGAGTGATTGAACATGCCCTATGTTCTCACCAGAAGGGAGGTGGAGTTCATCAAGGACTGGCTGAAGGTTCAGAAGGGAGAGATGAGTTTGGAAAGGTTCTTCGAGAAGTGGAGTTCCAAGAAGGATAACTCTAAGATGTTGGACGATTTGAAGGCGGTGGAAGAGGGTAAGATGAGTTTGGAAGAGTTTAGACGGAAGTGGACGAGGAAGGGGGACTGGAAAAACTACGTTAGAGTGATGAGACATCGTTTGGAGAAGAAGAGAAAGAATCTCAGAAAGATAATCAAGGAGATCGAAAGCGAAATTAGATTAATTCAAGAGTTCTTTAATTGTGAACAGTTACCTTGAATACTACTCGTCCGCGAATTCTCGGAAATCTCGACAATTTTAAAACTTATGAGTTCATAAGCGCTCTCGGAGTTTTCGTAATCGTCGAATCTTATTAACCGCTATGGTTAATCACATGTAAAAAGTATTCAAGAACAAGAGCAGTAAAAGACAAAAGAGTTTGCAAGGGATCAAAATGAAGCTTCCGTTCGATCCAGTTAAGAGAGCGAAGGATGTTGAAAAGATAGTAATGAGTAATGATAAAAGGAAATACTACAGATTTCGCTATACACGCTACTATGGTGGTATTGTTACCGCCGATACCGTAGGTTGCAACTTACTTTGCGCTTACTGCTGGAACTACTTTAAGAATTTGCGTCCCGAGAGGTACGGAGAATACTATTCACCTAAAGAAGTTGCAGAGAGGTTACTTAAAATCGCAAAAGCGAAGAATTGCTACTTATTCAGGATAAGCGGTGCGGAACCAATTCTCGGAGAGAAATCTGCCGAACACGTTGCAAGCGTAATACATCACACTGATGGGAATTTTATTTTGGAAACGAACGGATTGATGTTCGGATACGCTCCAGATCTCGCGGATTACTTCGTGGGTTTGAATGTAGTAGTTAGAGTTACCGTGAAGGGATGGGACGAGGAAAGCTTCGAAAAGATTACGGGCGCTAAAGGGGAATACTTTCGCTACTAGCTGAAAGCTCTCGAAGTGCTCGCCGAGAAAGACGTCCCCTTCTGGATAGCGGTGATGTACGACGTGTTCGGAGAGGAAGGCGTCGAAGCTCTGAAAAAGAGACTACCCGTTCCTTGCAGAATTGAGTACGAGTATCTGGAAGCCTATCCGTTCGTCATGAAGAACATTAGAAGTAGGGGTGTACACTTGAAAGGTTGATTTCAAAATACAATATTAACCGAGTTCTCTACCGCATACTACATAGTTTACGGGTTAGAAGCTTCGCCTTTCAAGAATAAAAATCTGCTTTTTTCGAAACGTTCTTATTTTTATATTTTTTCACTCCTTAGAGAGGGGTCCCGACCGTGCAATGATACCAACTGAAGGCGATGATTTCGCTCTAAGATAGAGACGATGTTCTCTTGTATGGAACTTTCCTACAGGAGTAAGAGAGATGGACAGTAATCAAAAAGTCAATCTCCTATTTGTAAGCAATTTAAGAT
>Ga0256831_1001741_pt1 | contig 11499 bp, 11 predicted proteins | sample 132544metaG_FD_189087 | JGI IMG/M metagenome (GOLD analysis project Ga0256831, IMG submission 189087) | Hydrothermal vent microbial communities from Lau Basin, Pacific Ocean - 132-544 | ecosystem: Environmental > Aquatic > Marine > Hydrothermal vents | place: Pacific Ocean: Lau Basin | collected... | reverse complement strand
AGTTATAATATTGGGAAAAAGCCTCTAAAAGCTCCTCTTTTGAGTAGATGGGAGAGTGAATATTTCCAATTTTATGAATTGTGGCAAAAGTATTAGAGGTAAAAAGTGAAAAATTAAAAGCATCTCCATATTTGGATATCTCTTTTAAAGTTAATGCGATATCCTCTGACCACTGTAGTGCAGAGGAGGAGAGAATCAACTGATTATCCTGTTTTTCTAATTTTTGAAAATCCTCTATGCTATTAAAATCAAAAGATTTTTTTACAATATTTGGGGATGAGGGATGAAGTTTTAACATCTCTTTTGAGAAATCCAATGCCATAAATTCAGAGAACTCTATCTTTGCATTCAGAAGATTTTTATAAATAGCACCACTACCACAACCTATGTCTACAATAGCGTTATAGTGGTGATTCTCTATCTGTGAAACCAGCTTTTTGGCTACTCTATCTTGTATAATATTATGGGAATTGTACTGCTTGGCAAATCTTGAAAACTCATGTATGACATTCATTATGGTCTATTTATCTCAACTTCAATTAATTTAGGGTATAATCGCCGAAATTATACCCTAAATTTAAAGAGGAAACGATGATATCAACCCTATTAGTTGTTCAAATTATATTGGCTATTGCCATTGTAATTGCTGTGTTATTACAAAAAAGTTCCAGTATGGGACTCGGTGCTTACAGTGGAAGTAATGAGTCAATGTTTGGAGCAAAAGGTCCTGCTAGTTTTTTGGCAAAAGCGACCTTTACCTTAGCGATACTGTTTATCGCTAATACGTTGGCAATGGGTTACTTCTATAACCAAGATAAAAACCAATCGGTCACAGACGGTATTTCAACATCAACATCTGTACCTGTAACAACAGAGAACAACGACACAAAAAAATAAGTTAGAATTAGAGAATACTCTCTAATTCCAACCACCTTCAAACAAATCACAACTCTCTACCTTTTATAACATCTTTTTAAACGCACTATCAAGCAAAAAAAAGGTAAAATCTCACTAAATAATCATAAGGAAAAAGTTATGTTAAATGAAATTTATGACCACACCAAAAAGCAGATGAGCAAAAGTATAGATGCACTCAAAAAAGATTTTTCCACCCTTAGAACAGGTAAAGTTAGTACCAATATTGTTGACCATATCAAAGTAGACTATTACGGAACACCAACAGCCCTAAACCAAGTGGGAAGTGTTATTGTTACGGATGCCACTACCATCTCTATTACCCCATGGGAGAAAAACCTCTTAAGTACTATTGAAAAAGCCATCCAACAAGCAAATATCGGTGTAAATCCAAATAATGATGGTGATTTTATTAAGCTTTTCTTCCCTGCCATGACCTCTGAACAGAGAGCTGAGATTGTAAAACAGGCAAAAGGGATGTCGGAAAAAGCAAAAATTGCCATTAGGAATATCCGAAAAGATGGAAATGACAAGATTAAAAAATTAGAAAAAAGTAAAGATATCTCTGAAGATGAGTCTAAAAGAGGACAAGATGAGATTCAAAAAATTACAGATTCAAATATTGCAACCATTGAGAGTACCCTATCTGCAAAAGAGATAGATATCTTAAAAGTATAGTGATGAATGTAGAACAAGTATATAAAGATGCCAACGCCCTACTAGAGGGGCATTTTCTTTTGGCAAGTGGTAACCACTCTAGCCGATACCTACAGAGTGCCAAAGTATTAGAAGAGCCTAAAATAGCAGAGCTTCTCTGTAATGCACTAGCAGAACGTATCAAAGAGAGTGGCATCAAAGTAGATACTGTCTGTGCCCCTGCCCTAGGTGGAGTTTTAGCAGGATATGAACTGGCTCGTGCTTTAGGGGTTCGCTCTATCTTTGTTGAGAAAAAAGATGGTGGTATGGAGCTTCGACGTGGCTTTGAGGTAAAAGAGGGTGAGAATATTCTTATCTGTGAAGATATTATCACCACAGGTGGCTCTGCCATGAAGGCCTCTTTGGCAATTGAGGAGCTTGGTGGAAAGGTTGTTGCCTTTGCCTCTTTGGCTAACCGTGGTTTCTGTAAACGCGTAGGTTCAGATAGTGAAGCAAAAGCAGAGTGTAAACTCTCTAGTGACATACCTCTCTTTGCTCTTGATGATTTTACCTTTGAGATGTACCCGCCAGAAGCGTGTCCTCTCTGTAAAGAGGGAAAAACAGAGGCGATAAAGCCAGGAAGTAAGAGCTAATGAGTTTTACAACAGCAGACATATGTGATGTTCATGGAAAAGCTGTAGAGATTGTAGCAGAGACGCTACACTCTTATGGTGGAGTAGACTCTTTTTCAGGTGAAATAGTGACCATACTCTTAGACAAAGACAACAGTGACCTTGTAGCCATGCTAAGAGATGAGCAGGGTAACGGTAGAGTAGTAGTAGTTGATGTATATGCTAGATACTGTGCTATTGTAGGTGATACACTAATGGGGTATGCACTCAAAAATGGTTGGGCAGGTATTGTTATCAATGGCTATGTTAGAGATACAAAAATCACTAAAAATATAGAGGTGGGGCTTATGGCACTGGGGACTTGTCCTAGAAAAAGCAGTAAAATAGCACCATCACAACGAGATATTGATTTACATTTTGGGGGAGTCTCTTTTAAAGTGGGTGGCTACCTCTATGCCGACGAAGATGGCATAGTAGTATCGTCCAAAAAACTATAACTATAATATAGCTAAAACAGAGAAAAAAAGAGTAGACAGCAATGTCTACTCCGATGAATAAAGATAATAAAATTTAACTATTTTTTAAGTGGTGTCACGTACATATTGACATAACGACCATCACGCTTGGCATTTTGCTCCAAGTTTCCAAGGTCTTCAAGCATTGGCCATACACGATTAAGTACATCAATACCCCACTCAGGATTTGCCATCTCTCGACCTCTTAAAAATACTCTTAGTTTAACGTGCTTTCCAGCTTCAAGAAACTCTCTTGCATGTTTAACTTTATAGGCGATATCCCCATCAGCTATCTTACAAGAGAACTTAACCTCTTTGACATCAATGGTTTTTTGGTTTTTTCTTGCCTCTTTTTTCTTTTTTTCAAGCTCATACTTAAACTTACCGTAGTCCATAATTTTTGCCACAGGTGGTTTAGCATCAGGAGACATAAGCACCAAATCTAGCCCTTTATCATCCGCAATTTTCATCGCCTCATCACGAGATATAATACCAAACTGCTCTCCATCATCCCCAAGAACACGAAGCTCTGGGACTCTGATTTTATCATTCATAATGGTTTCGTCTGGCTTTTTTCTTCCTCTGTTGTTTCTGTTGTTTTGTCTACTCAAATCTTACCTTCATTTAATTGTTGACTTAATTCTACCATAAATTCATCAAAAGAAAGATTATATTGCTCTTTTTTACGTCTATTTCTAATAGCAACCGTTTTGTTTTGTACTTCCTCATCTCCAACTATTACAACATAAGGCACTCTCTGCTTCTCTGCATTTCGTACTCTTTTGTTTAAAGAGTCATTTTTATCAAAGATTTCACAATCAATTTCAATATCCATTAGCTTATTTTGAAGCTCTTTGGCATACGCCACATGACTATCCGAGATAGGCACAAAAATAACTTGTGTAGGTGCTAAGAAAAGTGGGAACTCACCTGCATAATGCTCTGTTAAAATAGCAATAAATCGCTCAAATGAACCCAAAATTGCTCGGTGAATCATCACAGGCTGTTTACGGGTATTGTCCTCATCCACATACTCCACTTCAAAACGCTCTGGGAGGTTAAAGTCTACTTGAATTGTTCCACACTGCCATTTACGCCCAAGTGCATCGGTAATTTTTACATCAATTTTTGGTCCATAAAATGCTCCACCACCCTCATCTATACTATAAGGTAAATTGTTCTCATCAAGTGCATCTTTTAGCCCTTGGGTTGCGAGTTCCCAAACATCATCTTCACCAATCGCTTTTTCAGGTTTGGTGGCAACCTCCATACTATAATCAAACCCAAAGAGTTTCATCACAGAATCAACAAACTCAACGATTTCAATCACCTCAGAGGCGATTTGATTGGGGGCACAGAAGATATGAGCATCATCTTGGGTAAACTCACGCACTCTTAGAAGCCCATGCAATGCTCCTGATTTTTCATGACGGTGAACCACTCCATACTCATAATATTTTACAGGTAAATCACGGTAAGATTTCCCTGTCTGTTTAAATATCTGAATATGCCCAATACAGTTCATCGGTTTTACCCCATACTCTTGCTCGTCAATGGTAGTGAGGTACATATTTTCACCATAACAGGCGTAATGCCCAGAGGTTCTCCACATATCTGCTTTTAAAATTTCAGGACCTCTTACTGGCTCGTACCCTCTTCTTCTATGGGCTTTGTGTAGAATGGTTTCGAGTTTATGACGCAGACGTGAACCTTTTGGCATCCAAAATGGTAACCCTGCCCCACTCTCTTCATCAAACATAAAGAGTTCCATCTCTGCACCAATCTTTCTATGGTCACGTTTTTTTGCCTCTTCTAGCATTTTCATATGGGCTTTTAGTGCCTCTTTGTCTGCAAAAGCGATACCATAGATACGTGTCAACATCTCAGCATTTTCATCTCCACCAAGGTATGCCCCTGCCACACGTGTCAACTTGAAGTTATGCAAAAATCTAAGTGCTGGAACATGAGGACCTTGACATAAATCTTCAAAATCTCCTTGCTTATAAACCGAAATAACCCCATCAGGAATTCGAGTCAATACGGCTTGTTTTAGGTCATCATTGGCAAACTTTGTCAACGCCTCCTCTTTGGTTATCTCATACTTCTCAATTTTATACTTTTTCTTGATGAGTTCTTTCATCTTTTTTTCAATTTTCTTTAAATCCTCTTCGCCGATTTTTTCATCAACTCTAAAGTCATAATAGAACCCCTCATCAACATTTGGTCCTACAAAAAATTTGGCATTGGTAAAGAGTTCAGTAATCGCTTGTGCCATAAGGTGTGCAGTCGAGTGACGAACTATCTCCAAAGAGGGAGCTGAGTTATCATACTCAATCGCCTTGGCATCAGGGTTTTCACCCACACTCTGTGTATCTATAATATTTCCTTGATTATCAATATAACCGATTAAATTTTCACTCAAAATTGACCTTTATGTTCTCCTGAATTACGTATCAGGTGGGATGTTTTAAAATTCGCGTATTATATCTTTATTTCTCTTAAGAGGTTAATTTGAATATTCTGATAGAATTATGTTTATAAAATTTAAGGAATAATTTATGGAACTATTTGGAACAGATGGAGTAAGAGGTTTAGCAGGAGATAAACTCGATGCATTTACGGTGATGAGACTCGCAATGGCCGCGGGAATACACTTAAGAAAAACAGCAAAAACAAATAAAATATTGGTAGGAAAAGATACAAGACGTTCAGGATACATGATAGAAAATGCCCTAGTTTCAGGACTCACTGCCGTGGGATATGACGTGATACAAGTAGGACCTCTCCCTACCCCTGCTATTGCTTTTCTGACCGAGAATATGCGTTGTGATGCAGGGATTATGATAACAGCCTCTCACAACCCTTTTTATGATAATGGTATCAAATTTTTCAACTGTAATGGGGACAAACTCAACAAAAAAGCTGAACAGAAAATTGAGTCGATTTTTGATAATACAGAGCAAATAGAAGAGGGATTTGCCATCAAAAAAGCGATTGGGCAATGCAAACGGATAGATGATGTTATTGGGCGATACATTGTATTGATTAAAAACTCATTCCCACGAGAGCTATCATTGGTAGGAAAACGTATTGTGATTGATTGTGCCAATGGTGCATCATATACTGTCGCACCCACCGTACTTCGAGAGCTAGGAGCAGAGGTTATTGTCATTGCCAATGAGCCTGATGGATTTAATATCAATACCAACTGTGGGGCGATGCACCCAGAGATGTTAACTCAAAAAGTTTTGGAGACCCGTGCAGATATCGGTATCGCATTAGATGGAGATGCTGATAGAATAGTAATTGTCGATGAGAATGGTGAGGTGATTGATGGAGATAAGCTTATTGGTGCATTAGCTGTACATCTTAAAAATCAAAAAAAGCTATCCTCAACTTCTGTAGTGGCTACGGTGATGAGCAATCAAGGGTTAGAGGAGTATTTGGTTCAAAATGGATTAACCTTAGAGAGAAGCGATGTAGGTGACAAACACGTACTCTCTCTTATGAAAAAAGTTGGTGCAAACTTTGGGGGAGAGCAGAGTGGGCATATCATCTTTTCCGATTTTGCCAAGACAGGAGATGGCTTGGTCTCTGCACTTCAAGCTTTTGCCTATATCATCTCTATCAAGAAAAAAACAAGTGAGGCGTTTGATGTCTTTGAGCTTCATCCTCAACTCCAACAAAATATTCAAATATCTAAAAAAGTACCCATAGATAAGATAAAAGGGGCAAAAGAGCTTCTCTTAGAGATAGAAAATCTACAGATACGCCACTTGGTCAGATATTCAGGTACAGAGAATCTCATACGCATACTCCTAGAGGGAAAAGATAAAAAACTCTTAAATGAAATGATGAAAAAAACCGTTAATTTTTTCACAAAGGAGCTATCATAATGGGCAGAAACATTACCATATTTTTACTCCTTGCCATTGGAACATTCACTATCGACCACAACATTAAACTCTGGGCTATAGATGCTGTAAATGGCGTAAAACATGCCATAATTATGGAGGGTTCATGTATCAATCTTGAACTCTACTATAACAAAGGAGTCGCCTTCTCCATGCTCTCTTCTTTAGGAGACAATCTCAAATGGGTACAGCTTATTTTGGTGATAAGCGTTCTATCCTATGTTCTCTATGAGGGGTATATCAAACAGTATGCCATAGCATTGGGATTAATCGTCGGTGGAGCATTTGGAAATATCTATGACCGTTTTACCCAAGAGGGGGTGATAGACTACATCGCATGGCACTGTGGTTTTGATTTTGCCATCTTCAACTATGCCGATGTGATGATAGATTTAGGTGTTGCTATTATTCTTCTTCAGACATTTTTAAACAGTCGAAAAGAGAAGAGGACAAAAGATTAATAATATTGTTGTAGAATTCCTTTTCATTAAAAAATCGAACAAAAGAAATCGAATAAAAAAGTAGAATTTACTAAAAAAGGAATATCGATGAAAACAGTAGATATGCATTCAGATGAATTTAAAGCCGAGCTAGAAAAGACATGGAGTTTTGTGCAAAAGGTCAACAAAAGTTTCGGTTGGGTTCAAAATCCAAACGAAGATGTCAACGAGGGTGTTGCCATGGGACTTGCTCGAAACAAGCTTATGTATGGAAAACGCTTTTGTCCATGTTTTATGGTAGAGGGTGAGACCAAAGAGGAGCAGAAAAAAGCAGACAATAGAATCTGTCCTTGTAAACCTGCCATTGAAAAAGAGATTCCAGAAGATGGTCTCTGTCACTGTGGGATTTTCTGTACTCCTGAGTATGTAGCACAACAGACCAAAGCAGAAGTGATAGAGGAGGTTGTCCATAAACATTCACGAGGACTAACCCAAGAGGAGGCAGAGCAACTAGTTCAAAAAGAGCAACTAGACGGCGAAGAGCTTGAAGCACTTATCGAGGCTCGAACCCTTAAGATGGTTGATTTTACCCTCATAGATGTACGTGAGCAAATGGAGTATAACCAAGCCCATATTATAGGAACAGATAGCCTCATTCCCACCTCAAATTTCTATGCAAAAATTGAAACATTAAATGAAAAAAAGGATGAACAGATGATTATCTACTGTCTCTCAGGAAGCAGAAGCTATCAGGTACAACACGCCATGAAATCACTGGGCTTTAAAAAAGTAGGAAACCTCTCTCATGGACTTTATACCTTTAGAGGTGAGATGAAACAGGGGTAAATTTTCCCTATCAAAACCAAACATAAACAATAAAAAAATCAAATCATCATAATATTTGAATTGATAATTGGATGTTTTGGTTTTATGCAAATTCCCCTTTGTCGGTGTTTTCATGGGAAAACACCCTACAACCAATGATAACAAATATCAATACCATTATAAAACCGACCCCTAAAAAATTAGCACCAATAATACCCTATTGATAAAGGATTTTCAATCCTTTTTTTAAATAATAATATATTATCTAATAATACGAAATCGAGCAAAAAAACAACCAAAAAAATTTTTATCTGTTTTATTTAGTTTTAAGAAAGATTGTTGTAGGATTTGGGAAACGAAAGCAAAATAGAGAAGTGAAGCCACCTGACCTGAAGAATCAACAACTTCACTTCCAAAGAGATTTTAGTGAAATTTCTGTTAAAATCGGCTTTAATCTATACTGCTTTTAGTCAAGAGATGTTGATATTTGGACTCTTGAAATTTTTAAATTATAAATTTCAAGGAGTCTGTTATGTCTGTAACACCAAATAACCTACCTAAACGCACCCGAGTCTTAGCCAAAGATTTTCTTTTTCAAGAAAAACACCAACTTACCGATACCCAAGTGGATATTATGTCCTATATTTTTAACGCCTTTACTTGGGCAATGAAAATAAATGGATATATGGTGCTTACTAGCAAAAAAATCATGGATGATTTACCACAAATTGGGGCTAAAACACTTGATGCCTCTTTGCTAGAATTAGCCAATAAGGGGCTGATAACTAGGAGTCTAGTCACCGTCAAGATTTGGAGAAATGCACGAGTACGAGGGATTAAAATCACTTCTGATGGCATGGAGTATAACAGCTCAATGTACACACCAACACACCAAGCGATAGTCAATGTGTGTCAAGAGAGAATAGCCGAATTAGAAGAGGAAAATAGAGCATTAAAAGCAAAAGAAGAAATAGAGGAAACGGAGGCTTCAACCCCAAAAAATGAGCCTGTAGAGGAGAAGAACGAAGCTAAAGCTGTCGATTCCGTAGAGAAAAACAGAGTATCAAAATCAGAGGAAATGGAGGCTTCAACCCCGAAAAATGAGCCTGTAGAGGAGAAGAGCGAAGCTAAAGCTGTCGATTCCGTAGAGGAAAATAGAGTATCAAAAACAGAGAAAACGGAGGCTTCAGCCCCGAAAAATAAGCCTATAGAACCCCCTATAACTGAAACTTTAGACAGTTTTGTAAGAAGAGTAAGAAACAGATTTATCCTAACCTCTGAACCCATCTGTAATAGCGTAGAGGGATGGCAAAAAGAGACTACTTTTTATATCAATAGCTATGGTAAACTCTCGCTAACCACCAAAAATAAGGAGTTCTCACAACTCAATGACCCCATTTCGATAAATAAATTTTGGAAATGGCTAATGAACCATCAAGAGAGGATTGGGGATGTGGTGGAGTTTAATCGTGACAAAGTAGACGTAACGGCGTTAAATCAAAAATACAAAAATAGCAAGATAAAAATTGATGGCAAGATAAGGTGGATAGAGAGGATAATTGATATGGGAAGTGGGCTTCATTTAAAGATTAGAGATGAGGATGGAGATATCTCTATGGTTTGTGATGGAGAAGACAAACCAAGGGTTTATGGGTATGAGGTTTTTAAGATGTAAATCTAAATAGAGATGTGAGGATTTAGATTAAACCTTGAACCCCATACTCTTCCCATCATTATCAAAACTAGAGCCTAACTCTTTTTCTATCTCTTCTAAGAAGTCTTGGATAGTAAAGACAGACTCCTCTCGTACAGCTACCTTATAGGCAGTATTTCGCACAATAAGGTCGATTTGTCCTCCTGTTAGCTCATGTTTGGCGAGTTCTTCTACATCAAAACTCTCCTCATAAGAGGCTTTTTCTAGGAGCATAAAGTGCCATAGACGAATACGCTGTTTGAAATCTGGTTTTTTGAACTCTATCTTGTAGTTAAAACGTCGTGAGAAGGCTTTGTCGATGTTATCTAAAAGATTGGTGGTGGCAATTAATATCCCCTCAAACTTCTCTATCTGCTCCAAAAAGATATTTTGCATCTGATTGTGCATCTTATCGGCACTGCTTCCTGCTCCTTCGCTTCTAGAGCTTAGAAACTGGTCAGCTTCGTTGAGTAGCAAGATGGGGTCTACTTTTGCTTTTTTACTAAGAATTTTGAAGTCATCAAAGATTTTACGTACATTTTTTTCGCTCTCTCCCACATACATAGAGAGGATTTTGGAGCAGTCAAAGCTTAAAATAGGGCGTTTTAGTGTCTTGGCAAGGCTTACAGCTGTCATGGTTTTTCCTGTTCCTGGGCTACCATAAAAGATAATTCTTGCATCTATCCCTTTTCTTTTGTCTTTGATGCCCCACGCTTTGAGTTTAGCAAAAACATCTTTGTCTACCTGCCGTACCACTGTATCAAGTAGCTTTTTGGTACTGGGGTGAAGCACCACATCATCAAGCGAGGTGGTAGGGGAGAGATACTCAAATATCTCCTGCTCCTCTACCAGCTTATCTAGCTTTAGTTTGGTGACCTTTTTCTTTTTGTTAGGGTGGATAATTTTTTGTAAAATATCCTCTTGGAGATAGAATGAACGGCTAATACCTCCAAACATATTGAGTATCTCTTCATAGTCTAAAATATTGTCGCTAAGAAGTTTTGAGCCATCTTCCAATAGTGAACGGTTACGGATTTTGTCATACTCATCTATGGAGATAAGCTCAATTAATGTGTTCATATCACGTAGTTGCCCCTCTCCCCCTGAGTACTCCTCTTTAAGTAGGGCTAAAAATATCTTCTGCTCACGCTCATCAAATTTCTGTTCACTAAAGAACTCCTCAACCACAATTGGCTCATCGGTCATCTCTAGTCGAGCTTTGATTCGTTTGTTTAGAAGAGCGAGTTTATTTTGAAGTCTACCTACACTAAGAGAGGTCTCTGCAAAGCCCTGTTGGGAGATTGATATTTTATGTAGCAGTTCGATAGAGTCAAACTGGTCTTGTAGATACTCTAGGTGGTCGGTATAGGGTTTTATCTCAGGCAAAGATACCTCTAGTGACCCCTCTTCTAATAGTCGAAGCATACTGATACTTGGAGCAACAGAGGTATTGAGTATCTCTAGCTTGATAAACTCTTGGCTTGTTTTGACCTGTCCAAAGCTCACCTGTACAAGCCATCCCAAATCAATAAGGTTTTTAACCCGTACCAAGTGGTTTAGATACTGATACTCATCTGATTCAAAACACTCTTGTATAATATCAATCACAGCACTCTCTTCAAGACCTTTTACGAAGCGTTGGCAGACATATTGTAAAATCATAGCCTCCTCTGGGGTGCACTTTAGGTCATTGTATATGGTGGTTTTGGATATGTTGGTGGTTGTAATAAAATTGATGAGGTGTTTCATGGCTGTTCCTAGTTAAACTGTTATAATAGATTATAGCCAAATAAGAGTGAAAAGATAACTTTTAACTGTTTCTACTAAGAAAAAGGAGGGATATAAAGTGTAAGGTTAAAAGTCATCTAGTTAGAGAGTCAAAACAAAAAAAGGGAAGAAAAAGCTTCGACTCTCATGGCAGTATTATAG
>Ga0256831_1001740_pt1 | contig 11500 bp, 6 predicted proteins | sample 132544metaG_FD_189087 | JGI IMG/M metagenome (GOLD analysis project Ga0256831, IMG submission 189087) | Hydrothermal vent microbial communities from Lau Basin, Pacific Ocean - 132-544 | ecosystem: Environmental > Aquatic > Marine > Hydrothermal vents | place: Pacific Ocean: Lau Basin | collected... | reverse complement strand
AAGAAGCGCGATGGTTTGCAAGACCAGTTTCGCACCTTCGTTCATCATTTTATCATGCAACGTTAAAAAGTTATCGTCCTTAGTTATAGCCAGTTTTTTTTGAAGAATAATATTTCCCGTATCAATTTTATCGTCAATAAAAAAGGTGGTCAAACCAGTTTCCGTTTCTCCGTTGATGATGGCGTGATTGATGGGGGCAGCTCCACGGTACTGCGGCAACAACGAAGCATGCAGGTTAAAGGTTCCTTTGGTTGGAATTTCCCAAACTACCTTGGGTAGCATCCTAAAAGCCACAACAATTTGAAGGTAAGGCTTCAGGCCTTTAAGCGTATTAATAAAATCTTCATCACGAAGTTTTTCGGGCTGCAATAAACGCAGATTGTTGGCAACTGCATATTCTTTTACGGGAGAAGTGCGCAACTTTTTACCTCTCCCGGCAGGCTTATCGGGTACGGTAACAACAGCCACCACATCATATCCTGCCTGAACAATGGCATCCAAAACGGGAACTGCAAAATCGGGCGTTCCCATAAAAACTATTTTAACGGCTTCTTTTTTCATCTGATTAATAATTCACACTTTATTATCTTGTAAAGATACGAAAAGTTATTGTTTGAAGGGGCTGAACATCATGCTTTACTCCAACAAAAAAGCCCGACAAATTTTGTCAGGCTTTTACTGTGTTTATCTACATAATTTTATTTATCGAGTTTAGCCTCAACACGGGCAATATAGCGCTCAATATTATTACCGTATTTTGTTTTGGGGTATTTATCGCAGATAACCTTGTAGTTGGCCAACGCTTCACTGTTTTTACCCATCAGCTCAAGGGTTTCGGCAGCCTTAAAATAAAACATCGAAGCGGTAAAACTGTTGTTTTTCATGGTGGCGGCTTTTAAATACTGGCTAACAGCTTTTTCCTGATTACCTTTTTCAAGATAGGCATCGCCCAATGCACCTTGTGCCATGGGAGCAACCAGTTGGTCATCGACTTTAAACTTCGACAGATAGTCGATGGCTTTGTCGAAATCACCCTTTTTCAGAAAACAGATACCGGCATAATAGTTGGCAAGCTTTCCGGGTTTTGTGGCGCTGTATTCATCAGCAATGTCAACAAATCCCAAATGGTTACCATCGCCAAACAACGCTTTATCCAACGAGTCCGACTCGAAAAACTGCTGGGCAGCAAAAATCTGCTCCTGTGCATCCTGGGTTTTAGGTTCGATAATATATTTTTGATACCCAAAATATCCCAAAACAATTACCAATATAACCAACACGCCAATAATCAGCGAATTTTGGTTTTTAATAATGAATTCTTCACTTCTGGTTAGAGATTCTTCAATATTTTCAATTGTCTTCTCTGTCTTTTTAATCTCTTGTTCTTTCTTGTTTGCCATACTATTTGATTTTGAGGTTGCAAAAGTATATTTTTATTCTTAATAATAAAACAGCTGCTTTTATTTTTTTAACTTTGTCAATTACGCAGGGCTTTTAACAGTTATTCAATTATAATTATTTACATATTAGCACCTTATGAAATTTGTTTATGTATTAATTCTGGTTCCGCTCATCATGTTTTCAACAACAGTTAAAGGCGGATGGGTTATTTCGGAGGTCAGTTCCGACCATTTTGGCAATAAAAGTCATCAAACAACATTTTTGCAAAACAATAAAGTAAGGTACGAATCTGAAGTATCCATTGCCATTATTGATTTGGATAAATCACTGATAACCTTAGTGTTTCCGGGTCAGAAAGTATATTGGCAGGGTACAGCCGACGATTTTAAAGAGGGAACCCGAAAAGCCTTTGAAGCACAGATGCGAGCGATGATTAACGAGGCTTCAAACGATGAAAAAGATACTTATCAACAATTTTATGATGATATTTTAAAGAAGATAAACGCTCGGGATACTGTCCAAATTGAAACCCATGTAAGTGTTAAAAATCTGCACCGTACCGACACCATTGAAGGCTACCTTTGCAAGGCCTACGATATTTATGTTGACAGCCTCCTGAACGAGCGAATGTGGATTTCATTTAACGAACAACCCTTTAAAAATGTTGACTTACATAAACTTATGCTACTCACCTCTGAGATGGCTCCCATGAGCAACGGCATTAACGTTTCCAATTCCGATAGTTATATCAATCTGGTACAAAAGGGACTTGTGGTAAAAACCGAAAAATATATCGACGGGCATCTGGCAACCACTACCAGATTAACGCTTGCCAAAGAGGGCAAAATTGCGGATGCTTTTTTTACACCCCCTCCCATGTACCGGAAAGTATCCATTGGTGAGGCACTTGATTTAAGTGCCGAAAACGACCTTCCTGACATCAATGCCGAACCTGAAAACAACAAAGCATCGCCCTTTGATGATAACAATGGCTTTTAGGTTTGCACCTCCCTCCATGCAACCTTTTCTGTTTTTGGTTTTCTAAATAATCAAACTCATCCTTTTAATTTCAAAAAAAATAACATGAAAAAATTCTTGCTCTCGTTAGCTTTAACAGCATTAACAGTTGGCTTTTGCAACGCCGAACCGGACACCTCCATACAACAAAAACCAATCAACCGGTGGCTGACCTCCGGACCGGTTGGATTACAGCTACCGGCATTTAACAGCAGAAACAGTGTGAAGGGCAAAAAGTTTAAGCCGGCTGATTTACTTAAATTAAAAACCAAAGAGATTGGCAATCCTGTTGAAGGCGACACCTTTTTAATACGCAACCACAAAACTTATCAATGGAAAACAGCCCGGCTGAGCAAAAGCAACTATGTTAATCTTAAGCCCGTTAAAAAAGCCGGCTATAGCGAAACGTGGCTTTCAACTTACCTTGTTACCGACCGTTTTGTGAAGATTAAACTGGAAAACAAAACCCGGCAATGTTTTGAGCTTTATGTGGACGGGGTTAAAAAGTTAAGCAAATACAGTGTTACCGACGAAAAGAAAAGTGCCGATAAAAAAAGCACCTCGTTAAACCTCGAAAGAGGTACACATCTTATTGTTATAAAAACCTTGTATAATGCTGATAAAAAAGGAGTATGGAAACTTATTTCGCAGATAAGTTTTAACAAAGATATCCCGTCAGATGCAGTTCAAATTACTACGCATCCACATTATTTTATGGACATCAACCATTTAATGAACGGAAAACATCTTAAAGGTGCATTGATATCTGACAATGGTAAATTTATTTTATTGCAATATCAAAAGGTGTATCCTCCCAAAGGTAAAAGCGAATCATGGTTTGAAATCAGAAAACGCGACAATAACCGGATAATTTACACCTCGCAGTTTGCCAATGTAAACAATGTACAGTGGGTTCCGGGCAAAAATGCCGTTTCGTTTAAAGCTAAAACGGCCGGTGTAAACAAGCTGTTTTTGTTGAATCTTGAAAATATGAAGAGAACCGTATTGCTGGATAATTTGAAAAATGCAGGTTACTACCAATGGTCGCCCACGGGAGATTTTATTGTTTACAGCATCAACGAAAAACCCGACAAAAACAAAACGGGCATGATTCACCTTGTAAACATGATGGACCGGTGGCCATGGTGGCGCAACCGCGGACAGCTTTACAAGCTAAACATCAGCGATTTATCAACCGAGCGGCTTACTTACGGATATTTAAATACCCAATTACACGACATACGTTACGATGGAAAAAAGATGCTTATTTCGCAAAGTGTGCCCGATTTCTCGCAGCGCCCCTACACCCGTCAAATAATGATGGAACTCGATTTAAAAACCCTGAAAGCCGATACCATCTGGAATCAGGATTTTGCAGGGTCGGCACAATACTCGCCCCATGGCAACAAACTGCTGGTAATGGGCAGTGCTGCCATGTTTAACGGCGCAGGGGTAAATGTTCCTAAGGATGTCATTCCCAACGATTACGATACACAGGCCTACATTTACGACCTCAAAAGCCGAAAAGTAAACGCCATTACCAAAAATTTTAGTCCATCCATTATTGCTGCCACATGGAACGAAGCAGACAACCTTATTTATTTCAGAGTAGAAGAAAAATCGTGGAGAAACCTTTACAGTTATAATCCTGAAGACAGCAAATGGAATAAGCTAAATACCAAAACCGACATGGTAAACAGCTTTGAGATTGCCAAAAAAGCACCTGTAATGGTTTACTACGGAAGCAGCATTCAATATCCCAAAACAGCCTGGAGTTGTAACCTCGATGGCAGCAACCAAACTCTGGTTGCCGACCCTGAAAAGGACTTTTTTAAAGACATCACCTTTGGCAAAACCGAAAACTGGAATTTCAAAAACAAAAACGGGCGCACCATCGAAGGAAGGGTTTACTATCCACCCGATTACGATGACAGCAAAAAATATCCGGTAATTGTATATTATTATGGTGGCACCTCACCCACAGGCAGGGACTTTAGAGGCCGTTATCCCAAAAATCTCTTTGCAGCACAAGGCTATATTGTTTACGTTTTACAACCGAGTGGCGCCACCGGGTTCGGACAAGCGTTTTCGGCACTTCATGTTAACAACTGGGGCGAAACCGTAGCCGACGAAATTATACTTGGTACAAAAACCTTTTTAAAAGAGCATCCGCAGGCCGATCCCGAAAAAGTGGGCTGTATGGGTGCCTCCTACGGCGGTTTTATGACCATGCTGCTTACAACACGCACCAACATTTTTGCCACGGCCATTGCTCATGCCGGCATCAGTTCCATTTCATCGTACTGGGGCGAAGGCTACTGGGGTTACCTCTACAGCTCGGTGGCTTCGGCCAACAGCTTTCCGTGGAACAACACCAAACTGTATGTGGGGCAAAGCCCTTTGTTCCATGCCGATAGGGTTACCACTCCCCTGCTTTTGCTGCACGGCAATGCCGATACCAATGTGCCGCTTGGCGAAAGTATTCAAATGTACACAGCATTAAAACTTCTGGGCAAAACCGTTGAACTTATTGAAATTGAAGGACAAGACCATCATATTATTGATTACAAAAAACGGATTGAATGGCAAAAAACCATTTTAGCATGGTTTGACCGTTGGCTAAAAGATCAGCCCGAATGGTGGAACCAATTGTATCCCAAAGAAGATTTATAAACCAATTGTAAACTATGGCCAAAGAAATATTGACCCAATCGGTAAAAAAACAACTGCTTGCACATCTTTCGGAGTACCTGACCGACAGGCGTAAAGCACGTTTTGAAGAGGTTGTAAGATACAGAACAAGGTATATTACGGTAGTTTTGGAAGATGTATTCCAGTCGCACAACGCCAGTGCCGTTTTGCGCAGCTGCGACCTAACCGGCATTCAGGATATCCACGCCATCGAAAACAGAAACGAATATGATGTAAACACCGAAATAGACATGGGCAGCTCCAAATGGCTGAACCTATACCGCTATAACAAACAGAAACACAACACAAAAGAAGCCTTTCAAAAACTTCGCAACGACGGATACCGCATTGTTGCCACCACCCCTCACAAAAACGATTACACCCTCGACACGCTTCCGTTGGAAGGGAAATTTGCCCTTGTATTTGGCACCGAGCTTACCGGACTGTCGGAAATAGCCATTGCAGAGGCTGATGAGTTTTTACGCATTCCCATGTATGGTTTTACCGAAAGCTACAACATCTCGGTTTCGGCAGCCCTGTCCATGTTTACGCTAACGGAACGCTTGCGCAAAAGCAAGCTGCCGTGGCAATTAAGCGACGATGAACAATTAGATATTTTACTTGAATGGGCACGGCGCTCGGTAAAATCATCTGAAAAAATTGAAAAACTTTTTTTTGAAAAGATAAGCGGGTGAAATGAAATTAAAGTTGTTTAAAATCTAAGATGTGTCTTTTAGATAAAATACTGTATATGTAAAATGCATCAAAATTTCAGATGCTATTTTGTATCAAAGTATAATTATTAAACCGTTCTTCTTCATGCCAAAGGCATCAAGAAGAACCAAAATCTGTTAAATTCGTGTAATCCGATGACTTTTATCCACTTTCGATAGTTATCAGAACTATCATAGTAATAAACAGTTAGCTTTAAACAACTTCACTAAAACCTCCAACTTATCACTTTTTCTCTAAAGCATCGTAAAACAGCTGATGGATATTGGTTCTGATATCCAAATCGGATAATTTATTGTTATGCATATCGGGATAAACCCTGTTTGAAATAAACACATACACCAACCCGTTTTGGGGGTCGGCCCAGGTATAGGTTCCCGTAAACCCCGAGTGACCAAAACTGGCCGGCGAAGCACTTTTGCAGTTGGTTCGGTGATCTTCGTATTCGTACAAAGGCTTGTCAAATCCCAATCCCCGGCGATTGTCGGTTTCGGGAAACTGATAGCTTGTAAATTTTTTAACCGTTTCCCTGCGCAAATACTGTTTTCCGTTATAAACCCCGCCGTTAAGCAGCATTTGCATAATTACGGCTACACTTTCGGCATTTCCAAACAAGCCGGCATGCCCCGAAACGCCCCCAAGCATGGCAGCACCCTGATCGTGCACATCGCCGCGCAACACCTGTTTTCTGAAAACGGTATCATACTCGGTGGGTGCAATTTGATTCAAAGGAAATTTTTCGCGGGGCAGATAAGTTAATCTTGTTAATCCCATGGGACGGTAAAACTGCTGCTGCACATACAGTTCCAGCGGTTTGTTGGTGATGTTTTCAATCATGGTTCTAAAAAGGTAAAATCCCAGATCGCTGTAATGATATTCCTTTTTATCACTCATGGGCGAGTTCAACAGCTCACGATAAATTTCGTAGGAGTAATTCTTTTTAATGTACATGTTTTCGGCCACCCTAACAGGATATTGTTCCGATATTACCGAATGGTAAATGGTGGTATCGGGACCATAGTCGCGCAGGGTTGAATCGTAATAAGGAATCCATGGTGTAAGCCCTGCCTGATGGGTTAGCACCTCTTTAAAACGCAGGTCTTCTTTGTTGGTTCCTTTTAACATAGGAAGCCAGGTAACCATCTTTTTGTTTAAATCGATACGGTTGTCTTCCTCCAGTTTCATCAACGAAATGGTGGTGGCCAAAATTTTCGTCAGCGAGGCCAAATCGTAAACATCCGACTTTTGAACCTTCCGTTTTTTATCGTAGGTTTGATATCCGAAAGTTTTGTCGTAAAAAATATGGCCATCTTTGGCGGCCAGTATCTGACATCCGGGAAACGCCCCTGTTTCGATGCCGTTTAGCGCAGTGGAATCAATTCTATCCAGAATATCAACATCAATCCCCAGCTTTTTGGGGCTTACATGGTCCATTGTGGTATGCAGGTTAACTATGCCTGTACCGGCCTCGAAGCCTCCTGCGGCAACAGGCAGTCTTCCCACCGGTTTTTGAACACCCGAAATCACTGCTGCCGAAGCTTTTTGACTTGCCGGCTTCTCCTGATACGACATCAATATAGCCGGTATTTTGTTGAGGTTCTTAAAAAAATCGAGGGCATACGGACTGGCATACACATTGAGCACCACCGTGGTTAGCTGCGCCAACGAATCGATTAGTTTAACATCGGTGTCGGCTATTCCAAATTTTTTTGCGGCCAAAATATTGGTATTTAAAACCGCCACAACGGCTCTGTCGTACTTGCGTGCCTGTTTTAAAACCCTGTTTATCTCCTTTTTGGCGGCATTGTGAGGCAGGCGGATTGTTTTTTTAATTTTTATACCCGACAACGCTTTTTCAAACGGAACAGGTTTTGTTTCGCCGATAATAAGCAGCAGGGTTTTCTTTTTTTGTTTATTCAACGGCAACAGGTCGCCACTGTTTTTTACCAAGGTAATGGATTCTGAAAAAAGCTTGTCTGCCAACGCTTTATATTCGGGCTTGTGTAAATCGGAAACCAGCGTTTTTGTGTCGATGGGTGTTCTTTTCCAGGCTCCTGTAAGGTATTTGTACTTTAATATTTTTTTACAGCTCTCCTCAACTCTTTTCTCCGGAATCCTTCCCTCTTTAACACCATCGGAAATGGTTTTTACGGCCGAAGGCACATCATCGGGAATCAGCAGCAGGTCGTTACCGGCCATAAACGCGAGATACGAAACGCTGTCGTTTCCGTAGTTATTGGTAACCCCTTTCATATCAAGCCCATCGGTAATTACCATTCCGTTGAATTTCATTTTATCTTTTAAAAGCCCTGTAACAATGGGGTACGACAGGGTAGCAGGGTGATTTTTAAGGGTATCGAAAGCGGTAACCGAGAGGTGGGCAATCATAATAGAACCAACACCGTTTTTAATCATCTCCTTAAACGGAACCAGCCCTTCCCGTTCAATTTTATCGTAAGAGGCCGTTACCACAGGCAATGTTTTATGCGAATCCTGCCAGGTGTCGCCATGGCCCGGAAAATGTTTGGCACAGGCAATAACGCCCTCATCCTGTAACCCTTTCATATACAAAACACCCTTTTTACCAACCTGTTGCGGATTCTGACCAAAGGAGCGCATGCCTATTACCGGATTTCGCGGGTTGCTGTTTACATCTACCACAGGTGCAAAATTTATGTGAACCCCTACCCTTTTGCATTGCGCACCTATTTGCCTTCCCATTTGGTAAATAAGCGTATCGTCAGCAATAGCGCCAAGGGTCATTTGCAACGGATATTTAAGGGTTCCTTTTAATCGCATGCCAAGCCCCCATTCGGCATCAATGGTTGACATCAGCGGCGTTTTGGCTTTTTTATTCCACTTATTAAACTGTTTAGCCTGTGCCACCGGTTCGCCACCAAAAAAACAAACACCCCCCAAATTATACTTTTTAATGTATTTACCGGCTGTTTTCAAATAGGGTTGATACGGATAATTGGCTCTCACAAATATAAGCTGCCCCACCCGCTGCTCCAAAGTAAGCGAGTTATAAACCGAATCAACCCACCGGTTCATCTGTTGCAGATTGTCGGTTTGTTGGGCTTTTAATGGTAAAAAAGAGGATAAAAAAACAATACAAAAAGAAATAATCAGCTGTTTCATTTGATAACTTGCTTTGAGGGTGATTGTTATACCTGCAATAAAACAACAATATTAAATACAGGCAAATTCTATTCAAAAATAATCTTTCTGTTTAAATAGAAAAAGATAATTTTACCTTTTAAAATTTATAGTACGCTTTGGACATCTTTAATCAAATAAAAACCATTGCCACAGCGCAAAAGATGGATTCGGTTTTAAACCAGCTTGAGGAAATCAATCTTGCGCATAAGGAACACGATTATCTTGATGTTTTGGTGCTCGGACAATTTAAATCGGGCAAAAGCTCCTTTATAAACAACCTGCTAAACATTAACCACCTGCCTACCGGCGTATTGCCCGTAACAGCCATAATTACCCGTATTTGTTACGCACCCGAACCAAAAGCGGTTGTTTCGCATTTTGACAACAGCAAACAAACCATCGGTATTGACAGGCTTTCGGAATTTATCAGCGAAAAAGAGAACCCTGAAAACATAAAAGAGGTTTCCGTTGTCGATGTTTTTCTTCCCCAGGTAAAAAGCCTCCATCCGGTCAGGCTTGTGGACACGCCCGGACTGGGCAGTATTTTTACCCATAATACCGATGTTACCCGCAACTGGCTTGGCAAAATAAAGGCTGCTATTGTGGTCATCAGCGCTGTTCAGCCCCTGTCTGAAAACGATGTAGCCCTACTTAAAGAAGCGTTACAACAAAGTCCGAAGGTGTATGTTTTATTAAGCAAAACCGATTTGGTTGGCAACGAAGAGTTGCAACAAATAGAAGGATTTGTTAAAGAAAAACTGCATAAAACTTTTAATATCGACTTTAAACTTTTTCCCTATTCCATCCATCGGGCAACGCCAACGCTGAGACAATCGGTTTACGACAACATTTTTTCACCGCTTTCATCGGCTTCCGAATCGGTTCAACAGGAGGTGTATCTGCATAAGCTTAACTTTTTGGCGCAAAAAACCATCGGCTACCTGAAAATAAGTTTAACCATGTTGCGGCAGAAGGAGGAAGACCGTAAAAAGCTTGAAATGCAAATTGTTGACGAAACGTTAAATTTAAAATACCTTAAACAGGAACTTTTACAAATCGGCAACAGCTACAAAGAGGATACCCGCGTTTTTTTAAAAAAACTCTTTTTGGAAAAACACACACGGCAACTTACAGAGGCACTTTCAACCGACCTTTCAAAGCAATTCGATACATGGGAAGGCAACCTCGCAAAGGTTACACAGCAGTATGAAAAGTGGATTAGAGCCACCATGATTTCAACCATAAAACAGGTTGAACTCACCGAATGGGATACCATTGCAAGCCATCCCGATGAAGCCCGCAAACATTTTAACAGCTACCTAAAAAATTTCAGGGAGCGTTTAAACCGGAACATCAAAAAGATATTAAATATTGACATGCCCTTTGGAGATATTGAAATCAAGGCCGCTCCATTACAATCGCCCCCCATTCATATCTCGCGCACCTTCGACTCGCACATCGACATGCTGTGGTTTTTGGTTCCCATGCCTGTTTTTCGCAAAGCCGTAAAAAATCATTTTCTAAACGAAATACCGCATGAAATTGAAAAAAACAGCTATCGGCTTATTGCACAGCTTACTGACAACATCAACCGGATTATCAACGAGATGCAGCAACATGCAATCAACTATGTATCGCATGAGTTAAAAAGCCTCTCCGTTGCCATTACGAAACACAGGCAGGATGAAAATGAAATCAGGCAGATGATTGCCACCCTTGAACCGGAAATAAAAACCAAACCTTAGATAACATGACATTTTGGGAAAACACCGCAGCAAAGCTGAAATCGGGACAATCGGCAGTTGTTATGATTGTTGTAAAAAGCGAAGGGTCAAGCCCCGGAAAACCCGGATTTAAAATGGCTGTATCCGCTGACGGTGAAATATGGGGCTCCATTGGCGGAGGCAACATGGAGTTCAGGCTTGCCCAACAGTGTAGAAGCATGTTGCGGGAAAAGAGCCGTGACATCATCATCAAAAAGCAGGACCACCACCCCGATTCAAAGGAAGCAAATTCAGGCATGATATGCTCCGGCGTTCAATGGATTGCATTTTATCCACTTGAAAGCCGGCATACAAACCTCGTAAAACAGATTGTTTCCATAGGCAATAACCGACAAAAAGAGGCTGTTGTTTATACCGAAAAGGGAATATCCATCCTCAACACAAATAGCGAAGCCAATAACCTCACCCCCTTTGTTAGCAACAACACCTGGCTTTACACCGAGCAGCCCGGACTAAAAAACAGACTCTATATTTTTGGTGCCGGCCATGTAAGCCTGGCCCTTAGCAAAATGGCAGCCGATGTTGGTTTTGATGTGGTGGTTTACGACAGCCGAAAAGGGATAAACACTTTTGAAAGCAACAGTTACGTTTATAAAAAGGAGGTTATCGACTACAAGGAGGCAGCAAATTTTGTGGAGGAAGGAAACCATATTTATGTTGTTATTATGACCTTTGCCCATCAAAGCGACAAAGTTGTTTTGAAACAGTTAATA
>Ga0256831_1001739_pt1 | contig 11501 bp, 8 predicted proteins | sample 132544metaG_FD_189087 | JGI IMG/M metagenome (GOLD analysis project Ga0256831, IMG submission 189087) | Hydrothermal vent microbial communities from Lau Basin, Pacific Ocean - 132-544 | ecosystem: Environmental > Aquatic > Marine > Hydrothermal vents | place: Pacific Ocean: Lau Basin | collected... | reverse complement strand
GAAAATAGTCTGTAAAAAGTCAAATTCAGATGCTGTATGATGCTCAAAAACAGAGCCATCAAAGTCCCAGTAAACAAAATCATAATCAGTTTCCTTCTTAAAAAAGTCATAACTAATTAGACCACTGGAATCAATAAAATGAGTTTCTAAATTAACCGGATCAGCAACAGCTTCATCATCAAAACATGGAGTTTGAAAGCCATCCAAAGAATCTAGACGTCGCCCCTGTAATAATTCAGTAATGGTACGATCCAGTGCCACTTCAAAGCTCGGATGTGCACCAAAGGACACTAAACAACGCCCCGAATCCGGCTGCATCATCAAGACGGCCATCACCGGATAACGCCCCCCTAGTGAGGCATCTTTTACTTCAATAACAAAGCCTTCTTGAGTCAGCTCGGCAATAGCTGCTAATGCTTTAGGGTATAATTCAATAATATGCTCAGGAACATTAGGTAAGCTCACACCATTGGCAATGATCTGATTTTTAACATAACGTTCAAATATTTCTGACAACGCCTGAGTTCGAGCTTCCATCATGGAGTTACCAGCAGACATACCATTGCTGACATATAAATTGCCAATGATATTAACGGGAAACCACGTGGTTTGCTGGTCACTATAGCGCACAAAAGGCAGAGCACAGACACCTCTTTGGAGATTACCAGAATTGGTATCCACCAGTGCCTTGGGTGTTAATTGTTGCTCAGGATCATAATAGTCCCACAAGTCATTATTCAATAATTGTTGGTGCATATCAGTATCAGATACATCAGGAGAGAGCCACTTTTCATTGGGATAATGAACAAAGTCTCCTTGGGCAATGGCCTGCCCTAAATAGTAATCCGCAAAAAAATAATTACAGTTCAAACGTTCAAAAAATTCTCCCAAGGCACTGGCCAGACAGGCATTTTTAGTACTCCCTTTGCCATTAGTGAATAGTAATGGACAGTTTTTATCCTGAATATTCACCGAATAAATATTACTGACTGGATTAAGCCAAAGAGCCTCTTCAATATCAAAACCAAGCGCTGTTAATTGCGCTTGCATTTTTTCAATCGAGACTTCTAAAGCCTCATCTTTTCCTTTAATATAGGTTTTTTTCATCTTCTCAACTCGATTATCCCATCTTCGCAAATGATATTAATATGAATATTAAGGCATTGCTCAAAGCCAACTTTCCTTATACTGCTTTATTCTGTGAGGAAAATATTTGGCAACTCATCAATAGCTTATCACAGCATCATGGTATTAATATGAACACCTTATGGTGTTTATTTATCAGCAATCCTGCTAAAAAAACACTCTTACTTAACCAGCAGATAGCAGCCAAAAACCAACCCACAATATGGGATTATCATGTCGTATTATTGGCACAGTTTCAACAGCAATGGCTTATTTTTGATTTTGATACCCGCCTAGGTTTTATTACCCCTCTGGCTCATTATCTCAGCCAAACATTCGCCTTGAGTAACGAACTGCCTCAGGAGTTCATACCTTATATCAAGAAGATCCCCGCTCAAGTATATTGGCAGTCCTTTTATTCTGACCGCTCCCATATGCTCGGCCAGATTAAAGAAAGCGACTATCCTACTTGGCCCATTATCAATAAACAGCAAACAAAACCACTCTTATTCACTGATTTATTAGACTATAGCAGCAACAAAAAAGACACCTTTGCTTTAATAAAGACTGATTCACTCGCCAGCACATTACAGGCATTACATTCTAGTCAATAAAAATACCCGTTCATTAAAATAGGACATGTTTTGTGAACGGGAGCTACGTTCTTGCTGGGCAATATCTGAAACTTCAAGTAATTCAATAGAAAAGTCCCTGCCATAGAGCTGATAAACTTCTTCTTGCGTGACCGAAAAGGGCGGTCCCTGTTTTTCATTTTCATCATAATCTAAGGTTAGCAGCAATATTTTTATTTTTTTAGGCAGTAACTGTAACATTTTTTTTACGTATTTACGGCGTAAATCTGCAGGCAAGGCCACTAGGGATGCTCTATCATAAACTGCTGAAATATCAGATAGATATGCTTTGTCTAACAAAAAGAAATCACCACAGTAAATACTAACTTCCGGACTCTGCCAAAGAGACATAGTCGCCTCTGGTAAAGAATTTTTTTCACCTAAAATGATGGTTTTACTTGCATTTAGTTGTTGTTCTGTATAAAAATCTTGCACCGCAAGGGTGCTTAATTCATTAGCAATGACCCTATAGCCCTGTTGGTGAAGAAAAAACAAGTCATTACTTTTACCACATAGGGGAACAAAAATACGGTCATTTTCTAGCAGATCAAGCTTAACTAAGTACTTCTCCAAATAGGGGTTAGTCTTATCTTGATGAAAGCCTATACGCTGTTCTTGCCAGCGTTGATGCCAAAAGGAATGGTGCATAATTATCTGCCTTTGTTGATGTTTTTCTATAAGAAAACTTGACAAAGCATAGCCAAAGGCTTTATCACTTATATAGTAAGAAGACACTTTGACTATTATTTAGCAAGAATACTACACCGACTTGATACTCTATTAAAAGAAAAAACAAAATATTATGGGCAAATCACTGGTTATTGTGGAGTCGCCAGCCAAGGCGAAAACAATTAATAAATATTTAGGCAAGGATTTTATTGTTAAATCCAGCGTCGGGCATATTCGCGATTTGCCAACAAGTGGCAGTAGTCGCAAGACAGCCATGACGCCCAAAGAACGAGCTAAATTGGCAGCACAATCACGGAAACTTCCTCCTGAAGAAAGAGAAAAACGTAAAAAAGAACGGGCAAAAACAGCCTTGGTCGAGCGCATGGGCATTGATCCTGAAAATGGCTGGAATCCCCATTATGAAACCATGCCCGGTAAAGAAAAAGTCATTAACGACTTAAAAAAATTAGCCAAATCTTCCGACACCATCTATCTCGCAACGGATTTGGATAGAGAGGGAGAAGCCATTGCATGGCATCTAAAAGAAACCCTAAGTGATTCTCTTAAAAGCATTGCCGACAAGGAAAATATTCCCTTTAAACGTGTCGTTTTTAATGAAATTACTGAGAAAGCCATTCAAGAAGCTTTTGCCACACCCAGCGAACTGAATATGGATCACGTCAACGCCCAGCAAACACGACGTTTTCTGGATCGGGTGGTTGGCTATATGGTATCTCCTTTACTATGGAAAAAAGTAGCCCGAGGGCTTTCTGCCGGTCGAGTTCAATCCGTTGCGGTAAAGCTTGTGGTGGAACGAGAGAAAGAGATCCATGCCTTCAATCCCGATGAATATTGGGAAATATACGCTGACTTATTGACTCCTTCTAATGACAAAATAACTGCTCAGGTACTCAAATATCAGGGCAACGAGTTTCGTCCTAACAATAGAGCCGATACGGATAAGGCATTAAAAAGCTTAGTCGATGCTGATTACACCTTAAGCAAACGTGAAACACGTGCGACTAGCAGTCGTCCCAGAGCACCATTTATTACTTCGACACTCCAGCAAGCAGCCAGCACTCGTATGGGCTTTGGTGTGAAGAAAACCATGATGCTGGCACAGCGCTTATACGAAGCGGGTTATATTACCTATATGCGTACCGATTCAACCAATCTCAGTGCTGAAGCCGTTGCCAGTGGCCGAGACTATATTGCGGATCATTTTGGTAAAAAATACCTACCTGAAAAAGCCATTGTCTATACCAGTAAGGGGGGCGCACAAGAAGCTCACGAAGCCATACGTCCCTCTGATGTAACAATAAGCTCTACCGACATTACCGGTGTTGACCGTGATGCTCAACGTCTTTATGAGCTTATCTGGCGACAGTTTCTAGCTTGCCAAATGACTCCCGCCAAGTATGAAAATACCACACTTACCATCCATGCCGCTGATTATGATCTCAAACTAAAGGGTCGCACCATATTATTTGATGGCTGGACACGGGTTATGAAGGCCATTGCCAAGTCCGCAGAAGAAGTTATTTTACCACGGGTAAGTGAGGGCGATACGTTTACCTTACAAGAGCTTCTGCCATCGCAACACTTTACCAAGCCACCACCAAGATACTCTGAAGCCAGTTTGGTTAAAGAATTGGAAAAAAGAGGCATTGGCCGACCATCGACTTACGCCAGTATTATTTCAACCATCCAAGATCGGGGCTATGTCACCACTCAAAATAAACGCTTCTATGCCGAAAAGATTGGTGCCATTGTTGTTGAACGACTTAGTGAAAGCTTTCAAGAGCTCATGACCTATAGCTTCACTTCCGATATGGAAGAGAAGCTTGATGCCATCGCATCCAGTGAACGATATTGGAAAGATATCCTTGACGAGTTTTATCGGGACTTTAAGGCGCAATTAGATAAGGCCGATAGTGATGGTGAAGAGGGTATGCGCGCCAATGATCCAACACCTACCGACATCCCTTGTCCTGATTGTGGCCGTCACATGATGGTACGCACCGGCTCAACCGGTGTTTTTCTTGGCTGTTCCGGCTATAGCCTGCCACCAAAAGAGCGCTGTAAAGGCACTTTAAACTTGATTTCAGGTGATGAGGCCGTTGATACGGAGCACGATGAAGAAAGTGAAGCCAAGGCACTGATCGAACGCCAACGCTGCCCTAAATGTGATACGGCGATGGACAGTTATTTAATTGATGAACAACGAAAATTACACATCTGTGGTGACAACCCCGATTGTGATGGCTTTCTTGTCGAACAAGGTCAATACCGTATTAAAGGCTATGACGGTCCAGTGATTGAATGTGATAAATGCGGCAGCGATATGCAGCTTAAATCCGGTCGCTTTGGTAAATATTTTGGCTGTACCAAAGACGACTGTAAAAACACCCGCAAGTTATTAAGAAACGGTGAAGCCGCGCCACCTAAGGCCGATCCCATTCACATGAAAGAATTACCCTGTGAAAAATCCGATGGTTACTTCGTTTTTCGTGATGGCGCTGCCGGTGTTTTTATGGCATCGAGTGCTTTTCCTCGCTCCAGAGAAACCCGTGCACCTCTCATTAGAGAATTATTACCCCACAAAGAGGAACTTGATCCTAAGTTTTTATACTTTTGTGATGCCCCTGAGGAAGATAACAAGGGCAACCCAACGATGATCCGCTACAGCCGCAAAAACAAAGAACAATACATCATGTCCGAAGATAAAGAAGGTAAAGCAACCGGCTGGACAGGACATTATCGGGATGGCCAATGGGAAATTACCTTGCCCACTCCCAAAAAGAAAACCGCAAAGAAAAAAGTAGCCAAGAAAAAAACCGCTAAAAAGAAGGCGGCTAAAAAGAAAGTCGCACCCAAAAAAGCACCTGTATAATGAGAAAGCAAACCACTCAAGTCAGTATTGGGCACATCCTTATTGGTGGTGATCAGCCCATCGTTGTCCAGTCCATGACCAATACCGATACCGCTGATGTCATGGCAACTGTGCAGCAATGTGTGCAATTAGCACAGGCAGGCTCTGAATTAATACGCATCACGGTAGATACTGACGCAGCCGCTCAGGCCGTACCCAAAATCCGCGCCCAATTAGATAACATAAATTGTTTGGTGCCATTAATTGGTGATTTTCATTTTAATGGTCATAAACTCCTCAGCAACCACCCCGAATGCGCTCAAGCATTAGAAAAATACCGCATTAACCCCGGTAATATCGGTCGAGGTAATTCCCGTGATGATAAATTTTCTCAACTCATTGATATTGCCGTAAAAAATAATAAGGCTGTACGCATTGGGGTTAATTGGGGCAGTTTGGATCAAGAATTAATGGCTCGTATGATGGATGAGAATAATCATCAGGATAATCCCAAAGAAGCCACCGAAGTCATGCATAATGCCTTAATCACCTCCGCATTAGAATCAGCCCAAATGGCTGAAAAACGAGGTTTGGCACATAATAAAATCATCTTATCCTGCAAAATGTCCGGTGTTCAAGATCTCATTAAGGTCTATCAGGATTTAAGCAAACGCTGTAACTATGCGCTACATCTTGGTTTAACTGAGGCCGGAATGGGTAGCAAAGGCATTGTTGCTTCCACTTCAGCATTGGCCATATTATTACAAGAAGGTATTGGCGACACCATTCGTATTTCACTGACACCTGAGCCGGGTGAATCACGAAGCAAAGAAGTTCAAGTTGCTCAGGAAATATTACAATCATTAGAATTACGTGCATTTACCCCCACCGTCATTGCCTGCCCCGGCTGTGGTCGAACTAGCTCTGATACATTTCAGCACTTAGCCAAGGATATTCAGCAGTATTTAAGGCAAGCCATGCCCCAATGGCGAAACCAATATCCTGGCGTCGAAACCTTGAATATTGCGGTAATGGGCTGCGTTGTCAATGGTCCAGGAGAAAGCAAACATGCCAATATTGGCATCAGCCTACCCGGAACCGGTGAAACACCCGTTGCCCCTGTTTACGAAGACGGAGTAAAAACAGTCACTCTTAAAGGCGACAATATTGCACAAGAATTTCATGAAATTGTCAGACACTATATTGAGCGTCATTACCGTTCAAAGAATACAGAATAAATTTTATTATTTAATAATCTTTTGAATACTCTCCCTTAAACATCAATCTATTCAGCTCTCTCCTTTAGCCTAACGACTCTTGAATAATAAAAAATAGTCATATTCTATGAATTTTTTTTATTGCTAAATGTCTTAAATAACGTAAAGAAAAACAACTATTTTCTTAAGACATTTTTAAGGAGTTTGCTATGAAAAAGCACTTATTATCCAGTATTATTTTATCTCTTGCCTTAGCGCCTAACGTATGGGGTATCACTCCAATAAGCGATACAGCAAGCGATCCTGCCTCAGCCATTGAATCGCCCTCCACAAGTTGGCTTGGTGTTTGGATTGAGCCTCTATCACCCGTACTAAGCAAACATTTATCACCCCTATTAAAAGCCAATCAGGGGCTTATTATTAAACAGATCTCAGCACATTCACCCGCTGAGACATCTGGTCTATTAATTGATGATATTCTTACTAATATCAATGGTGAAGCAATTTATTCACAAAAACAGCTGGTAAATACCATCCATAACTTACAGCCAGGAACAACAGTCAAGCTGGAACTAATAAGAGAGGGGGAAAAGATATCCAAAGACGTTGTCCTAACACAATCACCTGAAAAAAATAGAATAGGAGCAACACCTAAATCATTCAGTCATCATTTCCCTAGACAAAGTCCGTTTAAGCATCCCGATTGGTTTAATGAGCCTTTTTTTCATCAGGGGTTTGGCAACAGCTTTTTTGAGCAGCAAATGAAACAGATGCAACAACAATTAAATCAATTGTCACAGCAACAACAACATCTGTTTTCTAATCAGAAAAAACAATTTAGGCAACAAAATAGCTGGTCACAATTTGAATCTATTCAGATTGAATCCAAAGACAACAATCAACATCGTGCAGTGGTTCGCTATGATGATGGAAAAGGGAATAAAAAAGAGTTTGTTTTTGAAGGTCAGCTAAGTGATATTCGTAAACAGATAAGCGAAAACAAAGAAATGGCAGCAGACAAAAAGCAAAGTTTATTGCAAGCATTGGATATGAATAACACACCAGCAATTCCTTTTGGTCATTAAGCTCTATGTGTATATTTTTGGGCGGCACATAAAAATAATTTGTAACTGTTCAACTGATTTAAAAATGATGTCAGAGTGGTCTGGTCTGACAGCTTGTATTGTCGGAGTTTATGAAAACATGGATGTTTTCATAAAGTGCCACATGGATGTGCTTGAACGTCCTCGATAATACAAGCTGTTAGACTAGATGCGGCAATTACACTGAATAATTAAAATAATTTTTTAATTATAAGACAATACCATGCTGCAATAGCCAGTCACGATCTAATTGCCACTGCACATGGTTAATGTCTGGGTCAGCAAGTACTATTTTTTTTGCCAGTATTTGTGTTTCAGCTAATTTTTTTTGTGCCTCTTGAAATGCTTTTGACTGTGTAGAAAGCCCCTTTACCAGAGGAAAAACAAACCCCAATATACGACTCACAGGCATATCGACAGAGCGTGGGCTAGACATAATGGCGGTATCAGCATCAATGTGCACCACCTGAAAGTGATAAGGGAAGTTTTTAATCTTAAGTTGGGCATCTAAGTGCTCATTTAAATCATTTACCTTTGGACTTTTATAGAAAAAAGCAAATGCCAGAATCAATACAAACATGGCTAAAATAGTCGCATAAATTTTAGTTCCTCGATCCATTGTATTCATAATCATCCTAAGTCACTCTAAGCAATAAAATTACAAGCCTTTGATCTGTATTTCAATAGGGCAATGTTAATAGTTGAGCATTATGAGCACAGTGATTTTAATCACAATAAATTTGACTGTCTCTATGCTACTATTAACAGGTAGACTACATTATCTTAAATAAGTCCCAAATTCTGGTACGACTCCAGTTTTATTTTTCATCTAACCACTGGGAATTTTAGCTCATGTCCATATCCTCTTTTTCTGTCGCAATCACCGGTGCCGGTGGCAGTGGTGCCGTAACCACAGGCTTAATATTACTTGAGAGCATGGCACATTATGGCTTTTATGGTTTATTAAATCGTTCTTCTGGACCACAAATACGAGGCGGTGAATCCGCAGTCTTTATTCGCTTTGATGATCAGGAGGTCTTATCCGTCAATAATCATTTCGACTATTTGCTGGCTTTAGACTGGTTCAATATTGAACGCTTTATTGATGAGATCCCATTAGGGAAAAGCAGTGTGGTTATTTATGATAGTAACGCCGGTGCAATACCTGAGGTATTACAAAAAAGTCAGGCTCAATTTATGCCAATTGATTTTAAAACCTTAGTAAAAACCATCCACAAAGGACGAGCCAATATGATAGGACTAGGCCTGCTGGCCAATACCATCAGCTTGCCCTTTGCATCCATAGAAACATCACTTAATAAGATTTTAGGCCGTAAAGGTGCTGACGTGATTAACACCTCAGCACAAGCCATTCGTTTAGGTATGACAACCCAACAAGAGGCAGTCTCATGGCCTGTCCGCTCACTAGCTACTCACATTGAAGCAAATAAGGCACGCTGGAGTATAACGGGCAATGAAGCCTGTGGCCTAGGTGCACTAAAAGCTGGCGTGCGTTTTGTAGCCGCTTACCCCATTACTCCCGCAACTGAAATCCTTGAATGGCTATCCCCTCGTTTAGAAAAACTCGGCGGTGGTTTATTACAAGCAGAAGATGAATTGGCCTCTATTAATATGATTATCGGTGCTTCATTCGGAGGCGTTGCTTCTCTAACGGCAACCTCAGGGCCTGGTTTAAGTTTAATGTTGGAAGGTATCGGCCTAGCAATTGCCAGTGAGACCCCCGTTGTTATTATTAATGTCAGCCGTGGCGGTCCATCAACGGGGATCCCCACCAAGTCTGAGCAATCCGATCTCAATATTGCCTTATATGGATGCCACGGAGATGCCCCTCATCTGGTGCTAGCACCACTTAATATCGCCGATGCAGTCACCACCACATTCTGGGCAACCGGTCTGGCCGAACAATTACAAACTGTAGCCATCGTATTATGCGATCAGTTTATCGGTCAGTCCCGAGCAATTATTGATCAGGTTGTGGTTCCAGAATGGGAGACATCCCGAGTTAGCGAAAAAAAGGAGCACCCTCAAAATGACTACCAACGCTATAAAATAACTGAAAATGCGGTTTCTCCCATGAGCATTCCCGGTACACCCAATTGTTTGTTTACTGCCGATGGTCTTGAACATAATAGCAAAGGGATTCCCTCTTCTATAAGTCAGGATCACATCGAGCAACTAAAAAAGAGACAGGATAAATTGCTCAAGTTTGATTATGGTGCGCAGTGGGCAAAGATATCAGGCTCAGGTGATATTGTGTTAATCACTTGGGGATCATCCAGTGCAATGGTACAAGAAGCCGCTCACACTCTTAAGCAAGACATTAAAGTTATTGCCCTAAGACTGTTAATGCCACTACCTGTAGAAGCGTTAGTTAAAGCATTACGCAATAGCAAAAAAGTCTTTGTTATTGAGCAAAACCAAGGGCAACAACTCTTTCATTATTTACATTCTTATCAGAGTTTGCCTGTTGATGCCCATTCATTTGCCCGCTCTGGCCCTCTACCATTGCGCCCCGCTGAGATAGTGGCTTTTATTAAGGAGCAGTTATGACTCTACCCATTAAACCCAAAGCATATAAGTCCGAAATTAAACCCGTCTGGTGTCCGGGCTGTGGTCATTTTTCTGTGCTCAGCGCACTGACTAAGGCATTAGCCTATTTACAAATCCCAAAGCACAAAATTGGTTTTATTTCAGGCATTGGTTGTTCATCACGCATTCCAGCTTATGTAAATAGTTATGGTTTTCATGGTATTCATGGTCGGGGATTGGCTATGGCATCTGGTTTAAAGGCTGCACGTCCTGATTTACACGTCATTGTCGCCGGTGGGGATGGCGATGGTTTTTCCATTGGTGGTAACCATTTTATTCATGCTTGCCGACGTAATATGGATATGTTGTATATTGTGATGGATAATCAAGTTTATGGTATGACCAAAGGACAGGCATCACCCACCACTGATCCCGATTGGGTGAATAAACTCACCCCTCATGGCTCACAACTTCGTCCATTTGAACCTCTAGGCATCGCCTTGGCATCCGGTGCCAGTTTTATTGCCCGAGGTTTTTCTGGCGATCCATCCGCAATGAGTAAACTTTTGGTTGCGGCCATGGAGCACCCCGGATTTTCGTTTGTACAGGTATTAAGCCCCTGCAAAACCTTTCGTCCGGAGCAAGTACAATGGAAGCAACAAGTCCATACTGCCTTTGCAGAAAGTACCGATGATCCCATTTTGGCCGCACAAAGAATTCATGGCGATGATGGTATGGGAATGGGTATTGTTTATCAGAATCAATTGCCCGTCTGGTCTTTACCACATGACTCTCATGTAGACACACACATTGATGCCATAGAGGAGGAATTTCTCCTATGAGTAACGCACCTTTAATCATCCATTCTCTGGAACAATTACTGGCTCAAGCACATGCGATGAAATGTGAATCAGATGATCGATTGCATGACTTAGAACATAGCTTAAGAGAGCATCATAATCCTAAAGCAGCGGATGTTTTTTTACAGATAAGAGCGTGGCTTAAGCATTCTATAAACGATATCGAGCAACGTGCAAGCGCAATGACATTGCCCGTCATTCCACCTTGGGATGCCCAATGGTCATGTGCCGAGCCTGCTGATTGTGCCTGTATGGAACAAGCACATTATCTAATGTCACCACAACAAGCTCTCAAACTAACCCTTTATAATGAGCAACGTTTTGCTGTTTTTTTTGATCACCAGAGTCAACAGGGTGCCACACCGGCAATCCGTCAGACAGCTAAAGAACTACTGACTCAGGACAAAAAGCTAATGGCACAAATACAAGCCTTACAAGATAAATTTGACCCTGATGACAACTGTGAGCAAGAC
>Ga0256831_1001738_pt1 | contig 11509 bp, 8 predicted proteins | sample 132544metaG_FD_189087 | JGI IMG/M metagenome (GOLD analysis project Ga0256831, IMG submission 189087) | Hydrothermal vent microbial communities from Lau Basin, Pacific Ocean - 132-544 | ecosystem: Environmental > Aquatic > Marine > Hydrothermal vents | place: Pacific Ocean: Lau Basin | collected... | reverse complement strand
GCCCACGGTGAGAAGAACAACATAGCCGCCGGCCACTGCAAGGTAGGCAGCAAGCCAACCCCTTGCCACCCCGGCAATCATCAGGCGCACCATGATCTGCACCAGCATCATCCCCATGGCCCACTCATGGATGAGTACCCGGTCAAAACCGGTCAAAGGTTCTGTTTTGCCCCGGCCATAAGCCATTGCCCAATCTCCTCTTGCAGACAAATGATGCGTTTTCTGTCAGGATAAAACATGCCCATCCATCCGTGCCACAATCTCCGCCAACGGTCATACAAAAGGATTCCGCTCCAGCTGATTCCTCCATACAGGACCAGGAACAACAAACCACCACCCGGGGACAACCTGCAGACAAGTATTAGATACCCAAGTAACTGGCAGGCAAGCAGGGGCGGTCCGGCAAGCAACCGCCACAGGGTAATGACATTATCATCATCAGCCATTTTTCCGGCCACAAGCCAGGCGCCCAGAACGGGTAGCAGGTTCAAGATAAATGCCGCCAAAACAACCGGCGAGACAAGCGCCAGGCGGATGAGATCAGAAAGGGGTTCACGAGTGACGACAGGCGGCCTGCCATGCCGCGGCCTTCCCTTGATAAACCTCTCGAACTGCCCCTGCAAATCAGCGGAAAGCATGCCGTCCCGATAGGCCAGACAGGCAGCTCGATGGGACTGGTCGGGATACAGAGCACAGACCATGTCGGCAAAAAGCTCTGCCCGGCGCTGACTCTCCCGGTCCGGAAAAATAACGGCAACCCGGGCCATGGCATGGGCCAGCTGCCGGGTCAGTTGACCGGGGGGACGGTTTTCTTCCGATACGGTGATGGCAGGGCCAAAGACCACTTCCACCCTGCTCCGAAACTCAAACCCGCGGCCATAATGCAGGCCCACTGGAATAATATGGACAGGACGTGCTCTTTCCTTTTTCCTGATCCAGCGGACAAGATACTCCACCCCCCTTTTGATTGGCTGCAATCCAGGGCCGAGACTGCTGGTGCCCTCCGGGAACATAACCAGTTGTCTGCCGGCAATGGCAGCATCCGCGGCCCTTTTTAACTGGCGGATGTTCTGCCGCTGCTCTGCAACACTGGCCGGATGACGGTAAATAGTGATGCAATCGCCAAGGAGCAGGCCAAGCAGCGGCGCTTTGGCAAGATTCTTCCCGGCGATCAACAGGGGCACAGGAAGAAGCCCTTCCAGGACCGGACCGTCCACGGCGCCGTTTCTGTGGGTGCTGGCAAAGATAACAATCCCCTCTTTTTCGGGCAGGGAATAGCTGTTGACCGGCCTTATCGAGGAAAAATAGACCCGGACTCCAACGGAGCGAATCCGCCGCAGACAGGCGGCGGCAGGACTGGATTGGAAAGCAATCATATTCCCTTTTCCTTACAACTCCTCATCCTGTAACGGCAGAATAATGGTGAAGCTGCTTCCCTGTCCCGAGACAGATTGCACCTCTATCCGGCCGCCATGCTTTTCGACAATATTTTTTGCTATGGCCAGGCCCAGGCCGGTCCCCCGGTTTTTATCGGTAAAAAAGGGAGTGAATATCTGCGCCTTCTTTTCCTCGTCAATGCCGATGCCGGTGTCTGCCACCCGCAGACTCACCTCTTTATGCACGTCATCATACCTGGTGGTAAGCGTCAGGGTCCCGCCCTCGGGCATAGCCTGCAGAGCATTGAACACCATGTTAAACAGGACCTGATACATCTGTTCCCCGTCCATCCGCACCTGGGGCAGCTCGGGATCAAGCTCGGTGATCACCTGCACACCTTTTTTCTCAAACTCCCGTTCAAAGAATCTCTCAATGCGCGTAACCAGTGCATTGATGGATTCCGGCCGGGTTGTCAGCTCACGCGGGCGGGCAAAATCAAGAAATTCCCGGACAATGGTATCAAGCCGGGTCGTCTCTTCAACGATAATGGCTGCCAGATGCTCATTGCCCGGCGCCACCCTGGAGATTCGCTTTCCAAGAATTTCGGCAGTGGAACGAACGATACCGAGCGGATTCTTGATCTCATGGGAAACCGCCGCCACCATCTTGCCCAGGGTTGCCAGCCGCTCGGCCTCGCCGAGCTTCTCCTCGAGAAGCAGTCGTTCCTCGGCCCGCCGGGCCATGATCTTGTTGGCCCGGACAACAATAACCGCCAGGATGGCAAAAAGGATGCCCATGATCAGCAGGGAAAGGAGAATAATCCGTCCCTGCAGGCCGATAATGGCCCGCAGGTCGGCAGAGAGATCCTGCACCACCTCGATGACCCCCATAATCTCTCCGGACCGCATGCCGGTCCGGTCTTCCTGACGAAAGGGAACATAGGTCTTCAGGGTGCAGTAGACCGGCGGGAATCCCGGCAGCAGATTGAGCAATGAGCCGCTGCTGATGAGAACGGAGTTGTCCTCCCCCTTCCTGGCCTTCTCATATTCAAGACCGCCCATGTTACGGCGCCCCACCATTTCGGTGATGGTGGAATAGGAGATAATATTTTCCCGGGAATCAAAAATAGTGACCGAATCGATATGCATTCCCCGGGTAATATTGCGGACGATTCCGTCCAGCCTTCTGAACTGGCGCTCATCGGAAAGTGCGATCCGGCCGTAACGGACCACCGTGGGCAGGACAAACTGGAGAAAAACCTGGCGGTTGAGATTTTCGGCAAAAAGCCGGGAATAGGCCTCGCTGCGCTTGAGCAGCACATGTTTGGCATTGTTGGCAAGAATCCAGGAAAGTAACAGGGAAGCACAGAAAATCAGGGCCAGACTGGTAACGGCAAAATACTTGACCAGCTCAAAGGGAAGCAGGGCATCCCGGTCCAGCCGCCGGGACCACATGGCCCGCAGATTGTCTTTGCCCAAGCATAATCCGGACCACAACCGGCGCAACAGGGCCAGAATACGCGCAAGCAAATTGCCGGGCAATCCTGCCCGTATTGCCGAAAAATCAGTCTTCCTGCGTCCCATGACAAATTCCGCATCGCCGGCAGTGACTGGTATTGCAGGGGGAGGTGGCCTGCAGTCTGCAGGCCCGTTCAAGCTCCTGGTAGAGAAATCCTTCCCTGATTCCGTGATCAAGGACCTGCCAGCACATCAACTCATCCGCCTCCCTGGGCCGGACGGCATACTGCCAGCTTGTCAGGTTATGGGCCTTCATCGCCTGTTTGAAAGAATATTTACCAATACCCATATCAAGGAGCACGCCGGCAAGGCGCCTGTCGCCCCTGGAAAATACGGCCTGTTCCAGTACCCGCTCGGGGCGATCGACCTTGAGACGCACATTGGGAAGTTTATTGACCATTCGTCGAAGATACCTGATTTTCTGTTTTAATGCCAGCAGGGCCGCCGAAGAATTTTTCCGGGCCAGAGCGGTGTTGCGGTCAAGGCCGCCAAAGGAAAGGTATTGAAACGGGGTCCAGGGCTTGGGAACAAAACTGTTCACCGACAGGGTGATCTCCACCATCCGTCCCTGTTTGCGGGCAACAGGGAGAAGAAGCCTGCGCATGCGGGCCAGCATCCGGCCCAGCTCGTCAAGGTCATCACCGGTTTCCGTGGGCAGGCCGATCATGACATAGAGTTTCAGATGAACAATACCTGCCTCAACCAGACGCAAGGCCGCATCGAGAAGATCGGCCTCGGAAAGTCCCTTGTTGATGATACGCCGCAGCCTTTCCGAGGCCCCGTCCGGGGCAATGGCCACCGATTTCAGACCGGAATCGGCCAGCAGGCCGATCAGTTGCGGTGAAATCCGATCGGCCCGCAGGGAAGAAAAGGACAGGGCGCATTGCTGCTCCTGCAGGGCGGCGGCAATATGGTCCAGGGTCTCCGATGATGCCATTTCCATGCCGACAAGACCGATCCGGTCAACATGGGGCGGCCGTTCATTCAAGGCGCAGAGGATGGCCTCTTTGGTCCAGAGACGCGGGGGGCGATAGATGTAACCGGCGGCACAGAACCTGCAACCGCGACTGCAGCCGCGCCCGAGCTCGATCATGTACATCCCCAGTTCGGCCGCCGGTGACAGCTGCATGGAATGGGCAGCGCAGTCGGTCTTTGCCAGCACCACCCTTTCCACCCGTTCGGGCAGACCGGGCTCAGAGGTGATCCGCTCCACCCGACCATCAACGCCATAGGTGGGCGTATACAGGGAAGGGACATAACAGCCTCTGACAAGACCGCACCGGCGCAGGAAGGCAGTCCTGTCGATACCGCTTGCCCGCACCCGTAAAAGTAGGGGAAGAAGCTCGGGCAGCACGGCTTCGGCCTCGCCGATGACCATGAGATCGGCAAAGGGGGCAAGGGGCTCCGGATTCATAAAGACCCCGACCCCTCCCATGAGGACCAGGGGGGAACCAGGGACAATGTCTGCTGCCCGATCAGCGGCCATGGGTGCTATTCCTCCGGCGGCCAGCATTCCGGCAAGACGGGGAAAATCATGTTCAAAGCTCACCGAGACACAGACTATCGCAAAATCGGTCAGGGGATGGTTGGATTCCAGAGAGCGCAGCGGTTGGTCTGTTTCGGGATAGACAAAGCGCTCGCAGACAATATCCGGCTGCCCGTTAATCAGGCTGTAAACGAGCTGGAATCCGAGGTTGGATATGGCCAGGGAATAGGTATTGGGATAGAGAAGGGCCACCGGCAGGCGGCCCTTCCATTTTTTACGAATGGTTCCCGTTTCCGGAACGGAAATGGTAGACAGTGAGGCTTTGATAATCCGTTGTCGGCTGTGTTGTTGGTCAAAACTGGGGACTAATTGGCCTTCTTGCGGAGATAGGCCGGTTCGTCATAGTCCTCGAGATCGTGATCATCAAAGACGGGAAACGGCAGTTTGGAAAGCCCGGTCGGCATCTTGTTGGGCTTGGCCTGCCGTACCGGCCGCTCCTCCCGCACTGGTTCCTCCTCACGCAAAGCAGATGTTTCGGAAGAAGGCCGGGCCGCGCCCTTGCCCTTGACCAGTTCGATCTGGGAGATGGTTTCCGCCTCATCAATGGACTCTATGCCGGTGGCAATAACGGTGACCTGCAGTTCCTCGCCGCAGGATTCATCAAAAAGGGCGCCAATAATGACATTGGCATCATCATGCGCCTTTTCCTGGATAAGGGCCGATGCCTCCATGAATTCCGCCAGGGTAAGGGTGTCTTCGGTGGCGGAGATATTAACCAGCACGCCCCGGGCGCCGTCAATGCCAACATCCTCAAGCAACTGGTTGTCAATGGCGCGCTTGGCAGCCTCAGCCGCCCGGTTTTCCCCGACCGCGGCGCCGGTTCCCATAATGGCTGGCCCCACCTCTTTCATGACAGTACGCAGATCGGCGAAATCGACATTGATATGGCCGGGCAGGTTGATCAGATCAGTAATACCCTTGACTGCCTGCAACAGCACATGGTCCACCTTCTGCATCATGTCGACCAGGGTGGAATTTTTCTGCATCAGGGAAAGCAGCCGGTCATTGGGCACGGTAATAATGGTGTCGGCATACTCCTTGAGCTCTTCCCATCCGGCTTCGGCGTTGCGCATCCGCTTTTTGGCCTCGAAATAAAAGGGCTTGGTCACAACCGCCACCGTCAACGCCCCCGATTCCTTGGACAGCTTGGCGATCACCGGCGCGGCCCCGGTGCCGGTGCCGCCGCCAAGACCGGCGGTGATAAAGACCATATCCGCGCCCTGGAGTGCGCTTTTCAACTCATCATAGCTTTCCTGGGCGGCCTCACGGCCCACTTCCGGATCAGCGCCGGCGCCCATGCCCTTGGCAATCCCGGGCCCAAGCTGCAGCCTGACATCGGCCCTGGATTTTTCCAGGGCCTGCACATCGGTATTGGCTGCAATAAATTCAACGCCGGACAACCTGTTTAATACCATGGTATTGATGGCATTACCACCGCCGCCACCGACCCCGATAACCTTAATCGTTGCTACAGATTCTTCTTCCGCTACTCTAAACGACATGGCTTTCCCCATTGACAAGAATTATCATTGCACAAACCAGGTTATCCACCTGTTACACCAGTTCCCTTTTCACACCCCCGCCTGCATGAAAAACATTACTGGCGCTGCATCCCCGGCAAAATACCGTTGCCGATGCATGGAACAAAAACCGGGAATCCGGAGAAACTATATATACCACGAAAACAACCTCGACTAAAGATTTTCCCCGGCCTCAGACAATATTTTTCACCCAGTGTTTCAGCCGGTGTACCACCCCGCCAGCTTCACGCGGCCCTGTCTGCAGGGCCTTGCTCCCATAAAGTACCAGTCCGACCGCAGTGGTACAGCGGGGCGAACAGACATCCTCCACCCGGCCGCCGATGCCATTGGGATAGGCCATCCGCACCGGCATGTCAAAAACCTGCTCGGCCATCTCAACGATATTTGCCAGCAAAGAGGTACCACCGGTCAGGACCATACCGGCATTAATCCGGTTACGATACCCTGAATTGCAGATATTGGCATTGACCATCTGCAGAATTTCCTCGATGCGGGCCTCCAGTATCTCCACCATGACCCGCTGGGACACCTTCCGGGGTTTGCGGTCACCGACCGTGGGCACCTCGATGATCAGGTTTTCCTTGATCATTGAAGACAGGGCGCCGCCATACAGATACTTGAGCTCCTCCGCCTCCTGAAGCGGGGTCCGCAAACCAACGGAAAGATCACTGGTCAGATTGTTGCCGCCCAGGGCCAGTTCCCAGGTATGTTTGATCGTGCCGTTGCAGAAGACGGCAAGGTCCGTGGTCCCGCCGCCGATGTCGAGGAGGACCACCCCAAGTTCCAATTCATCCTTATTCAGTACCGTGTAGGAAGAGGCCACGGATTCAAGGACGATTTCCGAGACCGCCAGCCCGGCCCGGTTGCAGCTCGTCACCAGATTGTGGAGCGAGGTGTTGTCAGCAGTGACAATATGCACATTGGTTGCCAGCCGCACCCCGGTCATGCCAAGGGGATTCTGGATACCTGTGTGATCATCGACCATGTACTCCTGGGGCAGCACGTGGATAATCTGCTGATTATCAGAAATTTTTACGGTCTGGGCGGCCCGGATGACCTCGTTGATATGTTTTTCCCGAATCTCCTGGTTGTTGATGGCGATGATGCCGGGTGAATTAAAACTCTTGATATGATTACCGGCGATGCCGACATAGACCGTCTCAATATCGCAGCCCGCCATATCAGCGGCGGCATCGACCGCCTGACGAATGGCCTTGACCGTGGATTCGATGTTCACGACCACGCCTTTCTTCATCCCGGAAGAAGCGGCGGTGCCAACGCCGATGATATCCACCCGGTCAGCAAAAACCTCGCCGATGACCGCACATATCTTGGTTGTTCCTATGTCAAGGCCGGCAACGAGTTCGCCGGGTTCGTGTTCCATACTCTCTTCCATTGGCCGATCACCTGACAGGGCCGACGGTTGCCACCAGCGCCCTGTTTTCCATATAATTCATTTGAATTTCTTTTATCTCTCCAATTTTTTTCTTCCGGTACAACCGTTCCAGAATCTTCACCAGCCGGTAATAGCGGGTTCGAATATTTTCCCTGCCCATGTAAATGGGAAAGGGACGGTCCACAAGATAGACGATCAACCCCTGGTCAGCATCAACATGCAGTTCCGAAACCGCCTGGGCCGGGAGAATGGCGTTGCCGCGGGCCGCCAGCCGGAGAAAGGTAAGGGCCCCGGCAACCGGGGTATCGGGCCGGACCTGTTTTTTTTCAAGGCCAAGAGCGGCAAGGTTACCGGTAAGGGTTGGAAAATCAACATCCTGTCCCGGTAGAACCGGGGCAAACACATATCCGTTTTGATCAAGATAAAAAAGGTTGCCCTGTTTTTTGCCGGCCATGCAAACCAGGGCCAGCGGTTCCCGCTCCCTGACACTGATTTCCACCCTGGATGGCCAGACAATACGGACATGGGCGTCCCGTACCCAGGCAAATTGGTGCAACCGGGCCTCGGCAGCCCTGACATCAAAACCGAGCAGATTCATACCCTGCCGGAGACCGCTTTTCTCAATCAGTTGCTGCCGGCTGACCTTGTGATTACCACTCACCGACAACTCGGTCAGACGGAAGATGTCCGAGGAGGCCAGCCGGCCATAGACAAACCATCCGCAGACGAAAATCAGGAGCGGAATCACCAGCAGCAGGACATGGACACGGGAAAGGTTGCCCCTGCCCTGTTTTCCGGGGGGTGGAAAGGCGCGGGACCGTTTTCCAACACGGGTGGATAGCCGAAATTTCCGCAGGCTTGACAAAAGGCGGCGTACCGCACCGGCAATTCCCCGGCCTGCAGGTTTGGTCCGCGAATATTTTGGAGTATATAATGCCATCCGTCTCCTGAAATCCTGCTATCCTCTTACCTTAAATTATATGCACTTCCGGCTCAAGAAAAATACCTGTGCGCCTCTGCACTTTTTCCTGCACTCGCCGCATCAGGCGGATTATGTCCGTTGCCGTGGCGCCGCCGGCATTAACGATAAAATTTGCGTGCGCCGGGGATACCATTGCCCCGCCGACCCGCTCGCCCTTGAGACCGGCCTCCTCGATCAGACGACCGGCAAAATCACCGGTCGGATTCTTGAAAAATGACCCGGCCGAGGGCAGGGATGATGGCTGCTTTGCCCGTCGCAGGCGCAGAAATTCACGCATCTTGCCTTCCACCTGTGCAGACGGCGCGGGAAGCAGTTGAAATTCGGCCTCGGCAATAATGGTCTTTTCCATATCCAGCCCGTCAATACTGAAACTGCGATAACCGCATTGCCACTCCCCTTGCCTCATGACGCCTACCGAACCATCGCCTGTTACAATCGTCAACCGCTGCAGTGATTCGGTAACACAGTGACCAAAGGCGCCACCATTCATCCGTACCGCTCCGCCGACGCTGCCGGGAATGCCGGCCAGAAACTCCAGGCCGCTCAATCCGGCCCGGCGGCAATGGGCAAGCAGTCCGGCAAGCAGGCTCCCGCCTCCTGCCCTGACGATTCCGTCGGCAGCAGGCGTGGTTATGGTCGCAAACCTGCCCTGCAACCGTATCAGGATGCCATCAAATCCCTGGTCCCGCACCAACAGGTTTGACCCGCGGCCTATGCACCGCCAGGGCAGGGCCTGCCGACGGCAAAAGCCCAGCAGGGCCGCCAGCTGTTCCACATCCTGCGGCCCGGCCAGGGCAGCGGCCCGGCCACCGGCGCCAAGGGTGCAAAAAGACGCCATGACAACATCAAAGGCAACATCGGGCCCGCACAGCTCAGCCAGCTCCCGTTGCTGCCGTGGAGTCAACATCAGGCGGCCCCTGATTCTCCAAGGCGGTCCAACAGCTGTTCACCCGCCCGCACGATATTACCGGCGCCAAGGGTCAACAGCAGGTCACCCTCCTGCAACAGATCAGCGAGCGCCCCGGGCAGCTCTTCCACCGTGGCCACATACTGGGTATTGCGCTGCCCATGCTCCTTTATTGCCGCCAGCAACCGGGGAGTGGTCACCCCGGCAATCGGCTTTTCACTGGCAGCATAAATATCTGTCATCACAAGCACATCCGCCCGGTGGAAGGCGGTCTGAAACTCGTTGAACAGGGCCCTGGTCCTGGTATAGCGATGGGGCTGAAAGGCAACCACCAGCCTTCTGTCCGGCCACCCTTCACGAACCGCATCCAGGGTTGCCCGGATCTCGGTGGGGTGATGGCCGTAATCATCGACCACGAGTATTCCCCCTTTTTCCCCCTTGATCTGCAGACGCCTCTGCACCCCGTCAAAATGCGCCAGCGCCCTGGTGATAACCGCAAAATCGATGTCCAGTTCCAAGGCCACGGCCATGGCGGCCAGGCTGTTATAGACCGTATGTCTGCCCGGCCGGTTAATGGTGACCCGGCCGAGATCACGGCCATGAAAACGGACGCTAAAACTGGTTGCCAACCCCTTGCTTTCAATCCTGGTGGCGTAAAGGTCCGCCTGTTCACTGAGACCGTAGGTAATGACCCGTCGTTGTATCTTCGGCAGCAGGCGGGCAATATTTTCATCGTCAAAACAGAGGATAGCCACCCCGTAAAATGGCAAAATATCGATAAACTGCAAAAAGACATCTTTGATATGCTCAAGATCCCGGTAATAATCAAGATGCTCGAGATCGATGTTGGTGACCACCTCGATGACCGGCGAAAGCTTGAGAAAGGAGCCATCACTTTCATCCGCCTCTGCCACCAGAAAATCGCCACATCCGAGTTTGGCATTGCCGCCGAGGCTGTCCACCTTGCCACCCACCACCACGGTTGGATCAAGGCCGGCCTCTGCAAGGATGGTCGAAACCAGCGAGGTGGTCGAGGTCTTGCCGTGACTGCCGGCAACGGCGATCCCATACTTGGCAAGGCGCATCAGTTCTGCCAGCATCTCCGCCCGCTGGATCACCGGCACATGGGCCTCTTTTGCCGCCACCACCTCCGGATTGGCCGCGCTTATCGCCGATGAGGTCACCACCACATCCGCGCCTTCCATCCACTCCGCCCGGTGGCCGGCATGGATTATTCCGCCCAGGGACGCCAGCTTGCGGGTGATGTCCGATTCGTGCAGATCAGAGCCGCTGACACGATAGCCAAGATTCAACAGGAGCTCGGCAATGCCGGACATACCGATGCCACCGATGCCGACAAAGTGTATATGCTTGGTTTTATTGTACATAAGTTCCCTGATTCACTTTTTCCATGCCGGCTCAATTATCCCCGACCAACTGGTTGCAGACCTCGACAATCAGCTCCGTTGCCTGCGGCCGGGCCATTCTTTTCATGGCCGCTGCCATCTCCCCAAGTCTTTCCGGCCTGTCGACAAGCTGCCTGATCTCTGCGGCAAGTTTTTCTTCATCCAGCTCTTTTTCCTGCACCATGCGGGCGCCACCACCCTCAACATAATAGCGGCCATTGGTGGTCTGATGATCATCGGCGGCAAAGGGATAGGGGATCAACAGGGCCGGCAGCCCCATGACCGCCAGCTCCGCCAGGGTCGTTGCCCCGGCCCGGGAGATGACCAGGTCTGCCTGCAGGTAGAGTTTCGCCATATCGGTGAAAAAGGCGGCAACCTCTGCCCGAATGCCGCTCTCCGCATAACCGGCCCTGACCTTTTCTTCATCCGCCATGCCGGTCTGATGAATGATCCGCAAGCCCGTTTTTTCCCGCTTGTGGAGCATTTTCATGGCCCCGCACGCCAGCTCGTTGACCCTTCTTGCCCCCTGACTGCCGCCAACAATCAGGATGTTGATCCGGTTTCCGGCCCCTGTTTTTTTTTTAAGCGCCGCATCCAGGATCTCCCTGCGGACCGGATTACCGGTCAGGATGGTTTTGGCCTCCGCAAAGGGCGGATTACAGGGAAGAGAGATACAAATCCTGTCCGCCAGTCTGCCGGCAAGCCGGTTTGCCAGCCCCGGCACTGAATTCTGTTCATGGATGCATATCGGTATCCGTAATATTTTCGCTGCCGTCAATACCGGCCCGGTCACGTATCCACCAACGCCAAAGACGAGTTCCGGCCTGAAAGCACGAA
>Ga0256831_1001736_pt1 | contig 11511 bp, 10 predicted proteins | sample 132544metaG_FD_189087 | JGI IMG/M metagenome (GOLD analysis project Ga0256831, IMG submission 189087) | Hydrothermal vent microbial communities from Lau Basin, Pacific Ocean - 132-544 | ecosystem: Environmental > Aquatic > Marine > Hydrothermal vents | place: Pacific Ocean: Lau Basin | collected... | reverse complement strand
GAAACAGGTGCAACACGCCTAATGCTTCATGCTAACACCCTGCTCTTTCCTTATGGGTCTACATATTTTATAAAATCTAGGGTCAATTTTAGAGAATTTAAAAATAAAATTTGCAAGAAAGAGAAAAGAAAATTTTTCAAATAATTAACCCATAGGGGCAAACACGGAGGTTGCCCCTACAATCATAAAAATATATTACCACCCGTAGAGGCGACCTCTGTGTCTGCCCCTACCAGCATAAAATATTAATCCTCCTCTTTTAACACTTTGTAAACTCCAATAGCAGAAAAAACCACAACTACAACAATAAAAACAATCAATCCAATATCGACTATAGACATCTATTATCCTCCAATTCATTATCTCTTAATTGACCACAAGCCGCAGATATGTCAAGCCCTTTTGACTCGCGAATAGTACAGTGTAAACCATGTTTGGTTAAATACTCTTGAAAAGCCAACATATCTTTTTCATTTGGTCGTTTATACTCTGTTCCTCCATGTGGATTAAAGTAGATGAGATTAACTTTTGACTTAATACCATTTAGCAGAGACAAGAGCTTTTTTGCAGAAGCTATATCATCATTGATATCTTTAATAACAAGATACTCAAACATTACCCTCTTTCTATCATTGACAGGAAACTCTTTTACAGCGTCAATAATTGACTTAATATTATATGCTTTGTTGATAGGCATTAACCTCTCTCTTAACTCATCGTCAACTGCATGTAGAGAGATTGCCAAGTTTACACCTAGGTTCATTTTACCTAGTTTGACAATTTTTGTGCTAAGCCCTGAGGTTGAAATGGTTTGACGGTGTGGGGCAATAGCCATACCATCAGGGTCAGCAAAGATTCGTGATGATTGACTAACTGCATTAAGATTATCTAGGGGTTCACCCATTCCCATGTAAACTATATTTACTCTTCTGTTTGCGTCAATGTTGTTGTCTCTTTTTATGTAACGTATCTGTTCAACTATCTCACCTGCTGTCAAGTTTGCTATAAACCCACTCTTTGCTGTTAAACAAAATGAACAACCTACTTTGCAACCAACTTGACAAGAGATACATACAGTATACCTCTCTTGGTGCTTTACAGAGCCATCTTCATTGAACTCTTTTTTCTTCATTAGAAGTAGTACTGTCTCTACTGTATTACCATCTTCTAATTCAAAGAGATATTTGGTACTTCCATCTTTGCTCTTCTCTTTTCGTATCATCTTTAGAATCTCTATTCTATACTTCTCTTTTAACTCTTCTCTAAGAGAGTGGGGTAGGTTTTTCATCTCATCAAAGCTTGTTACGTATTTGTAGTATAGCCAAGAGTAGATTTGTTTGGCTCTAAAAGCAGGTTTAATAAGTTGTGCTAACTCTTCTCTTGTGTAGTCTTGTATAGCTGGTTTTTTCTCTATATTCATATCTTCTCTCACTTTTTAAATTATAATAGATTAGTAATTGTTTCACGTGAAACATCTTTTAACTCTTTTTTGTCTAATGGGTTAATATCTATTGTTTCACGTGAAACAATAACTTTTAATTAACCTATTTTATAGGCTCTTTAATATAAGCTGTCAATCGTGCCATAGCCTCTTTATGGTTGGTCATAAAATCTCGATGAGCATTACTGTTACAGTAGTTTGTCACAATAAAAACTCCTGCAACAGGAACATTAAACTCTTTGGCAACTCTTAACACTGCAAAAAACTCCATATTTTCAAGACTTATCCCATTCTCTAAATAGTACTTTGACAATCTCTTGTCTGTTGTAATATAATTAGATGAGTTGACAATTGTTTCACGTGAAACATCGGAGTTATTAAGTAGTGATGTTGTTTTAACAACACCTTCATAGGTTGAAATCATATTGTCAATCGGTGTATAGGCATTAGCATTAAAAAAACTGTTTTCAATATTGGTTGCTGTTTTGGAGTGGACAATATCAAAAATATTGTGTATGCCATAAGACCCAGCTGTTCCAACAAACATTAAAAAGGGTGGTTTTTCATTCTCTAAATAGCGAGATAGATTCATTGCCATATCAACCATACCAATACCCATAGGTTTAGCAAAATCAAAACTCTCACTCTCTCCTGCACAGATAAACATATCTAAATCCTTACAGGTATATTTTCGTTACGAAGATAGTGTTTTAAATCCATAATATCTATCTCTCTAAAGTGAAAGATAGAAGCAGCTAAAGCAGCATCTGCATTGCCTTTTGTAAATGCCTCCTTTATATGCTCCATTGTTCCTGCTCCACCTGATGCAATAATTGGAATATTGACTAACTCTGCAATGCGTGAGTTTAACTCATTGTCAAATCCTGCTTTAGTTCCATCTGCGTCCATAGAGGTTATAAGTAGTTCACCTGCTCCTCTGTTATAAGACTCTTTTGCCCACTCTAAAGCATCAATGCCTGTGTCGTTTCTTCCTCCATGTGTAAAGATGTGCCACTTGTTAGGAGCTACTCTTTTAGCATCTATGGCTACAACTATACATTGTGAGCCAAAACGTTTTGCACCCTCATCAATAAACTCTGGTCGTCTAATAGCAGCAGAGTTAATACTTACTTTATCGCAACCTACATTTAAAAGTTTGTAGATGTCATTTAACTCTCTAATTCCACCCCCAACAGTAAGAGGAATGAAGACCTCTTTTGCTACCTCTTTGACAACATCTACAATAGTTGCTCGTCCTTCATGAGTTGCTCCAATATCTAAAAAGGTAATCTCATCAGCACCCTCAACATTATAACGTTTTGCTACCTCTACAGGGTCACCTGCATCTCTTAGACCTACAAAGTTAACACCCTTAACAACTCTACCATTGTCTACATCTAAGCAAGGTATAATTCGTTTTGCAAAATATTCCATCGTATTCCTTACAATTATTATGATAGAATTATAACTCAAATAGTTAATATTAAGTAAGAATTGTGTAAAATGAATAAAATTGAAAATCTATCAGAGTTTGCCAACAAACGTTTTGGGCAGAACTTTTTAAAAAATGACGCGATAATAAAACGAATCATCCAATCGATTCCCAATGATAACTTGCAAGTTGCAGAGATTGGGCCTGGCTTAGGTGATTTAACCAAAGAGTTAATTTTAACTCGAAATGTCACAGCATTTGAGGTTGATAAAAGATTATGTGAGCATCTCCAAAAGAGATTTAGTGACGCACTCCACACGGCGACACTAACACTTAACTGTGGAGATGTGCTTGAGCATTGGGGGGAAAATAGACTACTAGATGAACCTTATCATCTTGTGGCAAACCTACCCTACTATATTGCCACTAATATTATCTTAAAAGCATTAAAAGATGAACACTGCCAATCTGTTTTAGTTATGGTTCAAAAAGAGGTTGCAAAGAAGTTTGCAGCAGAAGTAGGGGAGAGAGAGTTTTCAGGACTCTCTGTACTTACTCAAACAGTTGGTTTTGGTGAACTACTTTTTGATGTGGGAGCAGAGAATTTTGTTCCTCCACCAAAAGTGACCTCTTCGATTCTTTTAATACGTAAAAAATGTAGTGAAGATGATGAAGGTTTTGAAAATTTTTTAAAGGTTGCATTTAAACAGCCTAGAAAAAAGTTAGTCAAAAATCTAAGCACTCACTACTCTAAAGATAAGATTGAAGCACTACTCCAAGAGTTAAAACAGAGTCTTTCCATCAGACCTCACGAAGTTGAGACATCTATTTATCATCACTTATATAATGAATTAAACAAGGATAGTATAGATGGAAGAGAACAAGCAACCAGAAAAAAATCAAAATCAAGAGAACGCAACGAAAAGCGATACTCCAAAGAGTAGAGAAAAAAAAACAAGAAGAGACCGACCCGATAGACCAAGACGTGCAGGTAACCCTCATCGACGACCAAAAACTACAACTAAACCTATTGTTGGTAATATGATTGAAGAGAAACCTGAAATAAATGGAAATGTTAAAACAGATACTAAAGTAGTCAATGGTAATATAGAAAATCCTAAGCGTAAACCTCAGCAGAAAAAAAATCAACATAAAAAGCCTGAGCAAAATAAAAATTCTAAGACAATAGGAAATAAACCAAACCACAATAAAAACAAAAAGACAAACCGTAATGGGGGAGGTGGAAGAAGAGCCAAAAAATTTGTTTCAGGTCCAATGAGTGAAGCCATGAAAGCTTCTATATTAGAAAATATGGAAGTTAACGATTTACGCATGAACCCTTGGAAGCAGATTGAAAACAACAACCATAAAATAAGATTTACTCCTTTAGGTGGTCTTGGTGAGATTGGTGGAAATATAGCTGTTATGGAAGATGATGAGACAGCTTTTATTATAGATGTAGGTATGTCATTTCCTGATGAGACAATGCATGGTGTTGATATTTTAGTGCCTGACTTTTCTTATCTACATGCTATAAAAGAGAAAATTGTAGCTGTGGTTATTACTCATGCTCATGAAGACCATATTGGTGCTGTGCCTTATCTTTACAAAGAGTTACAGTTTCCAATTTGGGGAACACCACTTGCTTTAGCGATGATAGAGAATAAGTTTCAAGAGCATGGTCTTATGGAGCATGTTAACAAGTTTAACTATGTTACAAAGCGAAAACAGTACCAAATTGGTAGTTTTAAGATTGAGTGGATGCACAATACTCACTCTATTATAGATGCTTGTTCATTGGCAATTGAGTCAAAAGCAGGTACATTTATTCATACAGCAGATTTTAAAGTAGACCATACACCAATTGACAACCAAACTATGGATTTACAACGTCTTGCATACTATGGTTCTAAAGGGGTACTTTGTCTCTTTTCAGACAGTACTAACTCACACAATCCTGGATTTACAAAATCAGAAGCAGTTGTCGGAAAGACATTTGACAGACTATTTGCTCTTGCAACAGGTAGAGTTATTATGTCAACTTTCTCCTCCAATACACACCGTGTTTTCCAAGCAATGGAGAGAGGCATTGAGGCAGGACGAAAAATTTGTGTTATTGGACGCTCAATGGAGAGAAATATTGAAACTACAAGACGCTTAGGTTATGTTGACCTTGACGATAGACACTTTATTGAGTCGCATGAGATACCTAAATATCCTGATGATAAACTCCTTATTGTAACTACAGGTTCACAAGGAGAGATGATGGCTGCTCTTTCTCGAATGGCAACAAATGAGCATCGTCATGTAAAGTTAAAACCAAGTGATACCATTATTATCTCTGCTCATGCCATTCCTGGAAATGAGAGTTCTGTCTCTTCACTTATGAATAAGTTAGTTAAAGCAGGGGTAACTGTACGATATAAAGATTTTGAAAATATTCACGTCTCTGGTCACGCAGCCCAAGAGGAGCAAAAACTCATTTTACGATTGGTTCAACCAAAGTTTTTCTTACCTGTGCATGGTGAGTACAACCATATCTTTAAGCACTCTAAAACAGCTATTGAGTGTGGGGTAAACCCTAGAAACATTCTACTTATGAGCGATGGTGACCAGATTGAGATTACAACCAAGTATCTTAAAAAAGTAAAAACAGTAAAAACAGGTAAAAGCTATATTGATAATCAAAATAATAAAGAGATTAAAGCAGACATTATAGAAAGTAGACAAAAACTTTCTCAAGAGGGTTTTGTAAATATTGCTATGCAAATTAGTAAAGATACTAAAAAACTTATTGGTAAGGTTGTAATTAATTCTAGTGGATTAGTTCCTCAAAAAGAGAGTAAAAGATTTTCTAATGAGATTGAAAATATTATAGATACCTTCTTAGTAAATGCAGAGGAGAAGCAGTTGGCTTCTAGCAATACTATTCAAAAAGAGATAAGTGGTATTGTTCGTAAATTTATTGTACGTACTAAAAAACGTTATCCAATTATCAATACTATTGTCTTTTTCTCCTAATAATTAAATCCTACAAAAGTAGGATTTTTTAACTAACTCTTATAAAAAAAACATTATTTTTCAAAAATTACTTAATAAAAAAGCTTATTTTAAGTAAACTTTATTTTTAAACTTATATAATAGATAAATAACCTAAATAGTTTATTTTAGTGACAAAGGAGAAATAGTATGTCTGAAAGTATTATCTACTTTATATTTGTAGCATTGATAGGAGGAGTTGTTGGTTACTTAATTGGTAAATCTAGTTGTGCCAAGAGGAGTAGTTGCAATGAAGGCAAAAAAGGGACACATGAACTACATATTGACCAAAGAGAACAGCTAAATAAAGAGTCAACACCTGTAAGTAATGAACCAAAAGAGGTTGGTAAGAAGCCTACACTACTCTCAGAACCAAGAGAGGGAGGAAAAGATAATCTTCAACTTATAAAAGGTATTGGAAAAGTTTCAGAAAAAACTCTTAATGACCTAGGAATCTACTACTTTTATCAAATTGCTAACTTTACTAAAGAGGAAGTTATATGGCTAAACAGTACTCTAGGTGCTTTTCCAGGTAAAATAGAACGTGAAAAGTGGGTTGACCAAGCAAAAGAGTTAGTAAAAAACTCTAAGTAAAATATCTCTATTGGTTCTTACGTCTTGTATGAACCAATAGCATTAGAAATGCTAAAAAAGCAATAAAAGATTCAACTAAAAAGAGTTGCTTAGGATAGCTCTCATAAACCACTCCTGCTACAAACGCTCCAAATGCCCCACCTAATCCAAAAGATATACCTAAAAAGAACTGTTGAGCTAAACGCTTTTGTGTATAGAGAGAAAAGACATAGGTAATCGCTGCTGTATGATACAGAGCAAAGCTTATAGCGTGTAGAGATTGCCCTAGAAAGGTCAAAAGTAGTGAAGAGGGGTATAGGTATAGCATAAGCCATCTAAAGGCAGTAACAGCCGTTGCAAACTGTAAAATATTTAAGAGATTACGCTGGAGTAGTGGTCCTTGAAAGTAGAGCATAACAATCTCACAAATAACACCAAAACTCCATAGATAGGAAACTACTTTTGAAGAGAATCCCTGCTCTCCTGCATAGATAGTAAAAAAGGTATAAAAACCACCAAAGGCAACCTGCATAAGAAAGATACTACTCCAAAATGCCCAATATTTTGTTAAAGAGAATGCAGAAGACTTTTCTTCCTCTTCCTCTTTGGCTACACTATCTTGATGAACAATAGAGTACCCAAATAGAAAAGTAAAAAATGCTAAAAGTGACAGACAATAGAATGTTAAAGTAGCAGAGAGATTAAGCTCTCCTAATGTAAGTACTACAACAATAAACCCAACAGAACCCCAAAGCCGAATCTTCCCATAGAGCTTTTTACTCAATGTACTTAGAGCAATGGTCTCAACAAAAGGTAAAATAACACCCATAGATGCACCAAAGAGTAGATTTGCACTTAGATATATCCAAAAGTTCTCTACAGTACTAAGTAGTAGCACTCCTCCAACAAAGGTAAACAGAAGTGCCAAACGGAAAACATGTTGGGTTAATTCAATATAGTATTTAAATACAAATGGAAGCAAAAAACGCATAAATGGTGCAGCAGAGCCAATAATACCTATCTGTAACTTAGTATACTCAAAATCTAAAAGTGTCTTAGGTACAAAGACCATATATACACCTACTAAAGCAAAGTAGGCGAAATAAAATAGAGATAGGAGTAGTTTCATCAATTAGATTGTTTTTTAGTTGTTATGTTTTGAGGAGGATTTGGGTCAACAATCAAACAAGTAGCACTTAAAAGGTCATGAATGGCACGTCCATCTTTACGAAAAAGAGGTACAAACCAAAAAAAAGGAATAAACAGACTAAAAGGTAACATTAAATTTCTAAAAACAATAGAGAACAAAGATGGGTTCTCTAGTGTATGAAACTCAATAACCTTTAAGTCTTGTGACCTCGCCCCTGGTGTTCTTCCTTTATCTCTCCACATAAAAATTGTCAAGATTATTAAATAGGGAACCATTACATAAGTCCATGCTAAAAGTTTCTCCTCTGAAGCTCCCTCTCTTCCATCCATTACCAAATAGATAACAGCATACATAATAGGCATAAAAAGCATAAAAATATCGGTTAAAAATGCTTTTGCTCTTTTGCCTTTACTAGCATAGGGAATAGCAGGTTTCTCTACCTTCTCTTCTACACCTTTTGTAACTCTATTTTTTTTTGTATCTCTAAATCGCTGTTTTTTTGCCATTTTAAACTCCTAAAAGAGAATTGTACCATTATGAACCTAAGTTCATAGAGAAGATAGGTAAAAGCATAGCAGCGACAATAACCCCAACAACTAAACCAATAAAGAGCATCATAAATGGCTCAAGCAGTGATAGTAACATCTTTAGTCTATCGTCATTCTCTTCACGGTAGAGTGCTGCAACATTACTTAAAATACTTGCCACCTCACTAGACTCCTCACCAAGAGCCAATGCTTGCATAAAGTTACGTTTTGGTAAAACTCCTTTTCCTCGTTGCAATGAGGTGGAGAGTTTGTTTCCCTCAATAACTCTCTCGGATGCTGACTCAAAACTCTCTTTCATTGCAGCATTTGAAAAAGTAGTAGTTGCCAACTTTACAGCATGAGCATAAGATACTCCAGAGTCTAACATTAGCGATAAAATATAAGAGAATCGTCCAAGCTCATGGTTTTGAATAAGCTCCCCAATAACAGGCATCTTTAACATAAAGCTATCGTAAGCTTTTTTAAATCCATAAATGTGTTTATAGGCTAACTTAAAAGCAAAAATTGTTCCTAAAAACCCAGCAATTATTGCTATGTAGTTATTTGTTAAAAAGTCACTAACCCCTAAAACAAACTTAGTTATATCTGGTAGCTCTTGCCCTGTATCGGCAAATATACCAGTAATTTTAGGTACAACAACAGCAATAAGAAATCCTGTCATTAAAATTGCTACAATAAAGATAAAAAGTGGATAAGCCATAGCATTACTAACTTGCTTTTTAACTTTTGCTTGAGAGGAGAAAAATGTTCCCATCTGAATAAGCACAGGAACCATCTTACCACTCTGTCCAGCAACATTGATACTCTGTAAAAAGAAATCAGGCATGGAGTAGACTGACTGAGAAGCTAATGCATGGTAGAGTGACTTTCCCTCCTCAATCATAGTTCTTAAAGAAGCTAAAAAAGAGGTATACTTCTTCTCATTTTTATGTTGCCCCTCAATAAGCTTAATAGCTGTTAACACGGTCATTCCCGAGTTAAGGTAAGAGGATAACTCTTTAGCAAAAGAGGATAGCAATGGTCCTGGCATCTGGCGTTGTGAAAAGTTTTTAATATTAATCTGAGAACTCTCTGAGATATCTTGATAGAAGATACCTTGTGCCTTTAGTTTTTGCTTTGCTTCATCTATACTTGAAGCCTCTATAGTCCCTTTGGCACTTTTTCCTTGCTTGGTCATACCTTTATATTTAAATAACATATTAACTTGCCTTACTTTTTAATGAAAGGATTATAACATCTCTTCACTATATCACTCCTATATCGTTTTTAAACTTTTAAAAGCAACCTTATTTAAAGATAATTTTTAAATAATAATAGTAAAAAAGTATTACAATTTGAGATTTTTATAACAAAAATTATTTTTTTATGTTAAAATAAGATATGAGCCAAAATAACCATAGTGGTAATCTTCCACCAAAACTAGAATCAACCAAGAAAAAAGCTATTGTGAACCACTTGACTTGTGCAACACTAGATGGACTTGTGGCAAAAAGCATAGAGGTAGAAGCTACATTTACTAAAGGACTCCCTGGTTTTTCTGTTGTTGGACTTGCAAGTTCAGATATTCAGGAGGCAAAAGAGCGTGTAAAGTCTGCTCTGCTAACCAACGACTTTACCTTTCCACCTCTAAAAATCACTATTAACCTTAGCCCATCTGACCTAAAGAAGCATGGAACACACTTTGACCTCTCAATTGCACTACTTAATGCACTACACAAAGAGTCTATAGAGGAGGAGAATCTATTTGTTTTTGGAGAGTTGGGTCTTGATGGCAGAGTAAAATCAAGCTCAACACTCTTTCCTATTATTCTTTCACTTAAAGAGCAGGGGTTACTACAACGTGCTATTGTTCCAAAGAGTGCAATGAAGTATCTAAGTCATATTGCAGGAGTAGAGTTTATTGCAGTAGAGAGACTCAATGAGGCAATTCAACTTCTAAAAGAGAAAAATTTTCAAGCCTCTACCACACAATTTGAGTATAAAGCAGATAAGATAGAGATTAACAATGAGATTTTTTATGACCATATTGAGATAACATCTGATTTTGCTGATGTTAAGGGGCAGAGTATTGCCAAAAGAGCATCACTAATTGCAGCAGCTGGAATGCATAACTTTTTAATGGAAGGAAACCCAGGTTGTGGAAAGAGTATGATAGCTAAACGCCTAAAAGATATACTACCACCACTACAAGAGCAGGAGATACTCTCAATTGCTAAACATCAATTTTTAGATGGAGAGATACCTGATTTTAAAGCTAAACGCCCTATGCGTTCTCCTCACCATACAGCTACCTCTGCGTCTATCTTTGGTGGAGGTTCATACCAAGCTAAAATTGGTGAAGTTGCCCTAGCTCACAATGGCATTTTGTTTTTCGATGAACTTCCTCACTTTAACAAAAATATATTAGAAGCCCTTAGAGAGCCTCTACAAGACAAAAAAGTAAATATTTCAAGAGTAAACTCAAAAGTAGAGTATGAGGCTGACCTTATGTTTGTAGGAGCAATGAATCCTTGTCCTTGTGGTAATGCCCTCTCCAAGACAAAAAGCTGTAGATGTTCAGAGCAAGAGATAAAACGCTATAAAAACCGACTCTCTGACCCATTTTTAGATAGAATTGACCTATTTGTAGTAATGCAAGAGATTAGCATAAATGACAAAAAAAGCTATTCCTCTAAAGAGCTAAAAAAGATGGTAAACCAAGCCTTTATTCAACAAAAGAGAAGAGGGCAAAAAAATCTTAATGGAAAACTAAAGGAGAGTGAAGTGGAAGAGTTTTGTGTACTAAACCAAGAGAGTCAAAAAGTTCTCTTTTCTGCAATTGAGCGTTTTTCTCTCTCACATCGAAGTATTGCCTCCATTAAAAAGGTAGCTAGAACTATTGCTGACTTAGAAGGTTCTCCTAACATAGAGAAGAGACATCTTTTAGAAGCACTCTCCTATAGAAGAAGATAGAGTATTAAAAATCAAGAGATAAAGCTCTCTTTAGAAAAAAAATAAAGAATTTTGCACAATCTCTTGACATAATAAAACTTTTTGTCTATAATTGCATTCCTTTTTCAGATAGACTCTATCTTTTAAAGTATTTTCGGAGTGTAGCGCAGTCTGGTAGCGCACCTGGTTTGGGACCAGGGGGTCGAAGGTTCGAGTCCTTTCACTCCGACCATTTAGATATTTAAAATTTCAATATAATAGTTAAATCATAAAATTGATGGTAGGCGTAGTTCAGTTGGTAGAGCACCTGTTTGTGGCACAGGGTGTCGCGGGTTCGAGCCCCGTCGCCTACCCCATTGGTAGCATTGAAAGAACAATATCCCAAAAGAAGAAGCGC
>Ga0256831_1001735_pt1 | contig 11512 bp, 10 predicted proteins | sample 132544metaG_FD_189087 | JGI IMG/M metagenome (GOLD analysis project Ga0256831, IMG submission 189087) | Hydrothermal vent microbial communities from Lau Basin, Pacific Ocean - 132-544 | ecosystem: Environmental > Aquatic > Marine > Hydrothermal vents | place: Pacific Ocean: Lau Basin | collected... | reverse complement strand
ATCCTGGAGCGGGCTTTTGGCAAAAACGTCGTGGCCGTGGATACCCACGTCCACCGTATCCTCAACCTTTGGGGTTTTCTGCAGACCCGCACCCCCGAGGAGAGCTACGAGATCCTCAACCGCATCCTAAACGAGGAAGAAAAAAGGGGGCTCAACCGCCTTTTGGTCGCTTTCGGGCAAGCGATCTGCCGCCCCCGCCAGCCTCGTTGTTCAGCCTGTGCGATCGCCCTTCTTTGCACCCGACATAGCGCCTTCTCGCCCGATTCTATGGTAAAATCCTCTCGATGAAAACGGATATCATATCGACAAGCGGGGGCGTGATCCCGGATAATATCGACATCGCTGCGGCCGCGAATGCCTCGGCTGTTTTGGTCCAAATCTTTTGCGGAGAGGGGTGTGAAGCGCTGCTTACCTATGCCCGGAAACTAGCGCAGATGGTTCCAGACGCCGTCATCGTCGGCGCGACGACCGACGGAGAGATCGCCGGTGAGCGTGTGACGACACAAAAAACCTCGATCGGGATCACCTATTTTTCCCATACGACGATCACGGCGGCCTATTTGCAAGGGGATGACTCTTTTAAAATCGGTCAAGAGTTGGCCCGTCAAGTGTGCGAAGAAGAGAGCCGATTCGTTTTGCTGTTGAGTGACGGGCTCTACACCAACGGCGAAGAGTTGATCAAAGGGTGCGGAGATATCGCCCCCCATATTCCGATCGGCGGAGGGATGGCGGGAGACAACGCCTCGTTTCAACGCACGTGCGTATTGCACAACGACACATTGATTGATCGAGGTGCCGTAGCCGTCTCTTTAAATTCACGGCATCTTTTTATCGAGCGTTTCTATCGGTTCGATTGGCTTCCGGTGGGACGCAAATTTACCGTCACCAAAGCCGATGGCAACCGCCTATACAGTGTTGAACATATGCCCGCGGAACAGTTTTATCGACACTATTTGGGAGATGCGACCGCCGACGATCTGCCCGGGACCGCCATCGAGTTTCCCCTGATGGTGCATCGAAACGGTCAAATCATCGCCCGTGCGACGGTACGTAAAGAGTCCGACGGCTCTTTGATCCTTGCCGGGGATATCCACGAAGGGGATACGGTCCAGTTTGGATTCGGAAACGGCATGGGGGTGTTGCGATATCTCAAAGAGGATTGTGAACGATTCCAACAAAGCGGACCGGAAACCATTTTCATCTACTCCTGTATGGCCAGGCGACGTTTCATTCCCGCCGAAAGTGCACTCGAAGTCGCCACTTTCGCCAAATTGGCACCTACCGTCGGATTTTTCACTTATGGGGAGTTCTACAGTTTTGACGAAAATCTGCTTTTAAACGAAACCATGACGGCGGTGGCGCTTCGTGAAAGAAGCGAACCCGTCGATCGCAAAGGCGGTTGTCAAGATATCCATATCGATGAAAAAAACACCGCCTCAAAAAGCTATTTGGCGTTAACCCATTTGATTGAAAAGAGCTCCGAAGAGCTCAATTTTCTGGTGGAACTTTTCAACGAGAGTCCCATTGTCCTTTTCGAGTGGAAAAATGAACCGGGATGGCCCGTCTTGTTCACCTCCTCCAACATTGAAAGGGTCTTGGGCTACAGTGTGGAACTTTTTCAAAACGGGACACTTCGGTATACGGAGCTTATACACCCTGAAGACTATCCTGTGGTGTTGAAAGAGTTGAAAGAGGCGATCTTTCGAAACGCCCGAGAACTTCACCATACCCCTTATCGGCTCAAAAATGCCCAAGGCGAGTATCTTTGGATCGACGATTTTACAAAAATTCACTATGACAAAGAGGGCAACGCCCGCTATCTTATCGGCTACATCACCGATATCTCCGAACGGATTGAAACGGAGCAGAGGCTTCGGCTGTACGGCATGATGTTTGAAAACGCCGCCGAAGGGATCGTGATTGCCGACAAAGATCATCGCATCATAGCGGTAAATCCCGCTTTTGAGAAGATTACGGGGTATCGTGCCAAAGAGGTATTGGGAAAGGATTTGAGGAGTTTGCGCTCAAAAGAACACGATCGGCTCTTTTATCAAAAAATGGAAGAGTCCTTGATGACGAGAGGAGAGTGGCAAGGAGAGTTTTTTAATCGCCGTAAAAGCGGTGAAGACTACATCACATGGCTTTCGATCAAGGCCATTCGGGATAATAACGGCCGTATCGTCAACTATTTGGCTTTACAAACCGACATTACGGAAATTTCGCGTATCCACAAGCAGTTGGAGCAGATGGCTCACTACGATTCGCTGACGGGCTTGCCCAACCGAATCTTTTTTAAAGATCGAATCGAACACGCCATTATGACTCATCGGCGTCGTAACAAAAAGTTCGCACTTTTGTATCTCGATTTGGACAACTTCAAAACCGTCAACGACACACTCGGTCACAGTGTAGGGGATATGCTGCTTCAGGAGGTGGCCTCAAGGCTTAAATCTATTTTAAGGGAAGAAGATACCATCAGCCGACAGGGCGGGGATGAATTTTTGATTCTTCTTGAAGATATCGAGGAGGGCACCAAACTAAAATCGCTGCTTCAAAGAATTATTCACGCCATCAACAAACCCTTTGTCGCACACGATCATACCATCCATACCTCCTTTAGTATCGGTATCGCCTTTTTCCCAAAAGACGGCCAACGGTTTGAAGAGCTTTTGCAAAGAGCCGATCTTGCGATGTATCGGGCCAAAAACGAAGGAAAAAACCGATACCGCTTTTTTGACCGCTCCATGTTGGAGATGTTGAGTCGTAGGCATAGGCTGGGCAATGCTTTAAGAGATGCGTTGAAAAAAGGGGAGTTGCAACTGTATTACCAACCCCAATGTGCCCTCAAAACCGGCACAATAGACGGGGCCGAAGCGCTGTTGCGGTGGAATAGCGCCGAGCTGGGGCACGTATCGCCTGCGGAGTTTATACCGATAGCCGAAGAGTCGGGTCTTATTCTGCAAATAGGGGAGTGGGTCTTGCATGAGGCGTGTCGAACCGTTCGGATGCTTGATAACTATCTGACTGTCGCCGTCAACATCTCCGCGATCCAATTCAATCACCCCGACTTTATCGAAATGCTGCGGAATACGGTGGAACGGTTTGAAGTCGACCCTCGTCTGATTGAGTTGGAGTTGACCGAATCGGTGATTATCCAAGATGTGGCTAAGAGTCGAAAAAAGATGAAGATCATCAAACAGATGGGTTTTAAGATTGCCGTGGACGATTTCGGTACGGGTTACTCCTCTTTGTCGTATCTTAAACAGTTTCCCATCGATATTCTTAAAATCGATAAAAGTTTCGTAGACGACCTTGTCAGCGATCGGGACGATGCCGCCGTCGTCGACGCCATTATCCAATTGGGAAAAGTCTTTGATATGAAAGTGATCGCGGAGGGTGTCGAGACGCCTTTACAGCTTGAGTTTCTTAAAAAACATGGATGCGATATCGTTCAAGGATACATCTACAGTAAACCGTTGGATTTGGAAAATTTGAAAAAATTTATCGCGGATGGCGGAAGATTGTGTATCTGCACCCGATTGGGCTTATAAGCTTACATTAGTTTCAACATTCATTCTCTTTAATACGGAAAAAGCACTATAATTGCCGAAAAATTTGAAGAGGCTGTGTCACCAGCTATCTGAAAAAGGACATTTAAATGTCGGTAGGCAAAACTCTGGGACTTATCTTTTTAGCGGCGATCGTCGCCATCCAGCTCATTCCCGTCGATCGCGACAATCCCAAAAGCGATCCCGCATTGGAGCTTAAAGCGCCCCCGAAAGTTCAGGCGATTTTGGTGCGCTCTTGTTACGATTGCCACTCCAATCACACCCGGTGGCCCTGGTACAGTGCCGTCGCCCCGGCCAAATGGTTCATCGCCAGAGACGTGCACGTGGGACGCCAGTGGCTCAACTTCAGTATCTGGAACAGCTACCCGCAGGAGAAGAGAGAAAAACTCAAAGCGATGATCTTCAAAGCGGTCGGCTTGGCGATGCCTCTGGGTACGTATGTGAAGATGCACCCGGAAGCGAGACTGAGCAAAGAGGATAAAGAGATCATCCGCCGATGGACCGGTATCGATCCCGAAGAGATCATGAACAATCCCAAGAGGTATCTGTACTGATGAATCGTAAGGCATGGGCCATAGACCAATCTCGTCGTTTGTCGTTTGAACGGAGCTTCGCTCCTCTTAGTTGTTTGAATGAAAGCGGCATAGCCGCTTCCGCCACTATATGCACGTTTCACTCAAAAAGTATGTCGAAATGATCAAAGTCGTTCTTTACACCCACATCCTAGCCGCCACCGCCTGGATCGGCGGATCGTTGCTGCTTTTTGCTCTGGGCGTCCTGCTTCGCGACAGAGAGGCCCAAAAACAGGTCTACGCCCACCTGGGACCCTTGTACGGCTATTTCGAAACCTTCTGGCTTATCGTCCTTTGGATCACGGGTCTGACGATGTTCTTTCATTTCGGCTTTCCCCAGGTCTTCGCCCACGCTTCCGACTCGGAACTGGCCAAGCTGATGCATGTGAAACTGATGATCGTCGGGGCTTTGACGCTGCTGACGATCATCCATATGACGATCGCTTTTAAAACCCACGGCATCGAGCGGACGAAGCTGCAGCAGATCGTCTCACGGGGCAGTTCGATGGCGATTTTTATCCTCAACCTGATTATCATCTGGTATGCCATCGGCATCAGAGATCTTCTGTAAGAAGCGGCCGATGAACACAATTTTTGAAAATGCCGATATTTATATCGAGCGGGAGCTCTCTGAGATTCCCTGGGTGAAAATCTTTACGCGCTATCCCTATAAAGAGTTGACCGATTGCCCTAAAAGGCTGCGAAAGGAGCTTTATGAATGTTGTGAAATCATCGAAAAGATGATGCGAGAATATTATCGACCGGAAAAAATCAACATCGCATCGTTCGGCAACTATGTGCCGCATCTGCACATACACGTCATGGCGCGCTTTAAAGAGGATAGCTATTTTCCCGAACCGATGTGGGGGCAAAAACAGCGAGACGCTACTTTACGGCTACCGCCTTTCGAGACTTTTGCCGACAAGGCAGCCGAAGCGATCACCCGATATTTCAAAATCGAAGCGAAAAGGATTTGAGAATGCAAGCGGAAAATACGGGTAATGCGAGCTTGATGCAACAGGTTGCGATCGATGTCATGAAAAAGGCGATGGATACGCAAAGCAAGGAGGTACTTTCTGTTTTACAAAGTACCGCGATGCCTCGCTCTGTGCAAACACCGAATGCTTCGATACCGAATGTTGCGGCTTTGACCGGTTTGGGTCAAAAGATTGACATTAAGGGATGATTTCGCCGATTAAGCGGCGAAATCTTTGCAAGAGCCGCGGATGTCTTCTATAATCAAAAAAGCCCATCTACGGCTTGATCCTCTTCGTGTTTTATATGTCATAACACTGCTGATCATTACTTTTTTTGTATTTTGGCTCCACAAAGATATTGACGATACTTTCGAAAAGGTCTATAGCTCTTTTATTGCCAATGAAGTGACCTTAACCGGCGAACTGGCCGAAAATATTGAAAAAAAAATCGCTGAAAAAGTTCCCGATCACCCCATAATACGATTGGCAAAGAATCCCGAGCTTCAACATGAGATCGACAATCTTCTCTCCCTTTTCTCCACAACCCACTTTCGTTATGTCTATATTCTCGCTGAAGATAGAGGGCGCCTTCGTTACCTGGCCGACGGATCCAAAGAGATCGATCAGCGGGGACTCTTCGGGCAAAAATTCGATCCTGATACCGATGCGTGGTCCAAAGCATTGACTACCGCCCATCCACAATTTTCCATTCAAAAAGATTATACGGGGTTATGGCTTACCTATTATTATCCTCTGAAAATATGGTCCGATACCCGGGCTCTGCTGGTTTTTGATATTTCACTCCAAGCCTATACCGGATTTAGCCGTATACTCGAACCGGTCAAATATCTGCTTAAAATCCTCTCATTTACCCTTCTCGTATTGTTGGCCGCGACAATTATCTGGTCGACTCTTTTTTATATTCAAAGACGCAAAAACAGCATCGATCCCCTGACCCATCTTTATAATCGCAATCTGCTGCTGCGTATTAAAAACCATATCGATCTCTCTACCACATCGGTATTGATGGTCGATCTAGACCACTTCAAGCGCATCAATGACCGCTACGGCCATGAGGCGGGCGATACGGTTTTACTGCATGCGGCCCGGATTTTACAACGGGTCACCCGTCTTGACGATATCATCATTCGCTACGGCGGTGAGGAGTTCTTGGTTTTTATCGTCGGCGTGACGGATCGAAAACGGATTTTGCAGATTGCTTATCGCATACACCAAGCATTCTTAGAACAACCCGTCAAATCCCACGGTGAGACGATTCACCTCACTGCTTCCGTCGGCGTCGTACCCATCCCCGGCAAAACAATGGGAATTGAAGATGCGATCCAATTGGCGGATAAAATGCTCTATATCGCAAAAACTTCGGGGAGAAATCGCGTCGTCGTTTTTGAAGAGGAGACCGATGCGCCCCGTCCCCTGCTTTTTAAGGAGATCGAAGAGCTCATAGAGCACGGCAAACTCTTTTTCCTCTATCAGCCCATAGTTTCCGCTCAAAGCGGAGAGATCGTCCGCTATGAAGTTCTTGCAAGACTTCGAGGCAAAAATCGTATATTTAGACCCGATGAATTTATTCCGCCGTTGCGAGGGACCCTGGTTTACCGCACTCTTAGCAAACAGCTTCTTGAAAATGCTTTTAATCTCTGCCGTGAAAAAGAGGTCTCTTTGAGTATCAATTTTGATATCAACGACTTTTTGGATGAAACCCTTTTTGAAATGATCTTTGATGAGATTCGAAACCATAAAGATATAGCCGAACGCCTTACCGTGGAGCTTCTGGAGGAGACTACCCTTCCCGATTTGAATCTATTGAGCGAAAAAATTCAGCGACTTCGAGAACTCGGTATCCATATCGCTCTTGATGACTACGGAAAAGGATATGCGGGACTAAACTATCTTATTTATTTCCGCCCCGATTTGGTAAAAATCGATCGAATCATCATCGCCAAAGCGATGGAAGATAAGATTGTTTTAGATATATTAAAAACTTTACAGGATGCCGCATCCAACATGGGAGTGGCAACAGTCGCAGAGGGTATAGAAGATGCTGAAACGGCCGATATGGTTAAAAAAATAGGGATCAATTATATGCAAGGGTACTTTTTCGGCAAACCCTCAGAAAAGATCCCATAGCATTCCATAAAAAGGAAAAAAAGAGATGAAAGGACAAAGATTGCGTCTTGTCGGAATCGTGATCACCGCAATCTTATTCCCTACATTGGCCGTTGCGTCCGATGATCTACCCGCCTTGCTAAATGAATATGCCCAAAAGGCGGATCTCTCTTGCAAAACCAAACAAGAAGCCGCGGGAAATCTGATTATTTATACGCGGCAGGATCTGGACCGAATGCAGGTCAAACAGCTCAAAGAGCTCCTGGCACGCCTCCCTTTTCTCCATTACAAAGAGAACAATTTCGGCCTGAGTGACCCTTTTTATTCTCCCTATATGCCCGATTCTGCCGTCGGAATTCGCCTTTATATTAATGACCGCTCTCTCGATTCACCCTACGGCGGCAATGCGCTGCAAGCCTATGCTCAGATGGATATGAGCTATATCGATCACGTAGAGATCTACATGGGCGCTCCGGCACTCTCATTCGGTGCGGAGCAAGGGGCTTTTGTCATCAAACTCTACACCAAAGACCCTCAGCGTGAAAATACGGATGTACTGGGCGCATACGGAGGAAGTTACGGCACCCGCAACCTTTATACCTACACAGCCCATGTCACCGACGAGGGATTAAAGTATCTCATCTATGCCGATTATATGGATCTTAAACGTAAAAAGATTAGATTTAAAGGCAATTCTCTCAACCGCAATAAACGTATCGGTCACTTTTACGCAGAGTTCGGCAAAGATCACCATCGTGTCGAAATTGAAACTTTCCGTACCAAATTCAACCATTTCTATGCTCATAGTACCAGAATCGATCCTGTCGACGGATACCCCTATAGCTATGCGACCAATCTCTATACCGGTTACTACTATCACGATGCGGAAACTGGAATCAAAGGGTATATCAATGCGAGTCATAACAAAATTCATTATGTCGAAAAGTCACACTCCGCCGTCGGCATACTCGCAGTGCCTCAGACATATACTCCCTACATTTACAACACTATTGACGATCGGCTGAATGAAACGGTCGTCGATAGCCAAATCCGCAAGCGATTTAAATGGAAAAATTGGGAAAACGAAACGGGATTTCAGGTAAAGTATAAAAGTTTCAGATTTACCGATATTAAGCTGGGGCGCCTGATAATACCTCATCCCGATCGCAAAGATCATGAAACGATCTGTGCCCTTTTCAACGAAACCGGCTATCAACCCAACCCCAATAACATCCTTCTTCTCTCTTTCAAAGGAGCCCGCTACCGACTCGATGAGCGATTTAACGACCGTACACAATTTTTCGGACGGTTCGGTTATATTTATAATTCAAAGGATTGGACCTTTAAAAGTTTTATAGACGGCGGCAATTTTATACCGGAACTGCATGATCTTTATGTCAATGTTCACGATTTCAACCGATTGGAAAAACTCGACAGCACCGTCGCTTATGCCGTATCTACTCAATTCATCCGCAAAGAGGGTGATCGACAACTCTCTCTCTTTCTTTCCGCCACAGAAGTACAAAACCAACTCTATTTATATACAAAACTCGACCCTGCCGGCACCATTGTCCGGTACTATGATACGTTAGACGCACCGATGCGTTTTTATAATGCCCGGCTCACCTATCAAGATCGCCTTAATGAACACAACAGTATCGCGGGAGATTGTTGGGGCATGCACACCGACAACCGTAACGACAATCAACAATCCAACGACTACGGGGCCACACTCTCCCACGATTTTATTTGGAGTACCTGGACATTACACAATGACCTCATCTATCGCCATCTCGCTTCCTACCGAGAAACCTGGAATTGGAATATGGCGCTTACATGGTCACCTGATCGGAGTTTAAGTCTTTATATCAAGGGTGAAAACCTGCTGGACAAAGGAGGAGACAACCGCTATTTTGCCGTCGATCCCACTCCTTTGATAGTCGGTCAGCCGCCTCTTATTACCCGGCTTAACCATGTCGATCCCTTCGATCGACGGATCTGGATCGGCGTGGAGTATCAGTTTTGAAAAAGCTGGTTTGGATAATTATGCTCACACTGGGGGCTCTTTACTCTCAAGCGGATGATGTGGAGCGACTTAAAGGTGAGATAATGAAAAAGCTGGTGGAACTCCTGGCGCCGGAACATCAAAATGAAAAGATATATATCGATAAAAGTTGCGGCAAAGTCGACTTCCCGGTTCAAATGGTAGGCAGGATCGTTAACAATCCTGCCGAAGCAGACGTGATTTTAGCCTGCGATCTTAATCGGCTGCATCTACACCCCGTACCCTCTTCTTTGAGCGGCAAAACGGTCATCACCCTCTCTTATAAAGAGTATATCCGCCACAAAAATCTGGCCGCAGGTGCATTCTTTTGGCAAAAAGGACGCCCCAATATTATTATCAATGCCCGCTACATTCAACGCCGGCATATCCGCATTCCCAGAAGCTACCGCCCTTTCGTGGAGTAGTCCGAAAAAGTTTTAGCCCACAACCGCTTTGAGCCGCTCGATCGTCTCGTCAAAGGGAACCGTTTCATCGGCCCGTTGGGTCAAAAAGGCCTCCATGGCATCTTTTTTGGCCAAGGCTTCATCCAGCTGCGGATCGCTCCCTTTTTGATACGCGCCGATGCGCACTAGCATCTCGTTTTCGCGAAGCAGCGCCAGCATTCGGCGAAATTTCCTGGCCGCCTCCAGATGATCAGGGGTGATCACGTCGTTCATGACCCGCGAAGCGGAGGAGAGAATGTCGATGGGCGGGTAGATCCCCCGATCGGTCAATTCCCGGCTAAGGACGATATGACCGTCAAGAATCGATCGGCTCTGATCGGCGATGGGGTCGCTCATGTCGTCGCCTTCGACCAGGACCGTAAAAAAGGCGGTGATGGAGCCTTGCCCCTCCTCTTTGCCCGCACGCTCCATCAGCTGCGGCAGTATCGTCAGGGAGGAGGGGGGATACCCTTTGGAGGTGGGCGGCTCTCCCAGCGCCAGGCCGATCTCCCGCTGGGCCATGGCGAAGCGGGTGACCGAATCCATCATGAAAAGGACGTCGTGCCCTTTGCGCTTGAAGTATTCGGCCACGCTCATGGCGCTGAAAGCTCCGTACTTTCGCATCAAGGCGCTGTCGTCGCTGGTGGCGACGACGATGACGGTGTTGGTCAGGTCGTTGCCCAGGTTTTTGGCGATAAATTCGGGCACCTCCCGCCCCCGCTCGCCGATGAGGGCCACCACTTTGATCGTCGCTTCGCTCCCTTTGACGATCATCCCCATCAGGGTCGATTTGCCCACTCCGCTGCCCGCGAAGATCCCCACTTTCTGCCCCTTGCCGCTTGTAAGCAGGCCGTCGATGCTTTTGACCCCGACGCTAAAACGGGTCTCGATGAGCCCCCGTTTCATCACATCCATCGGCGCTTTCATGATGGGCTCATGCTCCTGTAGTATCAGCGGGCCTTTCCCGTCGATGGGATTCATAAAAGGATCGACCACCCGCCCCAGCAGCTCCTCGCCCACGGGGATATCCAAACCTTCACGATTGAGCTGCACCCTGTCACCCACCCTCATCCCTTCGATAAAACCGAAGGGGGTGATGGTAAAGCTCTCGCTTCCCAGCGCCGTCACCATCCCCAGCCGCTTTTGCCCGTCGCTTAAAATCGTCACGCTCTGCCCGATACTCACCTGCAGTCCATCGGCTTCGATGGCGTTGCCAGATATAGCGCGAATCCGACCGTAAGCGGGGGAGAGTGTCGCCTTTTTGGCTTTGAGACGCAGGGATTTAAGAGGCATTTTTTTTGAGTGAGGAGTGAGGAGTGAGGAGTGAGGAGTTTAGGATGCCGCTATGCGGCTTCCATTTTTTTAAAAACTGCCGACAAAAGGATCTCACTCTCACGATCTCACCCCTTTCAAATAAAAGGCCGCAAGGCGGCCATCCGAAATCGCTCACCGCTCATTGCTCACTACTCATTCTCAATATCTCGGCCTAAGCGGCGCGTTGATCATGCTCATAAACTCTTCGCGGGTTTTGGCGTCTTTTTTAAACAGACCCCGAAGCGCCGAAGAGACGGTGGTGGAGTTGATCTTCTCCACGCCGCGCATCTCCATGCACATATGGCGCGCCTCCAGCACCACCGCTACCCCTTTGGGTTTGATCGTCTCGACGATCGCATCGGCGATCTGCTCGGTCATCTGCTCTTGGATCTGCAGACGGCGGGCGTAGATGTTGACCATCCTGGGGATCTTGCTTAGACCCACCACTTTGCCGTCGGGAATATAC
>Ga0256831_1001734_pt1 | contig 11521 bp, 10 predicted proteins | sample 132544metaG_FD_189087 | JGI IMG/M metagenome (GOLD analysis project Ga0256831, IMG submission 189087) | Hydrothermal vent microbial communities from Lau Basin, Pacific Ocean - 132-544 | ecosystem: Environmental > Aquatic > Marine > Hydrothermal vents | place: Pacific Ocean: Lau Basin | collected... | reverse complement strand
CCTTTTACCTTCAGAGACATAAGGGAAGTAGTAAAGCGGTGGTTTTTCCGTGAGTGCAGAAAAGAGGCCGATGAGGCAAGGAGGAGCTTTTCAAAGGAGACTCTTCCCTACAACAGAATAGAAAAGCTTTACAAAATAGTAAAGTCCATTCTCATAGAGCTTCAGGTAAAAGACCTTTCTGTTGCTGAGAAGATACTATCTCTCAGAAACTACCCTAACCTTCTTGAGGTTGAAAAAGCACTTAAAGAGATAGAGGAACAGTTCTACGAGATCGTTGAAATGAACTCTCCTAAGGTAAAGGAGTGCAGAGAAAAGGCCAGGAAAGAGCTTGAACCCTATACTTTTTACTGGAGCAGGAAAGTTTACAAACTAACAGAAAAAGCCCTGATAAGGGAGTGCCTAAGAAAAAAGTATGGAATCCCCGAGTTCTCGGCTGTTTAAGCTTCTTGACTATCCCCGTTGTAATCCTGAAGTTGGAAAGAGGCGGTTTGACCTTTTGTCTTCTTACGGTGTTAAGAACCTCTCTTTCATCTCTAAGGGTTACAGAGGAGTTGTTTTTAGGGGAGAGCTCCCGGGTAAACCTGTTGCCGTTAAGATCCCGAGATCTGATGCAGGTAAAAAGGGTATAGCTGAAAAAGAGTGCTCTATTCTTAAACACCTTAAATCGTGTTTGGGCAGTAAAAATCCGGCACCTGAGCCCTACATCTGTACTCCAGACTTTATCGTTATGGAGTGGATAGAGGGAATTCCTTTTCCACAGGCACTTAAGAGTTACGGCAAAAGGGCAGTTATCTCCGGATTGGAGAGCTGCTATCTGATAGACAGGTGCGGGGTTGAACACTCTGAAATTAAGGGAGAAAAGCACCTTCTCTTTGACGGGAAGAGGATAAGGGTGATTGACTTTGAGAGTGCAAAACTCAAAAAAAAGCCCAGAAACCTGCTCCAGTTCGTCGGTTACCACCTATTAAGGAGAAGGGAGGTTCTTAGAGCTTTTGGAGTTGACGAGAGGGAGCTCCTCTCCCTCATCTCAGAGTACAAAGAGAACCCTGAAACGGCCTTTCCCAGAATTCTCTCTCTCTTTGACAAATAGTTCCCTTTGCCTATAATTCCCTTATCAAATTTCTCCCTCTCTGGAGGTGAAAGTTGTCAACAAAGAGGACATATCAACCCAGCAGGCTCCACGGTAAAAGGGTTCACGGTTTTAGGGCCCGTATGAAAACCAGAAGTGGTCGTGAGATTCTTAGAAGGCGCAGGAAGAAGGGCCGCTGGAAGCTTACGGTAAGTGACGAGTGGAAAAGAAGGTAAGGTTTACCTTTAAGCCCCGCGAGAGGTTAAAGAAACAGAAAGATTTCAAGAGAGTATTTGACCACGGGAAGAGCCTTGGTGGTTCTACCGTGGCTTTTTATTTTATGAATAACGGTTTGGACTATCCCCGTGCAGCCTTTATTGCCTCAAAGAAAGTTTCTAAGCGGGCTGTGGACAGGAACAGGGCGAAACGCTTGATGAGAGAGGTTTTCAGGCTTAACAAACACAGGATGAAACCTGTTGATATCATCTTCATAGCGCGGAAGGGAATTCTCGGTAAAAAGTACCAGGACGTTGAAAAGGATTTCCTGAAAATGGCGGAAAAAGCAGGCATACTGAAGGAGAAGAGTAGTTGATAAAGGAGTTCATCATAGGTTGTGTAAAGTTCTATCAGAAGTTCCTCTCTCCCCTCATGCCCGGTTCCTGCAGGTACTATCCCACTTGTTCCAACTACACAATTATGGCCGTTGAAAAGTATGGAGTTTTGAAGGGACTGGTAAAATCGGCCTGGAGAGTTTTGAGATGTAACCCCTTTTCAAGAGGAGGGGTAGATTACCCGTAAGGAGTGAAGGTTATGGCAGAACAGAAAGGGACCAGAGCGTCTCTTATACAGGCTGTAATTTTAGCTGCCCTTGTTTTCTTTGGATTTCAGCTGTTTTTTGGCCATCATAAAGAAAAGGCTCAAGAGCAGGTAAGCAGGAGCGTTGTTGTAAAGAGTGACATTCCACCTTCCAAACCTCTGGGAACTGTCGTAAAGGTTGACACACCTCTATATACGGCTGAGATATCAACTGTAAACGGCAAATTGATAAAGCTTTATGTGAAAAAATATAAAGCTCAGTTGATTTCTCCGGTTTCCAGAAACTTGGGTATTTACCCTTTAATGACCGTTTCCGATAACAGTGCTCTCTCAAAAGAGCTTGCAACTTTGAACCTTGAACCTTCTGCTGTTTCGGTTAACGTTAAAAACGGACCGAAAAAACTTGTCCTCAGGGGAAAGCTACCAGATGGTAGGGAGTTTGTAAAAACTCTCACCTTTTACCCTGACTCTTACAGAATAGAGGTTGAAACTTCACTTAAGGGAGCAAAGCTTCAAACCCTTGTAGGCCCAGACATAAAGGTTAACGAGGCCCATACGTCAAGAATGGGGCACATCGGTCCCGTCCTTGAAACGGAAAACAAGGTTGTAAGACTTAAGGTTAAAGATATTCCCGGTTACCTGTCTTTTAGTAGGGTTCTCTGGGCGGGGGAAGAGGATAAGTACTTCCTGATGGCTGTTAAGGGGAAAAGTTTTCCTGCAACAGTGGAGCTCCTTCCCCCTAAACACACCGTTGTGAGGAATTTTGTTGAAAGCTTTACCTTCTACGGCGGTCCGAAGGAGCTTAACCGTTTAGAAAAGTTGGGCCTTGATTCAGCAATAGACTTTGGAATATTTGGATTTGCGGCAAAACCCACACTAAAGCTTTTCCTCTTCCTCCACAGGTTTATCCCCAACTGGGGCCTTCTAATTATTGTCTTTACAGTATTGATCAGGATTCTTCTCCATCCTCTTGCCCATAAAACTTATGTTTCAATGAAGAGGATGCAGGAACTTGCTCCAAAACTTGAAGAGATTAAGAAGAAGTACGGAAACGACCCTCAAAAGCTCCAGGAAGAGACGATGAAGCTCTACAGGGAGACCGGCGTTAACCCGGCTTCCGGCTGTCTTCCGATGCTCCTTCAGATTCCCATCTTCCTCGTCCTTTACGAGATATTCCTCAACGCTGTAGAGCTTAAGGGAGCTTCTTTCCTGTGGGTTCCCGACCTATCAAGGCCTGACCCTACATATCTTCTTCCCGTTCTAATGGGTGCCTCTATGATACTTCAGCAGTTCCTTACTCCTACTACTAACCCTCAACAGCGCTACATCTTTATAGCTGTTTCTGTCATTTTTACCTTTATGTTTGCCCATTTCCCCGCTGGTCTGGTTCTATACTGGTTTACGAACAACGTAATTACTGCCCTTCAGAACTTTATAATAAAGAAAGTTGTAGAGATGAAAGGCGCTTAAAATGGAGTCTGAGAGTTTAACCGTTTACTACTTTCTACTACCTCTTCTCATACTCCTGTCGGCCCTTTTCTCTGCTTCAGAAACTGCCTTTTTCTCACTTAACGTTCTAAGGCTTGAAAGACTTGCTGCCGAGGGAAACAAACGGGCACAAGAGATACTTCATTTCCTTCAGAGGCCAGCAGAGCTTATTGCAACAATTTTAATTGGTAATGAAATGGTTAACGTTGCTATAGCTTCTGTTTCTGCCGTTCTCTTTGTAAAACTCTTTGGGGAAGATAGGGGAGCAGCTCTCTCTGTTCCCATTACTGTAATTGTTCTTCTCATTTTTGGAGAAGTTACTCCCAAAACCCTTGCCATAAAGTACAACGAGAGATACGCCTTCCTTGTTTTTCCTTTTCTGAAGTTTGTCAGTAAGTTGATAGCACCTTTCAGGAAGCTACTCGTGGGTTTCGCTTCTTTTGTTTTAAAGCCTTTTGGCGTGGAGCTTTTCAGCAAACCAAAAGTAATTACAGACGAGGAATTTATGATTCTCGTTTCTGAAGGTGCTAAAGAGGGAACTATTGAAGCTGAGGAGGTTAAACTCATTGATAAAACCCTTGACCTTGGAGAGATGGATGTAAGAGAAGTTATGGTTCCTAAACACAGAGTTTTTGCCCTTCCAGAAGATATGAAAGTTGGCGAGGCCCTTAAAGTTTTGAAGAGTGTAAAGTTTTCACGGATTCCCATTTACAGAGGATCTCTTGACCAGATTACGGGAATTCTATATACAAGAAGAATTCTTCCTCTCACTCTTAAGCCTGAGGATTTTGATAGACCCATTAAAGACTTTGCCGATGAGCCTTTCTTTGTTACTGAATTCCTGACTCTTGATGAATTACTTGATCAGATGCAGAAGACCCGTCGCCATATGGCCATTGTTGTTGATGAGTATGGAAACACTGCAGGGATCGTTACTTTAGATGACATTCTCAGGGAGATTGTGGGGGAGCTCCCCGATGAGAAAAACGGTAAATCCTGTGAAGAGGTTGAGAGGCTTTCTGAGAGAACGTACAGGTTTTCGGGAGATACGCCGGTTGAGGAGCTGAAGGAGATCTTGGAGCTTTCCGACGACGAAGTCCTAAATGAGGTTGATACTGTTTCCGGACTGATAATGGCCCTCCTTAAGAGAATACCGAACGAGGGGGACAGTGTAGACTACCAGGGTTACAGGTTTACCGTTGAGAAGAAGAAGGGGAACAGGATTGAGTCTGTAGTTGTTGAGAGGGTAGAGTGATGGAGTTGTGGCCCCTCTTTCTTATCCTCCTCTGTGTTCTCTCTGAGGCCTTTTTCTCAGGTAGTGAGATAGCAGTTGTTTCCCTTCCAAAGTTGGAGCTCCAGAAACGCTTAAAGAGGGGAGACAGGAGGGCAAAGCTCCTCTCTGAACTCTTAAAAGAGCCGGAAAAACTTTTAACGACTACGCTTATTGGAACCAACCTGTCTACCGTTACAGGTTCAACGATCTTCACCACGTATGTAATGGACGGACTAGTTCACTCATTCCCTTTTCTCTCAGATTACCCGGAACTTGTTACCGTTCTCTGTTTTACCCCGGTAACTCTTACCTTTGGAGAGTTAATTCCAAAAAGCCTGTTTCAGAAGTACTCCCACATCGTTGCCTTTAAAATCGTTTACCCCATTTACTTTTTCTACATCCTCTTTAAGCCCGTTTCGTTCGTTGTTATGGGATTTTCAAAGTTTGTTGCCCACCTTTTGAAGGCGGAAGAGGAGAGGAGCCCCTTTGTTACGAAAGAGGAGCTGAAACTCTTGGTTGAGAGCAGTTCCCGTTTTAACGTAGATAAGACAGAGAGAAACATTTTAAGGAACGTTCTTGAGTTAAAAGAGAAGTCTATTGGCAACGTATACACGCCACTTTCAAAAGTTATAGCGGTGAGTGAGAATGCTTCGGTCCTTGAAGCCCTTGAACTTATGGAGAAGAGTGGTTTTTCTAAACTTCCCGTTTACGAGGGAAGAATAGACAACATTGTTGGTTACATCCTTGTTTCAGACCTTATTTCTGTTAATGAACCAGACTTGAAAGTTCGGGAGATAATGAGGCCTATTCTGGTTCTTCCTGAGTATATGAACATATTTGATGCTCTTAAAGAGTTTAAGAAGAACAAAGAGCAAATGGGAATAGTTGTTGATGAATTTGGATCAACGCTCGGAATTGTTACTATTGAAGATATTTTGGAAGAGATAGTGGGAAGGATAGAGGACGAGTTTAACAGGGAAACGTTGAGGATAGTAAAAACGAAAAACGGTGTAATTACCGATGCCTCTGTAGAGATTGAGGAACTGAACAGGATTTTAAAGAAACCTCTACCGGAAAGTCCAGACTATGTAAGCTTAGCCGGACTTATTCTCTCTAAGTTAGGACGATTTCCTAAAGAAGGGGAGAAGTTGGAGCTCCCCCACCATACCCTTACAGTGGAAGAGATTGACAGAAAGAGGATAAAACGGGTTAAGGTAGAGGAGAAGTGAATTTAAAGGATCCTGTTGAGAAACGCTTCAACTTCTGAAACGGAGAAAATCCTGCTCCAGCGTCTCTCTTCGCTGTTTCCCTCTTTTAGTATCAGCGTAGGAGCAGAGAAAACCATTGACTGAGCAGCTTCTGCAGGGTTTTCCTCAATCTTAATCTCCTTCAGTTCAATTCCGTACTTTGTGGCAACTTCTTCAAGTTTTGGCTTAAGAGCAACGCATACATTACACCTCTTTGAGCTGTAGAGAATTAGCTCCATTTTTCCTCTCCACAGTTATTTCTATGGGATGGTGCTCCTTAATTTTGGCATCTTTTAGAACTCTTCTGACAATCTTTTCAACCTCCACAGGGTTTTCCGTTTCAATTTTTATTTTCAGCGTTCCTCCCTTTTCTCTGTCTGGAACGGAGATGACTTTTACTTTAGCGTCTTTAAACCTGCTTTCAACTTCCCTTTTCAGCAGTGCTGAGAACATGGGGTGTTTTCTAAAGAACTCCTCTCTCTCCTTTATCCTCCAGTCAATGTACTCTTTCAGCCTGACAGAGGTAAAACTCCTGTAAACAGCCTCAAATAGGAAGGTTCCTAAGAGAACGACTGTTACGGATTTCAAAGAGTTTGGATTTGTCTTCAGGTTGTACCCTATGAGAACAACGCCAGAAATAACACAGAGGAGAAAAGCTAAAAGCGATATCCACCTGTTTGAGTCTGTGTACCTGTAGAGCTTGAAGTTTGCAAAGTTAACTGCTGCAAATATTGAGAGGAAGCCGAAGCTTCCCGCAACGGATATGTTCTCAAGGTTGAAGAGTGTGGCAAAGAGGATAGTTAGAACTGCAAGTATTAGAAGGCCCTCCGTTCCCTCTCTCCACACCTTTTTGCTCAGGCTTTTTGGGAGAGCTCCTAACTTTGCCACCAGATAACTTACCCTTGCACTGCCATAGAGTGTCGCATTTATTGCCGAGGCTGTGGAGAGAAGGGCGGCTATACCAATTAAAACAAATCCGAACTTTCCAAGGAAAGGTTCTGCAGCAACTGCTAAGGCGTAGTCTTTATACTTTACAACCTGCTCGTAGGTAAGGTTTGCCACTGCAACTGCGGCTACCAGAACGTAGACCGCTATAACTGTGAGAACACTTGCGTAGTAGGCTTTAGGTAGCGTTTTCTCTGGGTTTTCTACGTCTTGAGCTGTGTTTGCTATCAGCTCAAAGCCTTCGTACGCCAAAAATATTATTAGCCCTCCAACCATTATCTTCAAGAAACTTTCCCAGTGTTCCGGTGAGAGTTTTGAAAAGTCTCCTGTTAAGAATCCTAAAGCTGAGAAGAAGAGGAGAATGCCTAACTTAGCAAATACCATGATATCTTCGGTTTTACCGCTTACATAGGCCCCTAAGAAGTTGATAAACGCCAAGAAGGAGACAATTCCAGCTATTAGTAGCTTCTTTACTAAGGGTATCTCATGGCCAAATATGAGGGCAGAGCCGTAACTTCCGAAGGCGTAGGAGTAGAGTGAAAGCATTATCACGTAACTTGCAAGCAGGAGGGTATTCATATAAGCGGTGAAGAAATTGTTGCCGAACCCCTGAACTAAAAACTCTACCGTTCCACCTTCGCTGGGATACCTTACCGAGAGTTTAGCATAGGAGTAGGCTGTTAGTAGTGCTATTGTTCCTGCAAATAGGAAAGCTACCGGTGCGGCCCCTTTTGAGAGGAGAATTGTAAGTCCTAAGACGGCAAAGATTCCGCCTCCTATCATTCCACCTACGCCGATAGAGTAAGCTTCCCAAAAGCCGATTTTCTTTTTCATGCTTTTAACTCCTGTTTATAGCCTGGTCAATGGATCGTTTGTGTAGTATGAATTTAATATCTCTTCTTTCAGGAGAGCACCTTTGAAGATTGCAATTTTTACAGATAACTTCAGGCTTGATATGGGTGGAGGAACAAAAGTTGTTTATGATACTGCCCGTGGTTTGAAAGATTTAGGCCATGAAGTCTTAATAGTAACGGGAAGATCTGTTGATGATTCTCTTAAAAAGGAATTTAGAGTTTTTAACCTTCCCAGTTTTAGGTACCCCTTTTACGATAAGGCAGAGTTTGTTCTGCCAAGCCTTGATTTAATAAGGGAAGTTGAACGGTTTACCCCAGACGTTATTCACTACCACGAGCCCTTTACCGCCGGAATGGTGGCGGTTATGGTCGGCAGGTATGTGAAAAAGCCGGTTGTGGGAACGGTTCACGTTGATCCTATGCACATTTCTTACCATTCTGTGAAGTTTGACAACGGTAAAATTGCAAAGCTTCTTGTTGGCTTTATGGCTAAACAGTCTGATGCTATTGTTTTTGTCTCAAAATATCAGCTTGAAACTTACAGGCCTTTTCTTCCTGAGAACGTTTTTTTGAAGGTTATCTATCCTGGAATACCCGATTTTTTCTTCTCGTCAAGAAAGGCCTCTTTTGGGAAAAGAGTTATAACCGTAACAAGGCTTGCTCCTGAAAAAAATCTTGAGTTTGGCCTCCGTGTTATATCTAAAGTTCAACGGGTTGTAGATTTTGAGTATTTTGTTGTAGGCGAAGGTTCTGAGAGGAAGAAACTTGAGGAGCTTGCAGAGAAGTTAAACGTAAGAGTTAAGTTTTTAGGAAAAGTTAAGAGAGAAAAACTTGCAGAGCTCTACTCGTCATCTTCTATTTTCTTCCTTCCCTCTAAGTATGAAACCTTTGGACTTGTCTTTGCCGAGGCCATGGCCTGCGGTCTTCCGGTTGTCTGTTTAGACTCAGGTTCTGCTCCTGAGGTTGTGGGTGAAGCCGGTTTTGTCTGCAGTGAAAACGTTAGTTCAGTTGCAGAAAGTCTCAAAGCACTTTTGGTTGACGAGAAACTCTGGAAGAGAAAATCGGTTCTGGCGAAAGAAAGGGCAGAAAAATTTAGAGTTGTGAACTCCGTAAAAGAGCATTTGAACCTCTACACAGAGCTCCTCTCCTGATCCCTCTTTTTCAATAGCAGTTTTACCGTTCCGTAAACACACCTGTTGTAGGGGACTTCAACTCCCTTCTCTTCCGCTTTTCTTATAAGAGCTCCCGTTATCCCCTCAAGTTCTATAGGTTTTCCCCGTTCAAAGTCTAAAAGCATACTGGTTTTGTAGTTCATGAGGTCTGGAGAGGACCTGAGGTAGTTCTCCATTATCTTCGGCTTCAGCTTTACCCCGTGAGCTTCTGCAACGGCGTAACACTCCTCCATCAGATTCTTCAGTATCTGATAGGTTTCAGGGAGCTCTAACATCTCTCCAACTGTTGCCCTCGTTATTACGGAGTAGGGGTTAAACGCAACGTTCCAGACCAGCTTCTTCCAGAGGGTATACCTGATGTCTCTTGAAGCCCTTGCTTCAATGCCGCACCTTCTCATCTCCTCAACTATCTTCTCAACCCTTTCAGAGGGTTTTCCGGAGAGCTCCCCTATCTCTAAAAGCCCCGCAGCCTCGTGAACAACCGTTCCCGGCTCAGAGACGTAAGTTCCTATGAAGGCAGTTGCTCCCAAAACGTGGTTCTTTCCAAGGTATTTCGCCAGAATCTCCTCGTTCTCAATTCCGTTCTGAACGGAAACGACAACTGTATCCTCTTTCAGCATGGGTTTTATTAAAGGAGCAACCTTTTCGGTATCGTAGGACTTTACGCAGACTAGAACAGCATCGGCCTTTCCGGCATCTTCCGGTCTGTCTGTGAACTTAACCTTTTCTCCCTCTTTAACTGTGAACTCTCCGTGTTTAAAGCTTTTAACGGTTAATCCCTTCTCTTTCATCGCTTCAAGGTGTTGACCCCTTGCTATAAAGACCACCTCGTGGCCGCACCTTGCAAGCATTCCACCGTAAAAACTTCCAACTCCTCCGGCTCCAAAGACTACAAACTTCAAGGCTTTCTCCTTTTTTAAATTCGGGGATGAAAGGAGGGGAGCTCCCTCCCCTCTTTTAAACGTCCTGAATGGCGCCTTTTGCTGCAGAGGTTACAAGCTTTGCGTACTTCCTTAAGAGCTTTGACTTAATCTCTTTCTGCTTCGGCTTAAACTCTGAGAGCCTCTTTTGGAGTTCCTCTTCACTTATGAGGAGCTCCAACTTCCTCTCCGGAACGTTTATGTGGATCTTATCCCCATCTCTTACAACTCCTATAGGGCCTCCCTCTGCCGCTTCAGGTGATATGTGGCCTATACAGGGTCCGTGGGTTCCGCCGGAGAACCTTCCGTCTGTTATGAGGGCAACAGACTCTCCCAGTCCCATTCCCATAACGGCTGCTGTAACTGCCAGCATCTCCCTCATTCCGGGGCCTCCTTTTGGCCCTTCGTACCTTATCACTATCACGTCTCCCGCCTTTATCTGGCCCTCCATAACGGCCTTCATTGCGTCTTCTTCACAATCAAAGACCCTTGCCGTTCCTGTAAAGACCTTCATCTTCTCTGAAACGGCTCCCTGCTTGATAACGGCTCCATCTGGGGCAAGGTTGCCGTAGAGGATTGCAATTCCCCCTTCGGGGCTGTAAGGGTTGTCTATCGGCCTTATTACGTCTTCGTCCCATATCTTTGCCGCTGCTGCTATCTCTTTTATGTCCGTTCCAAGAACTGTCGGGTTGCTTTCAAGTTTGTCAAAAAGCCTGTTCATAACCCCGGGGATTCCACCTGCATAGTGGAGATCTTCCATCAGGTATTTGCCGCCGGGTCTCATTGAGCAGATTTTGGGAGTTTCTCTGCTCAGCTCGTCAAAGAGCTTTATCTCAAAGGGAACCCCCGCCTCGTGGGCAATTGCCGGCAGGTGAAGAACTGTGTTGGTTGAACCTCCTAAGGCCAGGTCAACCCTTATGGCGTTTCTGAATGCTGCAGGAGTGAGGATGTCCCTTGCCTTTACTCCCTTCTTAACAAGTTCAACTATCTTCTCTCCGGAGGCTTCGGCGATTCTTTTCTTCTCTGCCAAGGGTGCAGGTGACGTTCCGCAGTAGGGAAGTGACATTCCAAGGGCTTCTGTTAAGCAGGCCATTGTGTTGGCGGTAAACATTCCCTGACAGGCTCCAGACGAGGGGCAGGCTGCTCCTTCAAGCTCTAAGAGCTCCTCTAAGGTTATCTCTCCTGCTTTGTATCTTCCAATCGCTTCAAAGGTATGGGTAACAAGGTCTAACCTCTCCTTTCCTCTCCTTCCTGCAAGCATAGGGCCGGCGGTTACAACTATTGCCGGAATGTTTACCCTTGCCGCTCCCATCAGCATTCCGGGAGTTATCTTGTCACATGCAGTTAAAAGAACGATTCCGTCAAGCTGGTGGGCTGTAACAACGTCTTCAACGGCGTCTGCTATCAGCTCCCTTAAGGGGAGTGAGAAACGCATTCCCTCGTGTCCCATCGCTATTCCGTCGCAGATGGCGGGAACCCGAACGATAAAGGGAGTTCCCCCAGCCGCTGCAACTCCCCTCTCTATGAACCTCTCAAGTGAGAACATGTCGGCGTGGCCGGGAACCAGGTCTGTCCAGCTTGAGATGATTCCGATGAGAGGTTTTTCTATGTCTTTCCTCTGAAGGCCTGTTGCCATCATGAGGGCTCTGGCAGGAAGCTTCTCAAACTCTCTCAGAACATCACTTCTCATTTTCAGCTTCCTCCTTTGCCTTCTTCATGAGGAGCATCATCTCATCC
>Ga0256831_1001733_pt1 | contig 11523 bp, 12 predicted proteins | sample 132544metaG_FD_189087 | JGI IMG/M metagenome (GOLD analysis project Ga0256831, IMG submission 189087) | Hydrothermal vent microbial communities from Lau Basin, Pacific Ocean - 132-544 | ecosystem: Environmental > Aquatic > Marine > Hydrothermal vents | place: Pacific Ocean: Lau Basin | collected... | reverse complement strand
ACCTGGGGTGATACCCACCACCCGGCGATCTCCGAAACCAACGGACGCTACGACGGCAAATGGCTCGTCATCAACGACAAAGCCAACCCCCGAATCGCCGTCATCGACCTCAAAGACTTCGTCACCAAGCAGATCGTCGTCAACCCGGTCTTCAAAAGCGACCACGGCGGCGCCTTCTTTACGCCCAACAGCGAATATATCCTCGAAGCGTGCCAGTATGCCGCACCGCTGGATAACAACTGGCACCCGATGAGCGACTATAAAGAGACCTATCGCGGCGGTGTGACGGTTTGGAAATTTGATCACAAGCACGGAAAGATTCTTCCCGAGAAGTCTTTCACCATCGAGATGCCGCCTTATATGCAAGACCTCTCCGATGCCGGTAAAGAGGCAAGCTACGGATGGGGCTTTACCAACTCCTTCAACTCCGAAATGTATACCGGCGGTATCGAAAAGGGATTGCCGCCCTTTGAAGCGGGATGTAGCCGAAACGATACCGACTATCTCCACGTCTACAACTGGAAAAAGTTGGCGAAACTGGCCGAAGATCCCAAAAACGTCAAAATTATCAATGGGCATAAAGTGATTCCCATCAGCGTCGCGGTTAAAAACGACGCCCTTTTCTTGATTCCCGAGCCCAAATCGCCCCACGGTGTTGACGTAAGCCCCGACGGTAAATATATCGTCGTCTGCGGAAAGCTCGATACCCATGCGACGGTCTATAGCTGGGACAAAATCCAAAAAGCGATCAAAAACCACGACTTCGCGGGCAAAGATCCCTACGGCATCCCCGTCATCGATATGAAAAAAGCGATGCATTGTCAAGCCGAGCTTGGCCTGGGACCCTTGCACAACCAGTATGGACCCAAATGGAAAACCGAGGGTGAAATTTACACGTCACTCTACGTCGATAGTCAGGTCGTCAAATGGAACTATCTGAAATGTAAAGTGGAAGACCGCATCAACGTCAACTACAACATCGGTCACCTCTGCGGCATGGAAGGCAAAACGGAAGATCCCCAGGGCGATTACATCATCGCGCTGAACAAACTGGCGATCGACCGCTTCGACGAAATCGGTCCTTTGCATCCGCAAAACCACCAGCTGATCGATATTCGCGGTAAAAAGATGCAGCTGCTTTACGATATGCCCGTACCCCTGGGTGAACCTCACCAGGCCGTGGCGATTCGTAGAAGCAAACTGCATACTGAAGTACGCTACAAAATGGGTACCAACCCCTTCACCGGCAAACCCCATGTGGGTAAAACGCTGGCGGGTCAAGAGCACATCGTACGCAAAGGCAAACATGTCTATGTCTACGGTACCGTCGTGCGCTCTCACATCAACCCCGAGCACATCAACGTCAACCTGGGCGATACCGTCACGATCTATCTGACCAACCTGGAGCGCGCGGAAGACGAAACCCATGGATTTACCGTGGATGATTACAACATTCATGCCTCTTTGGAGCCGGGTAAAACCGTCGCGTTGACCTTCAAAGCGGACAAAGAGGGTGTTTTCCCCTACTACTGTACGGAGTTCTGTTCGGCGCTTCACCTGGAGATGATGGGATATCTGCTGGTTAAAGATCCCAACAAACACTATGTCTCCGCCAAAAAACTCAAAATGGCTCACATGAGCAAAGAAGAGCTCATGAAAGAGTACAAAAAGATCGTCGCCACCAACGAAGCGACCGATAAAGTCATCCAGAGCGTCGTGAAATTCCTTAAAGAGAACCATTACGAAAAATATCCGGTCGTCAAGCAGCTGGTCGAGGATGCGCTGGATCAGTACAGTAAGATTCCCGAACAGAAGAAGAAAGCGGATGAAGCCTTCAAAAAAGGCGATCTGAACAAAGCGATTCTCTTTGAAAACATGATTTGGCAGTACATGGTCAAAACCGCGGACGTCGGTATCCGTGCACGCGACCTGCTGGTCAAGAAAATCGCCACTCCGATGAGCGAAGCGGCCAAACGCGGTCAAGAAGCGTATCTCGAAGGCGGATGTAACGGATGTCACGTCATCGGTAAAGTCTCCTCCGGTCCCGACTTGGTGGGCGTTTTGCAGCGACACCAAAACGGTGAGAAGTGGGTCAAAGAGTGGATCTTGCATCCTGAAAAGATGTATGACAATCCGTACATCAAATCGATGACCAACTACTTCAACCTTCGCATGCCCAACCAGGGTATGACCGAACAGCAAGTCGATGACATCATCGAATACCTGAAGTGGATCGATAAAAACGCGAACCTCTTCTAAAAAAACCTTCCGAGGGCCGCTACGGCGGCTCTCTTGCTTCATAATTTTCTATAAAAAATCACAAAATATTCGTCAAAATTATTGAAAAGATAGTTTTTGACTATCAATTGACCTGTATCAAAGGGTTGGACAGGGAAAATGGAGTATAATCTTTTAACTTTCCATTTTAAAAAGGAAACATCATGAAGAGTTCATTGACGAAGGCGCGAATCTTTACCTTTATCGCATTCGCGATTTTGATGTACTGGTTCGTCATTCCGGCGGTCTTCACCCATGATGTGGTGGAGTTGGCGCGAGAAGGGAAGGTCAAAGATATTCCCCCGATCGCTTATAAAGTGTGGGATTATTATGCCAAAGGGCAGTATGTCAGCCCCAACACGCCCAAAGATGCGGTGGGCAGCTTGAAAAAGATGATCGAAGAGGATGCGGAGCTCTCCGTCGTCTCGGCACCCATCTGGTACGTGGCTCTCGAAGCGCCCAACTATCCCAAAGAGGCCTTTCCCAACGGCATTCCCGTCTATTATCACTTCGACGGATTCAGCGGCGACGTGCACGAGATGAATACGATCAACCACTTCATCGGTATGGATCCGATGGAGCGTGGAGCTCCCTATCTGCGGGCATTGGCGCCATACGCACTGGTTTTGGTAGCGCTGCTGATGGTTTATTACATGCTCTATGATTGGAAGATCCTGGATCTATTGATGCTGATTCCCGTGGTGCTGCCGGTGGTCTTTTTGGGCTTTTACGCCTACTGGCTCTACTGGTTCGGTCACCATATGCACGACTGGGGGGCTTTCAAGATCAAACCCTTCATGCCGACGGTCTTCGGGGATGGAAAGGTGGCGCAGTTTACGACCCACTCCTACCCCACCACCGGTTTTTGGTTGCTTTTGGCGATCAGCGGCTTCAGTCTCTTGGCGATCATAGCCAAACGTAAAGCCCGCAAAGCGGCGGCACAGACGGCTTGAGGTCGACGGCACGGCGATGATCAAAAAGGCGGCGACAGTGATGATGTTGACGGCGGGACTGATGGCGAATAATCTCTTACAAGAAGCCATCGACCGTGCCAAACCGGGTTCCATGCTCCAGCTTCCGGCCGGAGAGTATCGGGGCAACATCGTCATCGACAAGCCGTTGATCATCGACGGAGTGAACCAAAAAGCCAAAATCATCGGTGACGGCAACGACACCGTCATCAAGATTCGCAGCGATTTCGTGACCGTCAAAAACGTGGAGATTCTTCACAGCGGTCAAGAGCATGAACGGGTCGATGCGGGTGTGTCGATCAAAAAGGCCCGTAATGTGAGAGTGGAAAACTGTCGGATCGACGACTGCCTTTTCGGGATCGACATGGAGCAGGTGCACGATTCGAAGATTTTGCACAACTGGATCCGCTCCAAGCCTTTCAGCCTGGGGATCCGGGGCGACGCGATACGGCTTTGGTACAGCAACGACAACAACGTCAGCTACAACCACATCACCAAATCCCGCGACATGGTGGTCTGGTACAGCCACGGCAACACGATTTCGCACAATTACAGCGAGTACAGTCGCTATTCGCTCCATTTTATGTATGCGGGACGCAACCGGGTGCTTTACAATACCTATAAGCACAATTCGGTCGGCATCTTTTTCATGTACTCCCGCGATACCGAAGCGATCGGCAACGTGATCGAAAGCTCTCTGGGCACGACGGGAATGGGGATCGGCCTTAAAGACGCCAGCAATTTCACGATCAAGGACAATACGATCATCTATTGCGCCAGGGGTTTTTATATCGACCGCTCCCCTTTTCAGCCGGGACAGCGTAACGAGATCGTCCACAACCATATCCTCTACAACGCCGAGGGGATGCACTTTCACTCTTTAAGTGAAAACAACGACATCGAAGATAATATCTTCAAAGGAAATATCGACAACGTCGTCGACGACGAGCCGCTTTTGAAGCATTCGTTCAAGAATCACTGGGATCACAACTATTGGGACGACTACGAAGGATTCGACAAAAACGGCGACGGGATCGGGGATACGCCCTATATCCTTTTCTATTACGCCGATCGGATGTGGCTGCTCAATCCCAACGTCAAATTTTTCTACGCGTCGCCGGTGATCACGATCATGAATTTTTTGGCGAAGCTGGCGCCGTTGTCGGAGCCGATGAAGCTGTTGGTCGATCCACGTCCGGTGATGTACGAATCCGAACTTGAAAGAAAAGAGGTGAAACGATGACACCGCAAGAGAAGAAGAAACGTAGACAATTCATTCAACAGATGACGGGGCTGGGCGTCCTGGGGCTGGCGGCGGCCGGCGGTATTTTGGCCGCGCCCTATCTGCGAGCCGAACCGGCACGCCTCAGACCGCCGGGCGCCGTGCCCGAAGAGGAGTTTATCGGGCTTTGCATCAAATGCGGTCAATGCCTGCAGGTGTGCCCTTACGATTCGATCAAACTCGAAGATATCGACGGTCGCGTGGGGGTCGGGATGGCCTATATCGAACCCAGAGAACGGGGATGCTATCTGTGTGAAGCCTTCCCTTGCATTCTGGCTTGTCCCAGCGGTGCCCTGGATCACGAGCACGACAGCATCGAGTATGTCCATATGGGTATCGCCGTGGTTAAAAATCCCGATGCCTGTTTGGCCAAAAAAGGGGTGCCCGTACCCGATCAGGCGATCGACAGGATCTACGATCATACGAAGGTTTTGACCCCTGCTGAACGCAAAAGTCGGAAAGTGACGGTGCGTGAAGAGGATCCTGAAAAGGTGAAGCTTCAAAAGCAACTGCTGCTTAAACTCGAAAAACACCGGGGTGAAAATCCCTGCACCATCTGCGCCGAGATGTGCCCCTACCCCGAACCCTCACTGGCCATCGGCATGGTCAACGCCAAAGGGGGCGGTTTGCTGCCGGAGATTCGTGAAAAGTGCAACGGCTGCGGTGCCTGCGTGGAGCTGTGTCCCACCGACGTGATCGAAGTGATTCCCCGAAAGAGCTACAAAGATATTTACGGCAAAGGAGAAGCCCATGCGTAGGTACATCGGTGCTTTAATAGCGGCTTCTTTGATTGCCGGACTCGGCGGCTGCGGCAAGAAAGAGGAGCAAAAAGAGGCATCCAAGACCCGATCGGCTCCCGTCGCTAAAATCAAAGTGACCGAAGGGGCGGTCAAAGAGACGGCCAAAGATACGGAAAAAGGGAAGCAAAACAGCGGCCAATTCTACTACTCTTACAATGAAAAGAGCGAAAAAAAGGGTTTTACCGACGAGCCGCCCAAGGAGCGAACGACGATCGATGCATATTTGCATATCCGATCCCCTTATGAACGGATTCGGGTGGAGATGATGATCAAAAAGCTCAGTAAAGATTTCATCGTGCGCTGCTCTCCCTGCCACGACGACTACGCCAACGGCGTCATCGGCCCTTCGTTGCTTGGAAAAAGCGGCGACTTTATCTATAAGCAGCTGATCGACTTTAAAACCGGCAAACGCAAAAACGTATTGATGAAAGAGCTGGTGAGTCAAATCCCCGATGCTACACTTAAAAACATCGCCGATGAGATCGCCGCGTTCAACGCGCAGCTTCAGAAGATGCGTCAAGAAAGAATTCAAAAGGAAGGAAAAGCACAATGATTCGACATATCATCGCAGCCATCGCGACACTGCTGGCACTCTGGGCCATGTGGTACATGTATCAACTGGATGTCAAGGCCGAACGGTTCAAAAGGATTCATGAAATCATCGAGAAGACCAAAATGGAGGTCAAGATCGAAAAACACGAAGCGGTCGCAACGCAACCCATCGGCGAACCCGAAGCGATCACCGAGGCGCCCAACGCCAAGAAAAGAGAGGATGAGCTGGACAAACAGCTTCGTGCCCTGAAAGAGCGGGCCGGTAACATGGCCGCCTTTAAAGTCAGTCCTCTATATAAGCAGAAGTGCTCCTCCTGTCACGGCGTCAACGGCGAAGGGATCATCGGGCCGCGTCTGATCGGCAAGAGCTCCCAAGAGATTTACCAGGCATTGGTCGATTTTAAAACCGGTAAACGCAAAAACTATGTCATGTACGGCCTGCTTTCTAAAATGGACGACAACCAGCTCAAGCAGCTGGCTGATGAAATCGGATCGTTCCAGCAGAAACTGAAGGAAGCGAGTAAATAGTGACCGTCACCGGTAGAGGCTAAAAGCTTCCGCCGGTTTTGAAAAAAGGAACAACGATGGATAGATACCACGGCAAAATCCGGGATATAATCCGGGCCCCTTTCTGGTCCACCTTCTACTACAAGACACAAAAAGGGGGCATTCGCCCGACATGGCGCTTTTGGCGGTGGATGAGTGTCATCATCATCAATATCGCCTTTTTCCTCTCCTACCATATCGACATCCAGCTATTGGAGGGGACGATGAGCGGCTCCAGGCTCTTGGGGTTCCACCTGATCGATCTCTTTACGGTCCTGGAGACCTTCGCGGCGACCCATGTGATACATACCAACATGATCATCGGATCGGTCACGATCGCCGTCTTTTACTGGCTTGTTGGCGGTAAAAGTTTTTGCGCCTGGGCCTGTCCTTACGGCATTTTGAGTGAAGTGGGAGAGTATTTTCACCAAAAATTGGTGACTAAAAAGATCATCAAAGAGCGGGTATGGGATCCGCGAATCCGCTTCGCTTTTTGGGCGGTTTTTCTTTTTGTCACCTTCGTCGACGGTTTTTTGGTCTTTGAGGTGATCAATCCCATCGGCATTATATCCCGTTTCATCGTCTACGGGTGGAGCCTGGCGATCGTGTGGGTATTGGTGATACTGCTTTTTGAAATCTTCTATTCGCGCCGAATGTGGTGTAAATATATCTGCCCGGTGGGCACCACCTACAACTTTTTAGGATGGATCAGCGCCACGAAGGTGCAGTGGGATATGGACAAGTGCGACCACTGCGGTGCCTGTTTGGATGCCTGTTTTGAAAATCATGTCATCGAGTTTACCAAGCCCAAATATGACAAAGAACGCAAAGAGAAGGGTGTGACCAAGCAGATTGTCCTCAACGGCGACTGTACCCTGTGCGCGCGCTGTTTCGACGTGTGTCACACCGATGCTTACAATTTCACATTCCGTCTGAAAGATCTGGTATGAGTCGTCCGGTCGTCGAAGCGCACAATGTCGTCAAACGTTTCATGGGTACGCCGGTCTTAGACGGGGTGAGCCTGAGTATTGAATTGGGTGACAAGGTGGCGATGCTAGGCCCCAACGGAGCGGGCAAAACGACGCTGGTTCGCTCCCTTTTGGGTTTTTATCATCTCGATGGCGGAGAGGTCAAGGTCGTAGGGCACGATCCCGTCAAAGCCCGCACCGAAGTGCTCAAAGCGGTCAGTTTCATCCCCCAGCTGCCGCCGCCGGTGAAACTGAGCCTCGAAGAGTTGCTGACCTATGTGCACCGCAGCACCGGAACGCCCAAAGAGGCGATCGTCAAAGAGGCTCAAGCGATGGAGCTGGATATCAAGGCCCATATGAAAAAGCCCTTTTTCAAACTCTCCGGCGGGATGAAGCAAAAGCTGCTGATCGCCATCGCGCTGGCTAGAAAGAGCACCCTTTTCGTCTTTGACGAGCCGACCGCCAACCTCGATCCCAAAGCCAGGGAGCACTTTTACAAACTGCTGCGCTCGATCGACTATCCCCACTCGACCATCTTCATCACCCACCGCCTGGAGGAGATCGAAACCCTGGCCAACCGCAAAATCTATATGGATTTGGGTAAAATCGTCGAAGATGAGGCGATATGAATCTAGTGAAAAGTGAATAGTGAAAATCAGTGAGGAGTGGGAAGTGAGAAGTGAGAAGTCTTTTACAAAATTTTCCAATACACCAATACACCAATACACCAATAACAAAAATGTATTGACAACACTTCTGACCTATCTCTTGCCTGCCATTTTCATTTCTCTGATGGGCATAAGTTTCACCGGTTGCGAAAAAAAGGATTGGCACAAGCCCGATACGATCCATTGGGACAGAGATATGTGCGAGCGGTGCAAAATGGCGATCAGCGAGCGCAAATATGCCGTGGAGGTGATCGATCCGAAAACGCACAAATACTATCATTTCGACGATATCGGATGTGCGATATTATGGTTTAAAGAGAACCGGATCCCTTGGGAGTCTCAAGCGATCATCTGGGTCAAAGACGGCAAGACGGGCCAGTGGATCGATGCCCGTAAAGCCGTCTATACGACGACACGATTGACGCCGATGGGCTACGGCTTCACTGCTTATGCCGACAAACAGGAAGCGGGCAAAGGCGAAATCGTCGATTACGACGAAGTGAAGCGCCGCGTCATCAAAATAGGAAGGTAACATGCTGAAAAATCTGGGACTGGTCGCCTATCTCGATATTCGAGAGAGTCTGCGGGCCAAATGGTTCTATGTCTACGCCTTCGTCTTCGGCGGATTGATGGGGCTCTTTTTCATCAGCGGCATCACCGATTCGGTGGTGATGGGTTTTTCGGGGCTGAGTCGTTTGCTTTTGGTCTTCATTCAGGTGACGATCATCATTTTGCCCATCTTCATTCTCATCACCACCGTCAAATCGATCGCCGCCGATAGAGAGAGCAACGTGCTGGAATATATGCTCTCTTTCCCCATTTCTCTCAAAGAGTACTACTGGGGCAAATTCCTCGGGCGGTTCGCGACGGTCTTTTTTCCGGTGATCGTGGCTCTGTTTATCGGCGTGGCATGGGGACTTTTCAAAGGGGGCGACAATATGCCCTGGGCGATGATCTGGCTCTATACGGCGCTCATTTTTTCGATCTGTATCGTCTTTTTGGGCATCGCCTTTTTGATCTCGACCCTCGTCAAAAGCCACGACGTGGCCCTGGGGCTCTCCTTTACCGTCTGGATCGTGTTGCTGGCTTTCATCGACGTGGCGCTGATCGGTTTGATGATGCAAAACCGCGTCAGCGACAATCTCATCATCACCATCGCGATGCTCAATCCCCTCGAAGCCTTCCGCATCGGCGCCATCGCGCTTTTCGATCCGGAATTGACGGTGATCGGCCCGGTGGCTTACTATCTGCTTGATAGCCTGGGCCATACCTTTTTGATGCTCTATGCGGTGATCTATCCGATCATTTTGGGCTTCATCTTCGCCGCATTGGGCTATTGGGCTTTTAGAAAAAGAGATATTCTTTAAGGAGGGATCGATGATCAAAAAGCTACTCTTGATAATTTTGTTACTCTATCCGGCCCTTTTCGCGGCCGATTCGGTATGGGGCGACAAACCCAACGTCACCGATCCGATCTATGGGCTGAAGATCGACAAATATCCCAAATTCACTGCGACCGTGACGCTCAAAAACGGCAAAAAGATTCGATTTTGCTGCGTCAAATCGATGCTCCACTTTTATTACAAGCCGTGGCATTTTCCCGAATATGGCATCAAAGATCCGGCGAAGATCGCCAAAATGGAGGTCAAGGACTACCTCGACGGCAAAGCGGTCGATGCCAAAAAGGCGTGGTATGTTTTCGGCAGTCGCGTTGCGGGGCCGCATGGAGATGACCTGATTCCCCTCTCGACCCGTACCCGAGCTGAACTCTTTACCAAGCGGTACGGCGGGACGCGGATTATGGATTTTAAAACGGTCGAAAAAAAGGGATACGGTTTGATCAAGTTTTTGGATATGCCGTAAATTTGAGTGAATAGTTAAAAGTGAATAGTGAATAATTTTGGATGGCCGCTTTGCGGCCTTTTATTTGGCAAGGATAAAGAATGAAGAAAATTTTTAAAGTTTTTTTGATTTTGGCTTTGGCGGCAGTTGTGATGCCCGCGGCGCAATTTAGCAAAATGGCATCCGGTAAACCGGAGTTGATTCAAAGCGGTCCGCAGAAGCAGTGGTGTGCGGTGTGCGGGATGAATCTGAAAATGTTTTATCGCACCTCTCACGCCGTGGTCTTGGATAACGGGCAAAAACGTCAATACTGCTCGATGCACTGTTTGGCGGAGGATTGGAAAAATATCGCGGGTCACGTAAAAAAGATATTGGTCGTCGATGCCAAAAGCGAAAAATTGATCGATGCGAAAAAGGCGTGGTATGTCATCGGATCCAAAGTGCCGGGGACGATGAGCCGCACCAGCAAGATCGCCTTTGCCAATCGCAAAGACGCGGAGCTTTTTCAAAAGATCTATGGCGGCAAGATCGTCGATTTTAACACGGCTTTTAAAATGACCGCCGATGCCCTGGGAGGCGATACGGCGATGATTGCTGAAAAGAAGAAGATGAAGATGTACCCGATGGGCAAAAAAATTTATGCCCGGATGTGTAAAACGGTCGACGTCACCCGATTCGGCCATATCAACGACCTCAAAGCGGCCCTGAAAAAGGCGTGCAAACCGATGCGCGAAAAACAACTGCAGGCCGTGGCGCTCTATCTGTGGGACGTAGTCGGCGGTCACGACGAAGAGGCGGCCAAAACATTGGCGGTCGGCAAAGAAGCGCATATTCATACGCCGCCGATGAGCAAAGCGGACAAATGCCCCGTGTGCGGCATGTTCGTCTACAAACACCCCAAATGGGCCGCATTCATCTACTACGAAAAAGAGGGCCATTTGGCGCACCTGGCTTTCGACGGCGTCAAAGATATGATGAAATTTTACCTCGATCCCGCCAAATGGGGGTACTCCGCTAATATCAAGAACCATATCAAAAAGATGGTGGTGCGCGACTACTATACCCTCAAACCCATTTGGGCCAAAAGGGCGTGGTATGTCATCGGCAGCGACGTCTACGGGCCGATGGGCAACGAGCTGATTCCCTTCGCTTCCAAAAAAGCGGCCGAGGATTTTATGCTTGATCACCACGGTAAACGGATTTTGCGTTTCGACGAAATTGACGAGAAGGTTTTGAAAGAACTGGATGAATGATGGATTTGGTCATTGGTCATTCGTCATTTTAGGGTAGACGGGCGTGATTGGAAGATACATTCGTTTTTTTTGGGTGATCGTTACGCTGTTGGTCGTCGCGTTGGGCGGGGAGCTCTTTTACGGGTATAGATACCTAGTGCCCGATGGCGAAGCGATGACGGTCAAAAAAGCGGCGGTGCGTCTGATCGGTCTGCCCGATCTGGCGGTGGCGACGGAGGCGCGGTTTTTGCGTTTTCGATCGCTAAGCGACGTTTTTTCGCCCTTTAACGAAGGGCCTGAACTGCTTGATTACTTTCCGGCCGCTTTTACTTATGCGCCGCCGAGTATCTCAAACATCCCCAGCAGGATTGCACAACCTTGAAAA
>Ga0256831_1001732_pt1 | contig 11524 bp, 22 predicted proteins | sample 132544metaG_FD_189087 | JGI IMG/M metagenome (GOLD analysis project Ga0256831, IMG submission 189087) | Hydrothermal vent microbial communities from Lau Basin, Pacific Ocean - 132-544 | ecosystem: Environmental > Aquatic > Marine > Hydrothermal vents | place: Pacific Ocean: Lau Basin | collected... | reverse complement strand
AGAGGACGGCCGGGCCTGGAGGCAGTAAAAGAAGAGCCCCGCGCTTAGCGGGGCACCCGTGGGCAACGGGACGTTTCAATTATCGCATAGGAGGCGGCAAAATGCAAACGAACGCGTTTATAAGAAAGCTACTAGCGGCCGGGCAGCTCGATCCAGAGCGGGCCCAGCGCATTGCGTCAATACCTGACGACATAGAGCAACACGAGCCGACCGCAGCGCCGGCAGACGAGCCCGCGCCAGTAGGCGTTGTGCTCGCCGAGGCACAAGCGGTATCACGCCAGAGCGGGCCCCAGCCGCTTATACCGCCGCCGGCGCCGGAGGCGCTGAGCGAGGCCATGCGCCGCGCTGTGGCTATGCTGGCCCGCCATGCGCCAGAGCTGCGGGTGGTAGAGAGCCGCGGCGCCGAGGGCGGGCAGCGCCCCGGCCCTGGCGCGTTCGTGGCGGTGCTTATCGCCATCGCATGGCTGCACCGCGCCCATGAGCGGCAAACAATCGTTGACGTGTTCGCGGTACAGCAGGCCCTAGCCGATGCGCTAGGCGTATCAGAGCGGACCATACGCCGCTGGCAGGCCCGCGCAGACGTCGCCCGCTGGATAGGGGCGCGGCCCTGGTACGGCACAATAGCCGGCGAGCGGCGCCGCGGAGGAATGATTTACTCGGTACGTATCCGCCGCCGGCGGGTTCAGAGGACGCCCCGGCCTGTGCGCGGCATATCGGCAATCCCTTGGCGTGACCTGGAGACGGATATATCGGAGGGTAATACCTACGCCGCCAACAGGCCGGCGACCCCCGGGGAATTTTTTGGCCGGATAAAAGAAGGTACTTTAATAGCATGGCCATGGATAATACCCGTAAACCCAGATACGTTATCCGCTATTACTCACCATCGGAGCGTTAATAGTATCCGGACAAAAAACCGGGCGGCCTGGGTCCGACGCTTCGCCGCAGCGCTGGCACGGGCGCTCAAGGACGGAGCCAGCCGGCAATTTTGGCTAAAAGTTGGCTGGGGGATAGTCCGAGAGAATGCCTATGATGGCAATTCGGCCATAGCTGCGGCGCTAATAGCCGCCTGGCGCGAAGCGGCCGGGAGCTGGGAGCGCCTAAAATCGCCGCCGGCGGTGATAGTTGCGGGTCTAAATCGGCGATTACTCGCCGCGGTAGGCGCGGACGTGACCGCCCGCCTGGCCGAGCTGGACAGCCGGCGCGTAGGGACGCCGGCGTGATATACTACGGCGAGGAGGCGAAATGAAACGCAAGGCGAGTAGAAAAACGGCGAAATGCAAGACTCATAGCTATTTCGTGAGGTATCCGCGCGGCTTCTCGAATGAATACTATCTGGCAGTAAAACCAGGCGGAGCGCGGCCAACTCGCGGCGAAAAGAAAATAACCCGCGCCGAGTTTCTGAAGCTGGAGCGCAAGCGGCATCATGGTATTACGACGGCATGTAAGAAATGCGGCTATCTCCCCGGCCTTCCCGCCTGGATGTCCGGCACTGACGTAATAAACCACAGGGGGTAATTATGACGGCGCAGGAACTATACAGGCTTGCAACACGAAAAAAGCGCCCGATAGAGCTGCTTTCCATCGATCCGATAGATGCCCTGGAGGCGCTAACCGGTAGCCGCCGGGCGGCGCAAAGCATAGCCGCCGCCCCATTGCGCGAGATACTGGACCTGCCGCTAAAAGAGGCGCTGCAACGCCTGGAGGCCTTGCCCGGAGTAGGGCCGGGCATGGCGGCAAAAATCGTTCTCGCGCCGTGGGCAGTATTGTACATGGCCGACAAGGAGCGCGAGGAGAACGCCGCCGGCCAGCCGGAGGGTGCGGAATGAGATTCGAGCCGGTAGCGCCCAATGAGCCACTAGGGCCGGGGCGCTATTTTATCCACGTCCGGGCAACGAATGCGGTTGTGGAACTGGTGAGGCGCTGGCCGACGCTCGCCCAGAAGGTAGCCAACCACTTGCAGCGGCAATTTTCTGGGCGCGTTCAGATGTATTCTCGCGGGCTGGAGTGGATAGGCAATCCGCGAGCGCTAGTGTGGGTTATCGAGGCTCGCGTGCTCGATCCGGAACGCGCCGGGCAATCCGGCAACGCGGCCCCGATGGTGGCCGCGGGCGTCGTAATTACGGCGGTAGCCATAGCGGCGGCCCTGGCGTTCGTGCTCGGCATAACCCTAACGGTGCGTTCAATCGTCCGCGTGAGGGTGGACGCCTGCGACGAACACCCAGAGCTATGCCGGAGCCGCGAGGGGTCGTACAGGCTGGTGGCGTGGGGGCTAGCGCTGGCGGCGGCGGCCGCGCTGCTGCACGCCTGGGGGAGGTAGCCATGACATTGCGGGAGCTGATACGCAAGGCCGAGCAATCCGCAAATCTGGACGCCTGGGAAATCGCGGCGAAGCAGCCGACGCCGAAGCAGGCGGAGATACAAAAACGCGAACAGGCGGCACACCGCCGAGCGCTTGATGAAAAAACACGCGCAATACTCCGGGAATATAAGAAACAAGCCAGCGAAGGCAGGAAGAAAAAGGGCAAAAACGAAAAAAGCGGCACTCAAATCGCCGCTAGCACCGCTCCGGCGATACCGCCTAAACCCCAGGACCGGGAAAGCGGCCAACCGGCGCAGACGCAGCCACAGCCGGCCAGGCGGATATACGGAGCGTTGGGGCTGGCGGCCCTAGCGCTGGCGGCCCTGATAGGGGCGAAACGGTAACAAACCGTGAGGAAGTGCCCTGGTGGAATGCCCTGGTGGGAGGAAGCGGAAATAACAGAAGGGGAGGCAGCCAGCATGATTAAAGAAGCAGTAGACCAAGATGGCGAACTGATAGATCTTGACGAGTTGAAAGAGCGTGTGTTAGACGAGAGCGAGCCGGAGCCGGAACAGGCCGGACCGGTAGAGGTGGACCCGCTCGAGTATGCCGAACCGGACGGTGGGGCGGAACAGCAAAACCAATCCGACGGCCAGACCGCCGGCGAAACGGCCGAAGAGGATATAGCCGGCCTGCTGCGGCTACTCGCGTTTCTAATTGCGCAAGCGCGGTATAAAAGCCGCGAGCGTCAAGCGCGATTCGTCGAGGCGTGGATGGCGGAAACGGCGCCGATGTTCGAGATGCTGCGGATACCGCAAGCGCTCGCCGCTATCGGCTGGACGGCCGGCGCGGGACTGGCGGCCTTGCCGCCGTGGATACGGCTTGCGCTCGCCGGGGCATGGGCAGCCTATGCGTTCAAAATCGCAGACCAGGAAGCGCGGAAAGGAGTTGACGACGGTGAAACGCTTATGGACGTTGCTACTGGCAGTCATGACGGGAACGGCGTTCGGCCAGATGGCTCGCGCTAGAAGGATAGACGCAATGCGCCGCAGTTTACCGGCGGAGGCGCGACCCTTCGCCGCCGAATTCGCCTACGCACTCGGAAAGTACCCGGTAGACCCGCTTCTATTAGCCGCGCTGGTGAAGCAAGAGAGCGGTTACCGCCCGCAGGCCCGGCGCCACGAGCCCGAATACCAGCGGAAATATGTAACCGGGCACCCGCGTTGGAATAAGGCGCGGGCGCTAGGGTGGACAGATGAGCAATTGGCAACGAGTTGGGGATTAACTCAGGTTCTAGGTACTACGGCTTGGGCTATGGACTGGCACGAGCCGCCGGCCGCCATTCTCGATCCGGCGACCAACTTAACGTTAGGTGCAAAATATCTGCTTGGGCAAATACACCGCTACGGCGGCGACATAAAGCGGGCGCTCATCGCCTACAACGGCGGCCACGGCGCCGTTCTTGCTTACGAGCGCGGGGCGCCGCACCCCAGCATTCGCTACGCCAATAAGGTGTTGAGTATCATGGACCGATACCGGCAGGAGGTGCGCGGTGGCTCAGCGAATCATAATTCATAAAGTACAATACAAGGATACCCGCGGGCGCTTCACATGCGAGCCACATAAGGCATGTAGGCACCGCAGTTCGGCCCGGCGCAAACCATGTAAAAGAAAGCCCGACGGGCCATATATCGAGGTGAGGGAGCGACAGACCGCATTCGGTGGGCCCCGGCTCGAGTTTTACTACCACGACCCGGAGCTGGATAAACACATAAGGGAAGCAAAAAAGCGCCGCGACTACCAAACCATGAAACAGGCGCAGGAGGTAAAGCGGCGGATATTAGACGACCTAATCGAGCATTACCGCCGGCAGGAAAGCGGCGCCGACCTAGATAACCCCTATGATGAGCACATGGCGATGAAGCAATACGAGATAGAGGCCCGCGCCCGCGCCGGCGCCGCCGGCCGGCTGGCTTATCTGGAGAGAGTGGCCAAGCTCGAAAAACAATACGAAAATCACGGAAAGGCAAAGCTCAAGGAGCTAGCCAGGGACGCCTACAGGAAGCGCGACGGGGCGCCACTCCAAGCAATCAGGCGAATACTAAAAGCTCGCAAGGTAAGCCGAGGAGAAATCGACCTAATCGCGCCCAAGCTGCCGAAGCCGAAGAAACGCCGGGGGCGCCGATAATGCAGACGCTCAGAGGGTTAATAATCGGCCCAGCCGGCAGCGGAAAAAGCACGCTGGCGCGGGAGATAGTGCGAGAAATGATGAGCGGGCGGGACCGCCCGGCGCATCTGGCGATTGTGGACACCAGCGACGAGTGGGCCGAGCTAGCGAACGCCCACGCGGTTATAACTCAGGCGGCAAACGACATGGCGCCGCAAACGCGATGGCATGACCTAATCAAGCGCCACCGCCGCGTTCTCTTCGAGCTGGCAGCGCCGGATACTGCCCACTTCGCCGCAGCTTTCGGGCGGGCGGTCATGGACATAGGCAACTCGCTGGTGGTGATAGATGAGGCGCACCACATAGCGCACTCGCGGGCGCCGCTTGAATTGCTGGCGCTATGGACCGGCGGGCGTAAAAATGCGGTGCATACGCTGGCAATCACGCAACGGCTAACGCGGGCCCAGCAAATAGGCCTGAATATGACGGTGGTAAACAACAGCACAACTCTATTCGTATTCAGGGTAACAGAGCCGCGCGAGATCGAAAAAATCGGCCAGATAATGCCCGCCGAGCTGGCCGCGCGTGTACCAGACCTAAGGCCGCCAGCCGCCGGCCGGCCGCCGGAGTATGTGATATACGACATGAGGACCGGCCGCGGCGAGGTTGTATCACCGTAATAATTGTGGTATGAGGGGAGGGAGGAGGTGACAGCAAATTAAACCCGACGGAGTATTGAAACTCGCAGAGGTAGGCGCCCGCAAGGCCGCAGGCCCCGAAATCCTGGGGGCCGCCGGCGGCATGATAGGAGGGTGGCTCGCCGAAAAGACGCTACTGGCCATAGGGCGACCGGTGTTCGGTATCAACGACGGCACCGCGCCGCTCAGCTCGCAGCAGCGGACCGCCCGCCTGGCGCTCAATATCGCCCTGGCGGTAGCCGGCGGCGCAATCGCCGCCACCGCCAAAGATAAAGCGATACGAGGCGCCGGCATCGGCCTGGCCGCGGTGCAAATCAAACACTTGACCGAGGCCGCAGGCATCAGGTTTTAACTGCCCTGGATAGGGCAACCCCGCGAGGGAGCGAGGAGGAGGTATGAAGAAATGAAGCCGAACGCGAAACGAGTAACCCTAAGCAAAGACCACGCGTATGTCACGCGGAAAACTGCCGAAACCTGTAGCGGCGGCGAGGCTCGCAGCTATCTGGAAATCACGGCGCCGCGTAATACCCGGCTCTACCTGCCGCGCATTACCGCCCCAAAAATGAAGCTCTACGACGGCACCGGGGCGCAGGTGGAGCGCTCTACGCTGGTTTTCTACCGCAAGCTGCGCCCGAACGACCGGAAGCCGCTCTACCTGGCAGACTTCGGGTACAACGACCACTATGACGTAGACGCCGGGCAGCAGGGCAGCCTGGAGTACCGCGAGTCGCTGAAAATCGATCTGGGCAGCGACATCGTACTGAACCCCCACGAAACGCTCAGTATCGAAATCATCGGCCCCGACGCCGTAGACTGGAACAATCCGAACACGGTTATCGAGTTCGCCGTGGCCGAGGAGGTAATGTAATGAACCCCACCGCGCCGCGTACTATCCGGCTAAAGCCGGTGCGGCTCGACGTCGGAAACTTCAAACCCGAGCAGCAAATACCGGGGCACATTACCCCCGTCGGGCGGCTCACCGTGGAACAAGGACATGTCCTGGGAGTGCGGGCCGGCCCTATCCGCTTGTACTTGCAGGCGGTACACGAGGAGCCCGTAACGCCTGGCGGCAGCTCGCACACCGTGGACCTGGGGGCGCTGGGGCTGTATTTCGCGTTCACCAAGCGCAAATCGCCGGCATTCCCTACCACCAAACACAACGACATCAGAGGCTATCAGCGGATTAGCGGCGCATGGCAGCCGGCCGAAGTTAACGCGGCCGACGTCGCCGCCGGCACGGTGCAGCTAAATATAGACACTAACGCCGATGCTGTCCGGGTCTATTACGTCCCGCTCGAAGGCGAGGTACGGCTGGACGTATCCGCGCCCGCGGGTAGCGGCCGAAGCCTGGTGCAGCTTGTCAACTGGACCATGCGAGAGCTGGCCGAAGCGGCGCCGACCGGCTACGAAATGCTGCGGGTGCCAAAGGACGCCTTCTTGATCGAAGACTATGCGCTCCAGCTCACGGTCAACACCAAAAATCAGATGGCGGCGCTCGACGAACCGCAGGCCAAGCATGAGCTGCGCATGGAGGCGGAAACCGGCCGCGTGGAGTACACGCCCGGCGGGCTGGCTATCGCCCGCGCCCGTATCAACTATATGTTGGGGTTGGGGGTGAGCTGATGGACTGGACAGCCGTAATCGGGGACGTGGTGCAGGTAGCCGGCAATACGCTGGACGACTTCACCTTTACCGAAGAGGAGCAGGCCCAGCTCGCGACCCAGCGCGAGGGCTACGCCGCCGCCCGCGATGTGGCGGCCAGCCAGCTTAAGGGTGTGGCGCTGACCGCCGACGCCCGCCGCACCGGGGCGCTCGCCCAGATGCAAGCGGCAGTGGCCCGCGCCGGGGCGCTCGAGAAGGTGGCATACGCCGCCGCCGCCGCCGTGGCCGTTGTGGCCGTAGTCTGGGTACTGAAGCAGTAGGCCATGAGAGCGCTACTCTATGCCGCCGCCGCCGCCGCTGCAGTCGTGACCGGCCGGGTAGCCGAAAAGCGGATAGCCGCTATTCGGCGCCGCGCCAACGTTGAGCGGGCGGCGGCGGGGCAGGCGGTAACACTCGACGCGCAGGCCGATAATATCGAGCTGCAATACAACCAGCTCATGGCAGAACGCGACCGACGGTATGCCGAACTGGTTGGCTCAATCAGCGACCGTGCGTATCGCGAGTGCAAGGCGCAATGCGAGTGGGATGCGCCCGTGGCGTGGGCGACCGGCCGCAACTGGTGCGCTCCGTTCCTGCCGGGCTGCCGCGAGGCGGCCGAAAAGCGGCTACAGGCCGAGGCGGATAAGGTGTATGCGCAATACTCCGACCGGCTCGCCCAGCTTGCCGCGCAAAAGAGGCAGCTAGAAGCCCGTCTAACAGAAGCGCAACGAAGGGCGATACTGTGATACCCCCGGACTTAATCGGCACCATAACGGACCTTGGGGGTTGGGGAGCGCTCGCAATTATCGCCTGGCAGCTAGTCCAGGCCGTGCGAGAGCTGGCGGCGGCTAACTCGCGCTATCAAGCGGAGGTAGCCCGGGCAATACGCACACTCGCAGACGAGGCGGCCGAAACGCGCCGCGCAGTGGACGCCCTGAGCATAGGGGCGAGATACACGACAGAGAGAAGGAGGGTACGAAGATGAATGAAAAACTGTTTTTTTTCGGGGCGCTGGCAGTGCTAGGGTATGTCCTCATGCGGACCGGCGCAATACCAGCATTCTCGATCCAACGGCCAGCGCCCGCGCCGGCCGAACAGGCGCCCGTCGCCAGCGGTGGGGGTAGCGTAGTAGTGGACGCCGCCGCGGTGGATTGGGCAGGCAAATACGGCGCTAGCGATAGCACCGGCGACCCAGAGCTGGATGCGTTAGTAAACGGTTACGGTATAGGCCCAGGCGGGGCTGCGGGGCTGTAACCTTACACGCCGAGGCCTCGACAATGTAATATCCGGCCCGCGCGGCCGGGGAAAGAGAGGGTACGATGGATTTTATACCGAACTACCACGAGCTGTTGCGCTGGCTACTGGCTGCCGTGATAGCGGCCGGCGTGCTGGGTTCTATCAGCGCTGCCGCCGCCGCTGTAGTGATGCGGATACCGATAATCGGGCCGGTCCTGGCCGCTATCATCCCGCCAATCATGGCGCAGTATGAAAAGTGGCTATCTGACCGGCTACAAAAAGTCGCAGACGAATCGGTTAGGGTTGTTGAACGGGAAGACTGGAGCGAAACGCCTAAACCCGCCAGAGGCAGGCAGAAGCGCCAAGCAGCCTTGACTGATTTGAAAAACCAGCTACCAGAGGCGCGACGCCTGCGAGAGGACATGCTAATTAACCACATCGAAGACGCCGTGCGACGCATGAAAGGCAATTGAGGGGTCGCCATGGACGACATCAAGACCGGAGCGCTAAACGCTATCGGCGCCGCCATCATAGCCGCTGTTATCTGGTACGCGCTGGCATGGTACGACCAGGCGCAGAAGGAACAGCAGGGGCGAGCGGCGGCGGTCCTGGACGTGGGGGCTTGCAATGTTTAGGGCTATCGAGAAGGCGCTAAGCGGGCTTGGAAGCGACCTGGCCCGGCAATTAAAGGCGATCCAATGTACGCTCGCCGACATCCGCCGGCAACTAGGGATGGAGTACGGGCGGCCGACCGAAAGAACACACCCGTACAACCCGGAGCGCCAGCCCTTCGCCCGGCACATGACCGTATCAGAGCCCGTAGTAATCAACATGCAGCAGGAGCTACAAGGCGCCCTGGCGGTTCGGGGAACTGTCATCAATCAAGGCGACGGGGCAGCCCTGCTCATCACAACCGGGCTCGACGGCTCGCGCTCAGGCCCTATCGTCATCGCGCCGAAATCGGTAATAGATATTACCTGGATTGTGGCGGCGCTCGACATCAGGCCGGCGGACCCGGCCCAGCCGACCGAGATTCAAGTAATCATGCAGGGGGGAGGCTAACATGAAGCGCGACACAGCAACGCTCATCGCCGCCGGCATGGCGCTGGCCGCCATCGCCTGGAGCGGTTATCGCATTTACAAAGCGGTTCACGCGCCGGCGACATCGGCGGCGCCCGCGGGCACCGGCCACGTCGCGGCCGTTCAGCCCGTAGCTGGTAGCGTCATGCCGATAGTGCCCGCGACGCCGAAGCCATGGACCCTTGACGCCGAGATCGAAAAGAGGAAAAAACAGGCGCTTGGAATGTTAGGGCAGATAAGCCCTTGGGGCTAGGATGCGCCGCCGGGTAACTGTCAGCAAACGGTATCCCGACGGATACCGCCCAGAGGTGGCATTGGCGCTGGGACCGGCTGGTGAAGCGGTCATCGGCGCCGGCGACTTCGGCGCCCTATACGGCCATGTTTGGGCGCTGCTTTATCACGACCCAGGTTTTACACTGATGCGCTACAACGGCGCCGATTACGTAGAGGCACCGACCAGCGACGCCCTAGCGCCATTGCCCGGCTGCTCGCATATAGCCCTAGCGTGGGACGTATCGGCCCGCCCGGTGCTCGCGTGCGAGCGAGCGGGGGGCATATACGTTAGGCAGTGGGACGCCGGCAGCGGTGGATACGTAGAGCGCGGTCCCTTCGCCGGCCATGACCCGGTGCTGATACAAGACGCCGTAGCCCACCGCAAGCTCGCTCAAGCCGACGTCGCCTTATTCCACACGGACCCGGCCCGCCGGCGGGTACTGGTGCGGCTGCAAAGGGACCAGTACCAACTTGCAGATGAGTATTACACGGGCACAGATATAGGCCTGGACCAGGCGGCAATATCGCCCTGGCGAATAGTGCTGTTTGGCACCGACGCCGGCGAGCCGTTGACGCTGGCCGGCGGGTATTACCCGCTCGAAAAAGCGGAGGTCCTACCGGGGCCCGTAGGAGCCGCCAGCATAGGCGGCCGGCTCGAAGACGTAGTGTTGGTACTCGACCCGGTAGCCGAGGCTCTACCGGGGCCAGTAGGAGCCGCCAGCATAGGCGGCCGGCTCGAAGAGCCCACCACCTACGCCCCGGCCGAGCAGGAGGCCCTACCGGGGCCCGTAGGAGCCGCTAGCATAGGCGGCCGGCTGGAAACCGTAGTGCTGGTACTCGATGCGGTAGAGGAGGCCCTACCTGGGCCTGTGGGAGCCGCCAGCATAGGCGGCCGGCTGGAAACCGTAGTGTTGGTACTCGACGCGGTAGAGGAGGCCCTACCGGGGCCTGTGGGAGCCGCCAGCATAGGCGGCCGGCTGGAGGAGGTAACATAAAATGAAAGTGGCAATTAAGCGAGTCATAGGCAGGTGGGCGGCCCAGCTAATAAGCGCCGACGGCGAGCGGGTAGAGGCCCAGTATAGCGGCCGAAATCTAATCACAAATCACGGGCTTGACCTAATTGGAACGCGCGGGCTGTGCTGGTATCACGAACGAGATAGCGCGGTGCCACATACGCTTTACGCCCATGTAGGCACCGGTTCGGCCGAAATCAACGCCGATAGCGTGACGCTCGACGGGTTACTGGCGAGCACCGCCAACAACGGCGGCCACGCAACGGACATCCAGCAGGTAGCCGAGGGACGGTATAAAATTACGTACACCCGGCAATTCGACAAAGCGGAAGTGGACGGCGCTAATCTGACCCGCGCCGGCGTTTCGCCCGGGTTAATAGGCGACCCGCGTGAAATGTTTTCCCAGTGGCTCTTTACCGACGCCAACGGCGACCCCATCACCATCACCCCCAGTAACCAACATTTGCGGCTGATATGGCAGCTCGAAATAATACTGACCCCATGGCCGGCGGTTATCGTGTCCACTGACGAGATAGGGGGGGTCACTCGCAGCGCGAAAATGGCGCTTCAGTATTATTATCAAGGGAATGGCCGCCACTCCGATTTGCGCGCCATAGATTCGATCCTTCGAGGCGCAATGAGGAAATACGATAACTACATAACGCCGAACGACGTAGATGTGAATGTGTACGCCCACAAAATAGTATTGCAAAATAGGTGGACAGCCAGCTCAATAAACGCGCCGGCTTATAGCTCGGGTACGCGAGAACGGAGCGTGACGCTAAAATACGATACGGCACATGGCAACGGGACAATTAAAGCGGCGGTATTCCAGGCGCAATATAACGACCCGGGCCTAATAGTCCGCTTCGAGGACGGCGACGAGCCCGAGAAGACGGACACCAAGGAACTCGACATAAAGGTTACGGTAACCTGGTAATGACTACGCCAGAAGGCACCCACCCCGCCACTGAGCGGCCACCGCTGGAGCTGGCCCCAACGGCGCCGGCGCTCGAAGTGGGTATATCGCCGGCGGCCACGGCTAGCTATAACTGGATAGCCGGCGAGGCGCACGGGGGCGCCGCCAGATACCCGGATGCTTATGCGTTCGTTT
>Ga0256831_1001731_pt1 | contig 11525 bp, 11 predicted proteins | sample 132544metaG_FD_189087 | JGI IMG/M metagenome (GOLD analysis project Ga0256831, IMG submission 189087) | Hydrothermal vent microbial communities from Lau Basin, Pacific Ocean - 132-544 | ecosystem: Environmental > Aquatic > Marine > Hydrothermal vents | place: Pacific Ocean: Lau Basin | collected... | reverse complement strand
ATCTCATAGTGTATGTGCCACTTCAAAAAGGAGTGGTAAGAAAATGGCATCGCATTACAAAAGAGGCTCTAAAATATGGATCACCTACTTTGTAGAGAAGGTGAGACATAGAAAATCAACAGGGCTTGACTACAATAAAGAAAACATTAAGCTTGTTGAAAAAGAGATTATACCTCAATTAATGAGAAAAATAGCCACAGGCGAAATATACAAAAAGAAGCCGAAAAGTTTTGAATACTACGGCGGTATATTTTTAAAACAAAAAAGTGTTAATAAAAGCTACTGGTTAGCAGAGCCATACTTCAAGAGAGCGATCAGAGCTTTCGAAGGCAGAGATATTGACACAATTACAAGGCTTGATATTAAAGAGTATCTAATATCTCTTAATATGAAAAGCCTATCAAAGCGTAAATATAAAAGTGCGCTCAAAGAAATTTTTGAACTTGCAGTTGACGATGGAGCTATCTCGGTTAATCCTGCTATTGACATACAGTTAAAAGCAGAAAGAAAAACTCCTATTCAATACTACAAGCGAGCAGAGGTTGAGCGCATATTAAGTGCAGCACATGGAGTTATGAAAGCATACTTAGAGATAGCTTTTAATACAGGCATGAGAACAGGCGAGATATTAGGCTTACAGCTTCGTGACTTTAAAAGTGATGGCTACATCCATATAAGACGCACTAGGACGCGTGGAGTTGTTGGGGATGGTAAATCGCACAATGCAGTGAGGAATGTTCCTTATAACGACTATATGTATGAATTAGCGCGATCTATTCAGCCAAAAGATAATTTGTTTTTGTTTGGAGAGATTGACGATGCGAGAAAGCTGCGTTTTATGTGGCGAGATGTTTGCAGTGCTGCTGATGTTGACAAGCATAAATTATACTCCACACGGCACACGTTTGCTACATTGATGCTGCAAGAAGGAATAGTTAGTATAAATGAGTTGGCAGGATTGCTAGGACACTCCAGCCCAAAAGTAACTCTCGCGCATTATGCTAGTGTGATCGAGACTAAAAATATAGATTTAGGGACAAACTTTAGCCTTTTTAGACACAATACGGACACAGTCAAAAAGAATAAAGCGTGAAACCGCCTAAAATAGGCCTACTGTAGAAACAAGGTACAAAATAAGCCGTATTGTGTCAAGCCCTACTTTTAGGGGATTATAGCACAGATTGTGGCACATATACTATGATTTTGGTCACAATTTAGACACAATTAACTATTCTGTAAAATACTAACATTCTCTAGGCATCTACTACCAACTTGCGCGCACCATTTACTATCTTTAGCTTCTTTAGCAGCTTGTCTAAAGTCTTGAATACGAATAGCAGCTATCATTCTTTTAAACTTACTGAAGTGATTGTATCCAAGATTAAACATCATATCTGTAAGCACGGCTCTAACAGTATCTGGTAGCTCCTCCCACTCTTCAAAAATGTCTTTCAACTCACTAACTGCGTTTGCAATATCTTCTTCAAGCATAAACTGTGCAGTAGCTAAACTTATTCCATTATCATCCAGGTTGTGCCCTACGCCAATTGTGAGTTTCCCTACGCTATCTCTATATTGGTGCAGTCTGATGCCCTCGTGCTTGGTTATTAAGTCTATTGCGTCTTTCATATCATTTTCCTTTTTTAAGGCTATTTAAAAAGCCGCCACCATAATAGAAGCTGACTATTGCCATCATTATCCACCCGAAGTTAAACGCAGCTACTAAGTCTATGTAGCTATCAAAACTTTTTGATTTCGTAAGCAGTAATACAGCACCCACCCAGAAGGCTATTATGAAGTTAGCTGCAAACATAAACGCTAATAATCGTTGAGCAAGCTTAAACGGCTGAAAAGCTTTCAGCATATTTAACTTCATTTTAGCTTGTTCTTCATCTGTAAACACAAGAGCGTCACCGGTGTTTATGATTGCATCTGTGAGTTTATTCGGATTAAATATTTTACTTATTGTTTCAAACATGCTTTCTCCTATCAGATAGGATATCCAAGATATCTTCTAGCTTTCCCTCAAGTTTATCAACCTTCGCATTTGTATTTGCTGTGGTAAGTTCTAAGTTTTTCATATGCAAAAGCATCTCTGTCTTACTAACAAACTTAGCTTCAGCCTGTTCAAGGCTTATCGCTTTTTCCATTCTACCATTTATATTTGCTATATCCTGAGACACAGCATCTATCCTTTTGAACTGAGCTGAAATTCTTCTCTCTAAGTCCTCATGGTTTGTTTTATCATTTTTTGCATGTTCTATTGCACGGTCATCCATTGCCTGCATTTTTCCCTTAAACAACCCATAACCAAATACTATACCACCAAGTGCAATGATTAGGTTTACCATCCAGCTCTCTATACCCATAATATTTCCTTGTTATCTCTTCTTGCAAAGCTAAGTAATGCTCCCCAAATACCTGCTATAAAAGCTATTATACTTGCTGTTTTGTCTATTTCGCTAAAGTGGTTAAATGGCATTATTCTTCCTTTTTATATAAATACGGCCCAAACAATAAGTGTTATCATAATCGTGGCAAACTATGCCACTTATCATGGTGTTGAATGAGATTCTTTTGTGTACCGTCTGTCATGGTGACCGGTTTCAACTAAACTAAAGATATGGTTTTTATGGCACCGCTGTTGTCTTTAAACTTTAGAGTCCCGTCTGCTGCATCAACAAAGAGCGTATTATTTTCTTGCGGTGTATCGCTCGGTAACAGTCCTAACAACTCATTATTAAAGGGTTCAGCATAAGCTTTTTGATTACCATACCCATATGCAGCTATATGTCCTAGTGATAAGTAATTTCCATTTGGCACACCTATGTTTCCATTCTTTGCATCGGTTACGTCTGCACCTTGTTCAAACACAATTCGTATATACTTTACTTTATATCCTGAGCCAGATAACCCAGAAGACACTATAACATCATCATTATTTTCTATAGTACCATTACTATTTACACCAAAACCTATGTAGTTAATCCCGTCTGTTGAACGGTAAAAAGACACTTTTCTCGCAGCTCTACTAGGGTAGTAAAAAGATAATTCAATAACATTAATGTAAACTTCTTCTGGTAACGTAATATCTACTGTTATATTCCCACCACCATCAGCCTCTGGCCAACTTGTAAGAGACCCATGATTGCCATTTCTTTCAGTGTTAAACAAGTAGTCTATAGTGAATTGTGATGTGCTTTCGCTGAATACTACAGAAGTGTTATCAAACTTTGTAATATTTGCTAGTAAGTTATCCTGATGTCCTGCCCATGATTTTGAGTATAGTGAACTACTTTGGGTAATTTGACCGGGAACAATGTGCGTTGATTTGCTTTTTATCACGCTTGGTGCGTCACCACCCCTGAAGATTTTTTTGCACTTATTTGGATACGCAGAAGTAAGTGTTTCTTCAAATACATTACCATAACCATAATCTTTTACTATGTCACCAAATGAATCTTGCCAGTCCCACAACATTCCTCTAAACGTATTATTATTTCCACGAATTACAAATGCATCTTTTGTTCCAGTTGATAAAGGTTGTGCTTGTAAGTCAATAGTGTTGCCACCAAAAGTACCACTGACATGGTTAACACAAGATAAGAAATTCTGAGCAATACCAGATATAATATTTGAGTTAAACCAACCATCACCAGTATTTTCAATAACCAGCATATTGTTTATAGTTTTTAATTCTACATTGAAATTGTTATACGCAGAAGACTTCCCATCAGTAACTTTTACAACAATACCTGTAGTATCACCGCTATTGTAGGTTCCATTACCTTTTATATTAAGTTTTTCTATATCGTTAAATCTGACACTAAAGTCATAAACATCCGTAGATAGTGCGTTTAGCATATCAGCGTCTGTAAAGTCTATTGAAAAAGAACTACCATAATACTCACCATTATGAGAACAATCTATATTTATAGTTTTATGTTTACAGTATGAACCAGCTTGCAGTAATAAGCTTTCTCCTCTTAAAGACAAATTTGGAACGAACATGCCTCTCATATTTATATGTACGCCACCTCGTAGCATTATTTTTGTCACTACATATCTACGCTCAGGAAAATTTAAAACATAGCCAGCACTGCCAGCTTCATTTCTATATTTAGTATGTAGATAATCTATTGCTGCTTGAACCTCAGTTGTTACATCAACTAAATCATCTGTTGAAGTAAGCCAGAAATCTATTGAGAATTCATTAAACTCCCTCTTGTACCAATCAAACCAAATTACTCCATCGTTTTTTATATGATTATCCTCATCTAAAGTAAAACTACCTCCTTGAACTTTATCACGCCAAAAAACTTTTTTAGGCTTTGGGCTTAATGTAGCAAACTCTTCAACACTACTAATAATCTTCTCTGCTCTCGGTCTCAAATCAACAATCTCACTCATCTTACACACTCACTTCTGCCATAGAGGCATCACTGTTGCAATAAAAATACCAAGTCGTACCTGATGGGAATATCACGTCACTATTATGAGAAAATCTTCTCCAGTGTCTTCTCGGGTTCTCGTCCTTGTCAAAAGTATTTTTAGAGTAGTATATTGTGCTGCTTGATGTATTCTGCAGAGTTGTGTCTGCTGTGAAAGTTTCCATATGCTCTTCGTTGCTTGTCAAATCTATTCCGTTTGCCATTTTTTATCCTTTGCGTTAAATTTACTTTTTTGTGTGTTATCGTGCGTTAATGTCATACATTACTATCCTATACTGCGCTTGCAGTGATTGTGTTGTAATTTTTTAAGCAGGTTGCATAACCATTTATGCTCCCCTGTCCTGCTTATGTGACTGCTTACTGTCTCATCTTGTGAGCCATTTAGCATCTGGTCCAAGACTAATAAAAATCTCAGCCATCTGCTACGTTTTTTTGTGTCTCTCTCAAATTTGGCTATTAAGTCTTGTTGTGTCATTATGCAAACTCTCCAATTTTGAAAGGTGGTAAATATGTCTGTGTATTACCATCTTCATCTATATACTCAATAGGTGTATCATAAGGATATACACTCTTATACTTGTCTAGCTTATCACTATTTTCTGGTAGTAATATGCTCTCATAGTCTCCTAAATCCTCAAGCATTATATTTTACCTCCAAGTAGTGCTATCTCTGTAGGTGTTAATTCAAAGTCATAAAACTTATAGTCTTTTATATGACCAAATAAGTATGTTTTATCCTCGTGACCAATCCTACCTATCCTTAATTTTTTAGCTCCAACATCAATAACTGATGATGAACTTGTATTTTTTGCTATTCCATTTAAATATGATTTAGCGTGAGTTTTATTATTCGTGTTTATATAGTTAAATGGAATATCTGATTCAATGTCTAATGGACTAATAGAGCCAAATCTGGAACTGCCAAAGCTAGTACCATTTGCATTTACTCTTAAATACCTGTATTCTTCCCCGACAATCCCCGTTATTCCTCTATTATACAAGGTAGACATTCCAACACCAGCTAGAGTTACGGTCATTGAAAATGTGTATTCATTAATCGCATTTATTACATTGTTGTTGTATGTAACATCACACTCATCTTGACCCCTCGTCACAGGACTATCTGTTGTTTCTATATATGAAGAAGCGAATGGGAGTTTCTCAATTTGGATATTATGCACAATAAAGCCACTGGACCCATCTCCTATAAAGCCACTTATATTTGGGCTTTCTCTTGTCTGAATATAAAAATTAGACGTATCGTCATTATCAGCTCTGACCCCCCCTCTCAATTCACACCTAGCCCTACCATTACCTAAGTCTGTTATCTTTGCTGTAATGTTTCCTGTACCAACATCAGTATTTAAACTATCAACTTCCATAGTAGCAAGGTTAAACGTAGCCCATCCTCTTGTCTCCCATGACGCAAAGTTACCATGGGAAATATTTACATAGTCATAATTACCAGATTTTTCAATAGTTACTGATAAAGTGTATTCTTTATTCTTTTCTAACTGAAATGTAAGTCTTTTAAGAAAGTGAGCACTATTATCCGTAGAAGCTATAAACTTAACAGCAGTTGCAGAGCCATCTATATTATCTTTTCCTTGTTCTAGTGTACCACCGTCTCCATAATAATCATTCCCATCAAAACTTTGGCTGTATGTCAATATGTTAGTACTACTCCCTTCAATCAATAACCCATCTTTCCCAAATCTAGGTTCGCCTACAGCAGCAGTTTTTAACACTCCATATCTATCTATATAAGTAGCTGTAGTGCTTCTTGAAAAAGCAACAGCCCCTACACCTGCTTTCATTGATAGTGAGTTCTTTAGTGGTAAGTCAAGCAATGGAGATGTAAGTCTTCCTAATGCTCCACCTAGTGCATTTGGCACTGTAATGTCCAATCCACTGTTTACCGCAGCAGTAGCATATTGTCCTGCTAAATTAGCACTATTGCTTGAGGATACTGCACTATTAGCAGAGTTTTTAGCATACTGTGCAGCCTTATCTTTTTCAGCTATTGTGTCTTCTTTTGTTTGATAGATTTTATCTATACATTGTTGTAAACCCATTATCTACTCCTTAGCATTTGGTTACATAATCATCATTAGCAAGAACAGTGGCAATATCATCTAATATTTCTAGCGACATTTGCGCTTTTCTTGTAGCATAAGACGAGTTAGATGCAGAAACATCACCTATGATTTTCACATTCCAAGTTCTTTGTAAACCGAAAAATGGAGCTTCAATCGTAAAACTATTATTTCCATAATCAAGCTCATTCACATACCACTCTGTGAAAATTCCATACTCAGCATTATCTCTTGCTAGTACTTCTATCTTTCCAGTTGGATTAACAACATTTGTTTTTCCACCTAAGTAGTTTTTCTTTTGCTTAAGTGTTTGACTGAAACCGCTCACGAGGATGCACACTAAACTCTTTGGAAATTCTGTTGGTGTGTAATTTACTGTACAGCTCACTATACTACCTCCTCAAATTCAAATGTAATTGTTTGTGTATCATCGAGTTTATTCTGTTTTGTGCGAGTCTGCATACCTAGTCGTTTCACCCTGCCGATTAGTTTGGTTGATTGAAATCTGTTTTGGCTGTCTGATGCTTCATTGCTTGTTGTATCACTTCCGTCTATCGCTATAAGCTCCTGTGTGAAGCGTTTGTTTATCATCAGCATCTTGTCATAGTCTGTGAGCAGAATATCAAAAGAGCCTTTGTGCTGCACCACTCTCTGCCCTTTGATGTGGTCTATGTATCCGCTAATTTCACTCACTTTGTTTTTGTCAAAGTTTTTGATGTCGTGGGTAAACTCTAAGTTGGTAGCTCCTACGTCTATGTATTTTGCAAAACTTATAAACCCTATCTCTGTATCTCTTAAATTGTTGTCTGATATTGTTATCGACATTTGATGAACATCCTGATATACATCTTGTGGAATATAAATTATGTGTGTGCTAGGCTCTATATTCGTATAGTTTGTCATATCGAATGGAATTGAGTTTACTGTTAAATCTATATCCAGTGAACTAATAGTGTTGCCATTAAAATCTAAAAAATCTATATGCAAGTTAGTTCCAACAACTCTACCAAGCATCACAGAGGTAACTTTTTCTCTGTTTACAGATAGATAAGTTCGCGGTGCTTTTACTACCCAACTTTGAGATGAATTAACTTTCGATGTGGTGTATTGCTTCGTGTCAAATGGTACTTTTTTAACTGATTGTCTTAAATATTCCAAAGCATAACTATGAGAAGTGTAGTAATTGTGAGGCATTTGCTCCCAAGTGTTGTCTTCAATGAATGTACTTACAACATCTGCTTTTTTGTATCCTTTGACTTTGTAAACTTTCCCATCATGCAATACAAACATTGCATATATGCTAGGTATTGGTTTGTCGTACAATGGGATATGATAATCAGCAACAGTTGAACTGTCTGCCAAATTTGTTATGACAACATGAAGATTTTTTGAACCATCTTGGTTGATACCATCGACTGTGAATTGATAATGTACATCATCTTGACACGTTCCATTGCCTTGACCACTATTTACTGTGATTGAAAAATCATCACTTCCATCATAATAATCATATCTTAGAGCAGTAACTGGAAGAGTAACCAATTCTGCAATATTTTCCCAGCATCCTTGCCCTATATTGTCATGCTTTTTTTGATAAGCCTGACCATCAATGATGGATGGATTGTTTTGGAAATAAAACATATAATCTTGATATAATGGATATGGAATATCATCATATTTGTTATACACTGTATAAATATCATCACCTTGGCGCACTTCATCACCGTCGTTGTACGTCGCATTTGCATCATAAAGAGGCACTTGGTATGCAACGTCTGTGCTGACTAACTCTGTTGTTGTAGGTATATGAAATATCATGCGCCTATCCTTTCTAGTCTATCCACTACTTCATCAAGCTTCTCATTTGATGTCTGAATAGCGTTTACAATGTCAGTACGTGTGCTATCCTCCACCTGTGCATCAAGCGTTGCCACATAACGATTAAACGCAGCTCTTGCCTGTTCGTCTGTTGTCGCAGTTGCTTGTGACTGTTGCAGGGCTTGTAGTGCCTTTTCTGATGCACTCATAGTTGATGGAATTACATTATTTGCTATAGAATTTGCATAAGCTGTTTTTTGTAGCATTGTAAGTGGACTATAATTACCAAGCCAAGCATCGTTGAGTGCTTTTGAGTTGCTATCTATAAGAGCTTTGTTTGCGTCTAAAAGCTGTTTTTCGCTGTCGTTCAGCCCGTCAACTCCACCTTTCAAACTTTCAAATAGATTTTGCAGCCCTGTCGATGTTGTTGCGAGTGTCACACCTAAGTTTTTAGCCATATCTTGCGCTAGTTGCTGTGGAGTTTTGAAGCTGTCTTCAAACGCTTTTATATTGCTTTTTGATTTAGCCATAGCATCGCCGACTAATTTTATAGAGTCTAGGTAATCGAGCGCTTTAGCCGTGTTGTTGTCAAAACTTTGTCCTGTAGCCTCTTCAAGTTTTGAGAGCGCATCAAGCTGTGTCAAGAAGTCTGTGCTTGTTAATCCGTCTTTTAAATCAGTTATTGAAGTACCAAACGCATCTAAGCCGCTGATAGTGTCAAGCAAGTACTCGTTCATTGATTTGCTTCCAAACGCAGTATTTAGCTCTTTTTGTGCATCTGCTAGTTTTTTAGTTGCGAAGTATTCTCCATTCAGATTATCATAAACATCTTTTAGGTCATTTGATAGATTTTTGTATGTGTCTGATACATCTAGCAGAGAAGATATGTAGTTTTTTGTGTCCGCTCTAAACACATCTATATATTGTCTAGTGTCATCTCTTGCTTTCTTCGTATATACGTACTTTTTTGAAGTATCATATGCAAAATGATACGCTTTTTTGTAGTTATTTACTACCTTAGAAGCATCGCCATCATTTTTTCCAAGCCATGCTAAGTGATACAATTTTGTTACTGACGCATCATATCTTGCTTTGTCTTCTTTGCCTTTTACTGATAGTGCCTCGAAATTGTCTCCAAAGTGTCCAAGTATTTTTGTTTGCGCGTCGAGAGCATCTACAATAGATTTTGTTTGATTGTCAATTTTTGCAAAATATTCAGCCTTTTCTTGTTCTGCACTTTTACGATCTCCGCTATTCATAAACCCTTGTAGCGCAGTAATCCCAGCACCTGCAGCTATCCCACCAAGTCCACCCATTCCTAACGCTGCCGTGCCTGACAAACTGCCTGATAGTAGATTTGATGTTGAAGCTTGAATCATCGAGGAGGCAATAGACGAGCCAAGCCCTTGCAACGCACCCTCAACATCTCCACTTTGTATAGCATCAACAATGCTGTTTGAGATTGATGAGTTTAGCGTGTCTCCCCATTTTTGGAAAGTTTTTTCTACGTTTTTGTTTTGGTCGTTAAGGTCTTTGTCTATGTCGATTGCGTAAAACTCTTTTAAGTCTTTTATCCATTGCGCTTTTTCTTTTTTTACGCCATCTGAAAACTTTTTATTTATTTGCATAGACATTTTATTTAAGTCATTATACGCACTTGCATCCATATTTGAAAGAATATCTCGCCATGATTTATTTTTACTTTTTAAGTTTTTTGTTTCTAATTCTTTATTAATTCCATTTATGGCTTGTTTCTGTTTCTGTAGAATATCAAGCTGTTTTGAGAGCTGTGTGAGTTCATAGGCAAGTGTTTCTCCGTACCCGCTAACAGGGGAACCGGCTCCTCTTTTTCTTGCTTCATCATTTGCAAGTTTTGCTGTCTGTGCAAGTTTTTTTGTGATTTTTGTTATTTCAAAATCAAGCTGTGCCTTTGATGCATCACGAACCGATTTTGCATAATCATCCATAGCCTGTTGTGCAAGTGTTGTTTCACTCGTTAATTTGGGAAAATACTCTATAAGTTCATAAATCCCAGCAGCTAATGCAACATATGGGATGGATCGTGTTACCACACTAAATGCTTTTGTTGATGCTGTTGCTAATAAAATAGACCTATTTACGGTTCCATAAGTACCGCTCATGGCAATATTTGAAGTTATTACTGACGCTGTAATATTTCTGTAAGCAGATAAAGCGACTTTTGCCGCTATTAAAGATGCCCCAATAGATCCTGCTTCCTTTGCAAATGATTTTATTTCTGGGATATTTTTTGTTGTTAACTCCATCAGAGATGCAGATAATTTATAATAATCTTTCGTTAATTCATTTATACCAGATTCGCTTATAGCAAGCTGCATCTCTAATAAAGCATTGTTATATCTGTTTTGCTCTGCTCTGGCAGTTTTTGAAGCATTAACAGCTTTTTTCCCAAACTCTTTTTCTAACTGATTCGAAAACTTAGGCAAAAAATCATCACTTAAAAGTTTACCTGATTCCATAAACTTATCAAGTTGTGCAGTACTCATCCCCATAGCTCTAGCAGCTATCTGGAAAGCTCCTGGTAGTCTCTCCCCTAATTGTCCCCTTAGCTCTTCTGCTTGAATCTTTCCTTTTGACATCATCTGCGACAGAGCCCTAAAAACTCCATTTTGATCATCAATACTAAGCCCCATAACAGCTGAGGCTTCACTTACACCTCTAAAAACATTTTCTACACCTTGTCCCTCTAATGATGTATGTTTTGCTGCAGCTGCAAACTGAGCAAAACCACTCAGTGATGCCTTAAAACTAAGTCCTAAGTCGTCAGTGGTTTTTTTAAGAAATTCTATCTCTCTGTTTGCTATTTTGGTTGTGCCAACAGCAGCAGTAAGAGACATCTTCATAGATTCAAGTTCCATTCCTGTTGCTGAAATATCTTTTGTGAAATCAAAGGCTTTTTTTGCAAGATACAGCGTTGATGCAACATGAGCCATGTCCTTAAGACGCTTATTAAAACTATCTACATTTTGTGCTGCTTTTTTTGTAGATTTTGATAGTTCTGTAAACTCCCCATTGACTACTTTTAGAGCACCGGTCTTTTTATCAATGCTAATGCGTATCTTTAAGTCTTTTTCCATAATTATGTTATAATCCTCACATGGCTTATTTATTAGATATTTTC
>Ga0256831_1001730_pt1 | contig 11528 bp, 8 predicted proteins | sample 132544metaG_FD_189087 | JGI IMG/M metagenome (GOLD analysis project Ga0256831, IMG submission 189087) | Hydrothermal vent microbial communities from Lau Basin, Pacific Ocean - 132-544 | ecosystem: Environmental > Aquatic > Marine > Hydrothermal vents | place: Pacific Ocean: Lau Basin | collected... | reverse complement strand
CCTATAGAGGGTGCCCAACGGGTCGGTCAGGGTCTCCGCCAGGGCCGCCGCCTCCTCCGGGGTCTCGGCGCCGGTGCAGGCCCCGAGGGATGCCAGGAACTTGGTTCCCTGGTCCAGGGCCTCGGGGGTGGGACCGAAGCACCCCCGGCAGGGCATGTTCCCCCGGATGCACCGTTCGCCGCACCCGCCCCGGGTGACCGGGCCCAGGCAGACGAATCCCTCCGCCAGGAAACACTTCTCCGGGTCGGGGACGTGGGTGGCGATCCGCTTGAATTCCTTGATGGTGAATTCCTCGGGCTTGGACTCGTTGCGGGGGCAGGTCTCGCAAAGAGCCTTCTCCGTGGTGAGAACCGAGCCCTTGGGGGGCAGGTCGCCCGAGAGGATGGCGTTGACGGCGTTCATGATGAGGTCGGGTGTGGGCGCGCATCCCGGGAGGTAGTAATCCACGTCGATGACCTGGTCCAGGGCCTTGACGGTGTTCCAGACCTCGGGGAGTTCCAGCTCGTAGCCGTCCACCCTGGTCTTCATCTCCGGCAGGACCTTGCCCGGGTTGTCGGAGGTGACGCTCTCCAGGTACTTGTTCTTGAAGATCTCCTCCCGGGTGGTGCAGTTGGCCAGGCCCGGGACCCCTCCCAGGTGGGAGCAGGAGCCGAAGGCCACGACCATCCCGCACTTCTCGCGGAGAAGCTTCACCCACATCTCGTGCTCGGAGGTGCGCACCGAGCCGTTGATGAAGGCCACGGCCACCTCCCCGGGCTTCCAGGCCTTCACGTCGGAGAGCTTGAAGTCCAGGGCCACCGGCCAAAGCACGATGTCCACGGCGTCCACGACCTTGAGGACGTTCTCCGCCAGGTCCACCACCGCTTCCTCGCACCCCCCGCAGGAGGCGCACCAGTAAAAGGCCACTTTGGGTTTCGTCATGGTCTCACTCCCCCGGCGCTCCGGCGCCCGCTCCTACACGTTCCTTCCAGCAGAGCGGCCCGAGAGCGCGGACCGTCTCGGTGAATTCCTTGACCACCTGGGCGAACTTCTCCCCCTCCGAGGCGGAGATCCATTCCAGCCGCACCCTCTCCCGCTCGATCCCGAACTGGTCCAGGAGATTCAAGAGAAGGGGATACCGGCGCAGGGCCTTGTAGTTTCCCGTGGAGTAATGGCAGTCCCCGGGATGGCATCCCGCGATGAGCACCCCGTCGGCCCCGTCCCGGAAGGCCTTCACCACGAAGGTGGGATCCACCCTCCCGGAACACATCACCTTGATGGGCGCCAGGTTGGGGGGATATTCCATCCGGCTCATCCCGGCCAGGTCGGCCCCCGTGTAGGAACACCACCTGCAAAGGAAACCCACGAGTCTCGGTTCGAAGGGTTCTCCAGTCATACCGCGACCTCCCGCGCCAAAGGGCGCTCATTCGGCGAGGGCGCCCTCGATCTCCGCGAAGATCTGGACGTCCTCGAAGTTCTCCTGCGTCGCAGCCCCCGAGGGGCACCCGGCGGCGCACGTGCCGCAACCCTTGCAAAGCTCCGGATGGACCATCGAAACCTTCTTCTCCTCGTTGTAGTCGATGGCCTGGTAGGGACAATTGGCCACGCAAAGCTTGCAACCGCAGCACTTCTCTTCGTCGATCTTGGCCCGCACCGGCTCCAGGACCACCTTGCCCTTGTCCATGAGGGAAAGGGCGGAAGCCGCGGCCGCGGCGCCCTGGGCAACCGTGTCGGGAATGTCCTTGGGTCCCTGGCAGGCGCCGGCGATGTAGATTCCGTCCGAGGGGGTGTCCACCGGGGCCAGCTTGGGATGCTTCTCCAGGAAGAACCCGCCCTGGGCGCAACCGATGGAAAAGAGATGGGAGACCTGGTCGGCGTCATCCTGGGGCCGCAACCCGAGCGAGAGGATCACCATGTCCACCGGCACGCGCCGCCGCACCCCGAGAAGGGTGTCCTCGCTGATCACCACCAGTTTTCCCTTCTCCTCCTCGGTCTCCCAGACGTCGGTCACCTCCGTGCCCTTGCCGCGAATGAAGTGGACCCCCTCCTTGAGGAGCCTCTTGTAGAACTCCTCGTATCCCTTCCCCGGGGAGCGGATGTCGATGTAGAAGTTGTAGACCTCGGCGCCCGTCTTCTCCCGGACCAGGTGGGCGAACTTCAGGGAATACATGCAACAGACCCGGGAACAGTATTCCAGGTGGTTCTCGTCCCGGCTTCCGATGCAGTGGAGGATGGCCACGGCCTCCGGCTTCTTCCCCGCCCTGGTCTGGATCTTCCCCATGGTCGGCCCCGAGGCGTGGCAGAGCCGCTCGAACTCGAGAGATGTGTAGACGTCCGGGTAGGCCTTGTAGCCGTAACGGGAGAGCTTCTCCGCTTCGTAGAGCTTGAACCCGGTGGCCACGATGATGGTCCCCACCTCGATTTCCTCGATCTTCTCTTCCATCTCGTGGTCGATCGCCTCGGCGGAACAGTTGTCTTCGCAGACCTTGCACCCTCCCGTCCGAAAGTGCATGCATGTGTCCTCGTCGATGACGGGGACCTTGGGAACAGCCTGGGCGAATTCCATGTAGATGGGCTTTCTGCCCGACATCCCCTCCTCGAACTCGAAGGGGATGACCTCCGGCTTCTGGGGCCTGATCCGGGAGTGCTCGATTGCGCGGGTCGGGCATACGGAACTGCAGGCTCCGCAGACCAGGCAAGTGTCCGAGGGTTCCCGGAAAGGGTTGGTGACCTTCCGCCTCACGCCCCTGCCTTCGAAACCGATGGCTCCCACCTGCATGACGTCGTCGCAGATCCGAACGCACATTCCGCAAAGAATGCAGCCCTCCTGGTCGGTGATGGTGGCAAGGTCCTCCGGGGGCCTGCGAAACCGGCTCCTGTTTACGCCCACTTTCCGGGCCAGGTCCCGGATGACCGTGGAATTGGGACAACGGGCCAGCATGAGTTCGGCCAGGATCTTCCTTGTCTTCTTCACTTTCTCCGACCGGGTACGGATCTCCTGGCCCTCCGCCACGGGAAGGGTGCAGGATGTGACCAGCTTGGTCTTGCCCCGGGATTTCACCTCCACCGTGCAAAACCGGCAGGCCCCGTAGGGATCCAAGGACTCGTGGTGGCAAAGGGTGGGGATGTCGATCCCCGCCTCCTTGGCCGCCTGGAGAACGGTCTGGCCTTCCCGGGCATCGATTTTCCTGCCGTCGATCGTGATCTTCACCATGGCTTCACTCCCGCTCTCAATTCCGGGTCACGGCCTCGAACTTGCAGACGTCGTAACAGATCCCGCACTTGGTGCATTGGTCCTGGCGTATCCGGTGGGGCTTCTTGGGCTCTCCCGTGATGGCCCCGGAGGGACAGTGCTTGGCGCAGATTCCGCATCCCGTGCATCTTTCCCCCAGGATCTCGTAGCGCACCAGGGCCTTGCAGACCCCGGCCCTGCACTTCCTTTGCCTGATATGCTCCAGGTATTCCTCGTGGAAGTACTCCATGGTGGTGAGAACGGGGTTCGGGGCGGTGGCCCCGAGCTGGCACAGGGAAGCCTCCTTCACCACCTCGGCCAGGTCCCGGAGGAGTTCCAGGTCTTCTTCCTTCGCTTTCCCCTCGCAGATGTCATGGAGAATCAATCGCATCTGGTGGACCCCCTCCCTGCAGGGGATACACTTTCCGCAGGATTCATCCTCGAGGAAGGAGAGGAAGAAACGGGCGAAATCCACCATGCAGGTGTCCTCGTCCATGACGATCATCCCGCCCGAGCCCATCATGGAACCCACCTCGACCAGCCTGTCGTAGTCGATGGGCTCGTCCAGGTGCTTTTCCGAAAGAACCCCCCCGGAAGGCCCCCCGGTCTGGACCGCCTTGAACTTCTTTCCGTTCTTGATTCCCCCGCCGATGTCGAAGATCACCTCCCTCAAGGTGATTCCCATGGGGACTTCAACGAGTCCCGTGTTGTTCACCTTTCCCACGAGGGAAAAGATCTTGGTCCCCTTGGATCCTCCCCAGGGGTCCTTGGAGACGTCTCCCGTGCCCACGCCGGTGAACCACTCAACCCCATTGTTTACGATCAGCGGGATGTTCGCCCATGTCTCCACGTTGTTCAGGGTGGTCGGCTGCTGCCAGAGGCCCTTTTCCACGGTATGGATGTGCTTGGCCCTGGGCTCGCCCACCCGTCCCTCTATGGAGGCCATGAGGGCCGTGGACTCGCCGCACACGAAGGCCCCCCCGCCCCTGTCGATGTGAACGTCGAAGTCCAGGCCGGTTCCAAGGATGTTCTCCCCGAGAAGGCCGGCTGACCGCGCGTCCCGGACCGCCTTGGACATGAGTTCCACCGCAAGGGGATACTCGGTCCTGACGTAGACGTAGCCTTCGGTCGCCCCGATGGCGTAGGCCCCGATGATCATTCCCTCCAGGACCAGGTGGGGGTCCCCCTCGAGAAGCCCCCTGTTGGCGTAGGCCCCTGGATCCCCTTCGTCGGCATTGCAGATCACATATTTCTTCTCGCCCTTCGCCTTCCGGCAGGACGCCCACTTGACGCCGCAGGGAAATCCCGCCCCGCCCCTCCCCCGGAGCCCGGAACGGATCACCATGTCGATGACCTCTTCGGGCTTCATCTCCCGGAGCACCTTGACAAGGGCTCGATACCCGCCGTTCCGGATGTAATCGTCGATCCTCGTCGGGTCCACCTCGAAGTTGGATCCGAAGACCCTGGGGGTCTGGCGCTTGTAGAAAGGAACCTCCCTTTCCCGCTCGATGACCTTCCCCGTGACGGGGTCCTTCATGAAGAGCCTGGGGATGGGTTTCCCTTGGAGGAGGCTCTTTCGGACGATCTCCTGGGCGTCCTCCGGTTTCGGTTCCGGGTAGAAGAAGCCCTCGGGGCGGACGATGACGATGGGCTCCTTGTCACAGTAGCCGAGGCACCCCGTGACCCGCATCCTCACCTCGCCGTTGGTCCCGGCCCGCCGGAGTTCCTCCTCCAGGGCGGCCACGAGCTTGTCGGCCCCCTTGGAGCGGCCGCAGGTCCCCCGGGAGACCACCAGCACCTTTTCCGGTCTTTCGGCCTCGAGCCCCTTCCTGTATTTCTCCACGTCCTCCAGGTTGGCGAAGCGCACCATGACACACCCTTCCTCTATACCCGAACGGTCCGGCCTGAAATCCTGGAAATCACCCGGTCCACGTCGCCGGGCCTCAAAGTCATGTATTCGTCGTCGATCACCACCACGGGACCCATGGCGCAGGCCCCGAGGCAATTGACGGTCTCAAGGGTGAACTTCCGGTCCTTCGTGGTCTGCCCGCTTCGGATCTCCAGGCGGTTCTCCAGGGCCTCCAGGACCCGGGGGGCTCCCCTGACGTGGCAAGCCGTCCCCATGCAGACCTTGATGACATGCTCCCCTCTCGGGGTGAGGCTGAAGGCCTTGTAGAAGGTGGCCACGTGGTAGACCCTGGATACGGGGATGTCCAGACGTTCCGCAACGTATCGCAGGGCCTGCTTGGGCAGATATCCGAACTCGATGTTCAGGTCCTGGAGAATCGCCACCACGGGCCCCCTCTCCCCCCGGTGGTCGGCAAGGATCCGGTCCACGTGTTCCTTCATCTCCGCCGGAATGGAGACGGGGACCTTCCCGTTGGTCTTGACGGGCTGGTAGGTGACGGGACACCGCTCCAGGCACTGGCCGCAGCCGGTGCACTTGGACTCGTCCACGTACCTGGCCTTCCTCCTGACCGAAACCTGGAAATTCCCAACGTATCCCTTGACCTCCTCCACCTCGGACCAGGTCATGAGCCTGATGTTGGGGTGCTTTCCCGCCTGGACCATCTTGGGCGTGAGGATGCAGGCGGCGCAGTCCAAGGTCGGGAAGGTCTTGTCGAACTTGGCCATGTGTCCCCCGATGGAGGGCTTCTTCTCCACCAGGTAGACCTTCTTGCCCGAATCGGCGATCCGAAGCGCCGCCTCGATCCCGGCGATCCCACCGCCGACGACGAGGGTCTCCTTGCGGACGGGAACCTCCTCCTGGACCAGGGGGCGCTGCATCCGGACCCGCCGGACCGCCGCGGCCATCAACCTCTTGGCCTTGGCCGTGGCCTTCTCCCGGTCGTGGTGGACCCAGGAACACTGCTCCCGTATGTTGGACATCTGGAAGAGGTAGCGGTTCAGGCCCGCGTCCTCCACCGCCCCCCTGAAGGTCTCCTCGTGCATGAGGGGCGAACAGGAGGAAACCACCACGTTGGTGAGATCGTGTTCGGCGATGTCCTTCTTGATCAGCTCCTGGCCGGGATCGGAGCACATGTATTTGTATTCCCGGGCGATCACGACGTTTGGAAGAGTCCGGGCGTATTCGGTGACGGCCCGGACGTCCACGGTCTGGGAAATGTTCGTGCCGCAGTGGCATACGTAGACGCCGATCCGGATCTCTCCGTTCCCGCCGGCTTTTCCGCTCGCGCTCCCGTCCCTCATGACAGCACCCCCTTGGCCGAAAGAACCTCTTCGACGGGCGTCAGGGAATCCCCCAGGGACAGTTCCTTGGAGCCCAACCCAAGGGCCGTCCCCATGGCCTGAGTGAAATACATCACCGGGATCCCGCAATCGCACCCGACGAGCCTGCAGATCTCCTCCTGTCGGGACTCGAGGTTGACCTGGCAGAGGGGACAAGCCGTGATGATCGCGTCGGCCTTCCGCCTGCAGGCGCACTTGAGGACCGCCCCCGTCAGCTTCATCCCGACTTCGGGATGAGTGGTCATCATGAGCCCCCCGCAACACTTGGAACTCATCGGGAAATCCAGGGGTTCAGCCCCGAGCCAGGAGAGAAGCCGATCCATGAGGTTCGGCTTCTCCGGGTCGTCGATGTCCCCGAATGGCCTCCCGATCTGGCAGCCGTGGTAGCAAACCACCCGGAGACCTTGGAGGGGCCTCACGACGTGGCGCTTCACGGCGTCCTCCCCCACGTCGTTCACCACGACCTCTAGAAAATGGCGCACTCTCACGTTTCCGGCGAAATCCAGGCCCCCGGCCCGAAGGGCGTTCCGGACCTCCGCGCGGAGCTTGGGATTCCGGCCGATGTACTTGTTCGCCTTGTAGAGGGCCAGGTAACAACCGCTGCAGACCGTAACCAGGTCCAGGCCCGCCTTCTCCGCCAGGGCGAGGTTCCGCGCGGAAAGAACGAAGGACTTCTTTTCGTTCACCGCCACGTAAGCCGTGGCGCCGCAACAGTTCCAGTCTTCCAGCTCCCGCAATTCAACGCCGAGCACCCTGGCCGCGTTCCGGGTGGAGACATCGTAGGCCTCGTTGGTCCCCTCCAAGGAACAACCCGGGAAGTAGGAGTAGACAAGTTTCTTCTTTACCGTCGCCTCGGTCATCTCTGCGCCTCCTCTTCCTCAACGGCCGCCAACATCTTCCGGAGACCTTCGATCCCCTTGATCTTCTTCACCCCGAACTTGAGTCTCTTCTTCTTAAGGAGCTTGAGCCCCAGGGGCACCATGCCGACGCCTTTCAAGGGGTTGGTCTTCATAAAGAACAGCCGGATCAGGCGCATCTCGGCGTTCCTCCCGTAGCGCTGCACGGAATCCACGAAAATCCTTGCCATGACCGCGTTGGGCGTCCCTTTCGCGTAGAGCCCCTTCTTCACCCCCAGGCGCTTGAGTTCATACATCACGTCCGTGAAAGGAATCCCCGCGGGGCAACGGACGGTGCACAGGTAACAGGAGGCGCAGAGCCAGACGGTGTTGGATTCGAACATCCTGTCCAGCATTCCGGCCCGGAGGGCGGCGATGATCTCCCGGGGACCATATTCCATGGCCTCCGCGGAAGGGCAGGAGGCGGAACAGGTGCCGCATTGGATGCACTGGTTGATCTTCTCGCCCTCTGGTATCGCGTAGACGTGTTCCAGGAATTCTTTGCTCAAATCCCTGACTTCCGTGGCGCTCATGGGCATACTCCACCTCCGCGGGGTCCCCAAGCCTGGATTTTCAAGACCGCCCCCCCGAGAGGACATGGGCGGGAGGTCGGCGGAAAAGCGAATGATGGCGGCTCCCCGCAAAAGGCGTGCCCCGCCGGAGAAAGAAGGGAAATGGAGGCCCGAGCAGGGAAAAACAAGGGGCAGGGAAAAACGGAAAGAATAGTAGTCTTTGGCGGGGCCGGGAAAATCCACGGAAAACCGCGGCCCGCCCACGGATTTCCGTGGGCGAGCCGCATTCAGGCCAGGCCGTATCTTTTCAGCTTGTCCCGGAAGGTGGAGGGCTTCATCCCGAGAAGCCGCGCCGCAGCGGTCTTGTTCCCGCCCGCCTTCCGCAAGGCATCCTGGAGGAGATCCCTCTCCACCCGGTTCAGGGTCTCCCTGAGCCCTCCTCCCGTCCCCTTGGCCGCCGGCGCGGGGCCCTCCTCCAGGAGTCCTTCGGCCCGCACCACTCCCCGGCCCGTCAGATAGGCCCGCCTGAGGGCGTTGCGCAATTCACGGACATTCCCCGGCCAATCGTGGGAATGAAGGATCTCGGGAACCTCCGGGTCCATCTCCACCTTCCAGGTCCCGGCGATCTCCTCGAGAAAACGGCGCACGAGCAGGGAGATGTCCTCTTTCCGCTCCCGGAGGGGCGGGATGTCGATCCGCATGACGTTCAAACGGTAATAGAGGTCTTCCCTGAAGCTCCCCTCGGCGATCTTGAGGCGCAGGTCCTCCTTGGTGGAGGCGATGATCCGGACGTCCGCCTTGACGGGTGTCGTGCCTCCCACCCTCTCGAAGACTCCCTCCTCGATGACCCGAAGAAGCTTGACCTGCTCTTCCAGGGGAATGTCGTCCACGTCGTCCAGGTAGATGGTCCCCCCTTGGGCCAGCTCGAACCTCCCCCTCCGGGGGCCGTCTGCCCCGGTGAAGGCGCCCTTCTCGTGGCCGTAGAGTTCGCTCGAGACAAGTTCCCTCGGAAAGACGGCGCAGCTCACTTTCACGAAGGGGTGGGCCCGCCGGCTTCCCAGCTTGTGGATCACCGAGGCTGCCAGGTCCTTGCCCACCCCCGTCTCCCCGCAAATGAGGACGTTGGCCTCCGAGGCGGCGCAGATCTCCACGAGTTCCCGGACCCTCTGCATGGCGAGAGAGGACCCCACCAGGAGATCGCTCACGTCTTCCGACTTGCCGCAGACATCCTGCTTCCCCTTGTTCCTCTCCCGGCAAAGCTGTTTCTCGATCCTCTCGATGATGGGAAAGAGGCGTTCGTTGTTGAAAGGCTTGGTCAGGAAGTCGTAAGCGCCGTGGCGCATGGCTTCCACGGCCAGGGGGATGCTCCCGTATGCCGTGATGAGGATGACCTCGGCTTGGGGCTGGAGCCCCCCCTTCACCTCCTTCAGAAGGTCCAGGCCGCTGACGCCCGGCATCTTGAGGTCCGCCACGACCACATGGAAAGGCCCCTCCCTGAGCCTGGCCAGGGCCGATTCCCCGTCGGGACAGGAGACCACCTCGTATCCCCTCCCCTTCAGGTCCTCCTCCAGGGAGATCCGCTTCATCTCCTCGTCGTCCACCACCAGGATTCTCAAGGTTCCACTCCCTTTCCGCGCCGGCCCGCCTCCAGGAGAAACACCCGGAACAAGGTTCCGCGCCCAGGACCGCTCTCCACCTCGATCCTCCCCCCCATCTCCGAAAGAAGCATCCTGCAAAGGGCCAGGCCCAATCCCGTCCCCCCCTTCTCCCCCTTGGTGGTGAAGAAAGGCTCGAATATCCTTTCCCGGACGGCGGGGGACATTCCCTCCCCCGTATCCTCGATCTCCACCGCCACCACTTCCTCTCCCGCCTGCTCGGGCGGGAAGACCCTGGATGCCTTGATCTCCAGAGTCCCTCCTCCTTCCATGGCGTCCATGGCGTTGGAGAAGAGGTTGAAGAAGACTTCCTGGAGGGAATAGAAGTCTCCCCAGACCCGGGGCAGGGCTTTCCTGTCCCACCGGATCTCCACGCCCCGCCGCGCCGCCTCCCCGCCGAGGAGGGCCAAGGCCCCCTCCACGGCCCGGTTCAGGTCGACCCGCCCCATTTCCAAGCCCTTGGGACGGGCGAATTCCTGGAGCCTCCCCGCCACCTTCTCGATCCGCCCCAGGGCTTCCTCCATGAGGCGGATGGTCTCCCTTCTCCCGGGCTGGTCCCCGATTTCCCTTCCCAGCCTCCTCAGGGAGTTCTGGAGCCCGTCCAGGGGGTTGTTCACCTGGTGGGCGAAACCCGCCACGAGCTGGCCGATCCCCAGGATCCTCTCGTTCATCCTGAGCCGGGCGCAGATCCTCTCGCCGTACCGGGAGAGGGAACTCGTGAAGTAGGCCGTGATCATCAAGGTGCTCGCCAGGGCCAGGAAGAGCCCCAGCAGGTAGGAGGCGTCCCCCCTGTAGAGGGCGCCAGGAGCCAGGGAGGCCATCCAGGAGAAGTTCAGGGGATGGACGGGAATCCATCCCAGGTATTGGAAGAGCAGAACCCCTCCCGCAAAGAGGGATGCCAGGCCGCCCACGAAGAAGGACGCCGCCCCCGGGAGGAGAATGGAGGTGATCACCACGTGGAAGACGTAGAAGAGGATGAAAGGATTGTGTGCCAGGTCGGAGAAATAGAGGAGAAGGGTGAGAGAGAGGAGGTCCAGGATCACCTGGGTCAGGATCAAGGCCCGCCCGGCCCTCCGACTCCCGGCGAACCATCCTCTCCGGCAGACGAGGAGAAAGAAGAGGTTGTAGAGGAGAAGGCCCGCGCCCACCAGGTAGAGGGGCATGGGATCGGGGAGAACATGAAACACCCGGTCCGCGAGCCAGACTGTGAGAAAGACGCTCAGACAGGCGGGCCAGCGCAAGGAGACGAGCCAGCAGGCTCGTTCCTTCAAGTTTCCAGGAGCGAGTCTCATGGCCTCCCGGGATGGAGTTGGAGAAAAAAGAGCTACTTCATGCTACCAGGCCCGGAGTCCCAAGGAAGGGGGAGCTTGGGCCCGTGGGAACCCGAAAAAAGGCCGAACAGCCCTCCCGTGTGGAGAAAGAGGACCGTTTCCCCGGGCCCGGCGAGAGTCCCCTCCCTGGCCAGAGCGTCCAGGGCCCGGAAAGCCTTGCCCGTATACACCGGGTCCAGGACCAGGCCTTCCGACCCGGCCACGCGGGCGTAGAACTCCATTTCTTCCGGCGTGGAGAGGGCATATCCCTCTCCCTGGAATCCCTCGGGGATTTCCCAGCCTTCCAGGGAGGGCGGCGCCAGGCCGTGGAGTTCCGCCGCTTCCCCCAGGATGGAATCCACCCGCTTCCGGAACCAGGCGGCGTCGTCGCACACAGGAACGGAGACCAGCCGGAAGGAGAGGCCGAAGGCCTCCCGCCCGAGCAGGAGCCCGGCGGCGGTCCCCCCCGAGCCCATGGCGTGCACCACGACCTCGACGCGGACGCCCTCCCTCTCCTGGAAGTCCCGGATCTCTCTTACGGCCTCCCGGTATCCCAGGGCGCCCGTCCCGTCGGAGGCCCCCTCGGGAATCAACCAAGGCTGGAGGCCCCGCTCCCGGAGCCTGGCTCCCTCTTCGGCCAGGATCTCCCCCACCCGCGGCCACTGGGCGGGAGTGATCCACCGGAAGGTCGCCCC
>Ga0256831_1001729_pt1 | contig 11532 bp, 8 predicted proteins | sample 132544metaG_FD_189087 | JGI IMG/M metagenome (GOLD analysis project Ga0256831, IMG submission 189087) | Hydrothermal vent microbial communities from Lau Basin, Pacific Ocean - 132-544 | ecosystem: Environmental > Aquatic > Marine > Hydrothermal vents | place: Pacific Ocean: Lau Basin | collected... | reverse complement strand
GGACAGAGAGGCCATTCTCAAGCTGCATGCCAAAAAACTGACCCTGGCCGACGACGTTGATCTGAAGGTCGTGGCCCAGCGGACACCTGGTTTTGTGGGGGCCGATCTGGAAAATATCTGCAACGAGGCAGCCATCCAGGCCCTGCGCCGCAAGGCGGATGCGGTGGCCATGGCCGATTTCGAGGCCGCCATCGACCGGGTTGTCGCCGGACCGGAGAAAAAACACCGGGCCCTTAATCCGGATGAAAAGAAACGGGTCGCCTTCCATGAATCCGGACATACCCTGGTTGCGGTGACCGTTCCCACCGGCGAACCGGTACACAAGGTGTCTATTATTCCCCGCGGCGTTGCCGCCCTGGGCTATACCATGCAGCTGCCGGTGGAGGAAAAATTTCTCTCCACCGAGGCGGAGCTGAAGGACCAGATCGCCATTCTTCTCGGTGGTCGGGTGGCGGAAGAGATCATTTTCGGCGATATTTCAAGCGGCGCCTCCAATGATCTGGAACGGGCCTCGGAAATCGCCCGCTCCATGATTACCCGGCTGGGCATGAGCAAGAAGCTCGGCCCGCTTACCTGGGGCAAACATCAGGACCTGCAATATCTCGGTATCCAGGGGCAGGAAGAGCGTAATTTCAGTGAGGCAACGGCGCAGATGATTGACGAAGAGGCCCGGCAGATCGTCGAGGAGCAGCACCGGCTGGCCACCAATATTCTGACCGAAAAACGAAAGATTCTCGATGCCCTGGCCGCCCGGCTTGAAGAAAAAGAGGTCATCAGCGGCGAAGAGGTGGAAGAGATTGTCAACCAGGTGGAAAACAATGGATAACAATCAGGAGACAACCATGTCTCGACAGAGCGGAGCTGAAAATTCCAAAGAGTTGTTGACCTTGAAAGAGGTCATTGCCATGGGAGTCGGCGGCATGGTGGGCGGCGGTATTTTTTCCGTCCTCGGCCTTGCCATTGCCCAGGCAGGACACGCGGCACCGGTCGCCTTTGCCCTTGGTGGTATCGTGGCCCTGTTGACCGGCATCTCCTATGCCCGGCTCGGGGTTGCCTTCCGTTCCGCCGGCGGTTCCTTCACCTATCTCGAGCATGCCTTCAAGCATCCCAATATATCGGGGATGGGCGGCTGGCTGCTCCTGGTCGGCTATATCGGCACCATGGCCCTGTATGCCTATACCTTCGGTGTCTACGGCACCGCCATGCTTGGTGGGGCAGGACAGGTTCCTGGCATGCATCACCTTCTCGAATCCTTGATTTTACTCACCTTTCTGGGAATCAACCTTTACGGGGTCAAGGCCAGCGGCACCAGTGAACTGATTATTGTTACGGTCAAGATGCTGATTCTTTTTCTTTTTGGCGGTATCGGCCTGTTTTACGCAAAGCCGGACCATCTGCTGCCGGTCTTTAACAAGGGCTTTGGCGGGGTTGTCATGGGTGCGGCCCTGATCTTTGTCGCCTACGAGGGGTTTGAGCTGATCCCCAATGCCGCCAACGAGATGGTGGACCCGAAACGAAATCTGCACCGTGGCATTCTCTGGTCTATCGGTATCACCATTGCGGTGTATGTTCTTGTCTCCCTGGTTGCAGTGGGTAACCTGTTGCCGGAAGAGGTGGCGCGTTATAAGGAATATGCCCTGGCCGTGGCCGCGAAACCGTTTCTTGGTCAGGCGGGATTCCAGCTCATCGGCCTGGCGGCCCTGTTTTCAACCGCGTCGGCCATCAATGCCACCATGTTCGGCACCGCCCGTCTCGGCATGGTCATGGCCACGGAAAAGGCCCTGCCGGCTGTATTTGCCTTCCGCCGCAAGCAGAACAATATTCCCTGGGTCAGTCTGCTGGTCATCACCGGCCTGACCATTGTCTTTGTCAATTTGGCCAACCTGACCATCATTTCCTCCTTTGCCAGTTCCACCTTTTTGTTGATCTTTGCCGCCATCAACCTTTCCGCCCTGCGCTTGCGGGCCAGGATTGAAGCAAGTATCGGGGTGGCGGTCGCCGGGCTGGCCTGTTCCCTGGCATCCTGGCTGGCCCTGCTGGTCTATCTCTTTCAGTCCAACCGGACCAGTCTCTACTGGATAGGCCTGCTCTATCTGGCGGTGTTCTGTGCCGAGGTGCTGTTCTCCAAACGACGCTGGATCATGCGCGAGGTGGATCGGTTAGAGGCAGGATAAGCAACCGGGACCCAGGCGGCCGCATCGCTATTTTTCCCTGGCGTTGCTCCCGTTTTCACGGACAAGCCGATACACAATGCCAAGGGCAAAGACACTGAGTGCCAGGGCTGCCAGGTTACCGGGATTCATGGTTTTGATGTCCAGGATGATAAATTTTCTCGCCAGGGCCAGCAGGGCGATGAGGAGTACGGTCTTTACCTGAACGACGTGGTCTTTTCGTTCGATCACCTTGATGATGGAATGTTTGAATTCCATGGCGATCAACAGGGTCATGATCATGCCGAATATGTGTTTGAAAACCTTATGGTCCAGGGGGTCGAGCATGCCGATCACCAGCATCTGGTAGACATCAACGGTGAGCCGGATAAAGGCGATGAGGACGATGACGGCAATCAGGCCGGTCAGGCCGATGGACACAATATCCTCATATTTTTCGTAGGCATTGATAAACCATCCCTGTGATTTCTTTTCGTTGTTCTGCATGTGGCTTACTCCTCTTTGCGCGACTTTCCGATTGGCGACTGTTTTCTCTTTCGATAATTTCTTTCCCGGTTTTGCACCTGGGAGATGATCAGTTGTGCCTTGTCGCGATTCAGGCCCAGTTCTCTCCGGTCCGTGTTCAGGTCTTCCATGTCCTGTTCCGTCAGCTCACCATCTTCACGGATGAGTTGCTCGACCTCGGATTCAAATCGTTCCCTGCGCAGACGTAATTGTTCGGTAAAACCGGAGGCGATAATACCGGCGGGCAGGGAAACCAGGCCGACGCCGACAATGGTGATCAGGGTGGCAAAGATCTTTCCGTAAACGGTTACCGGGGTCACGTCGCCATAGCCCACCGTGGTCAGGGTGACAATGGCCCACCACATGGCGTGGGGGATGGAACCGAAGGCCTCCGGCTGGATCTCATGTTCAAAGGTATAAATACCCACCGAGGCGAAAATAAAAATAATAAACATCAGGGTCATCGCCACCATCAGGGATTCCGCTTCATCCTTGAGTACATCGGCAAGCAGGCCAAAGGCGGGAGAATAGCGGGTCAGTTTGAACAAACGCATCAACTGGAGGAGTATCAGGACCGATGTCTGGTCATAGCCGGACGCCAGAAGAAAAAAGGGGAGAAACGATGCCAGGTCCACCAAACCCATAACGGAAAAAACATAATGGAGCCGACAGGACAGAGTAGGCCGATCCGGGTTCTGTTCAGGACTGCTCCAGAGCCGCAGCAGGTATTCCAGTAGAAAAAACGAGGAGGCAAAGGCCTCCAGGGTCATGAACAGGGGAAAATATTTGCTGGCAATGGATGGCTCGCTCGACAGGACCAGGGCAATGGCGCTGACAAGTACCAGCAGGACCATAAATCTTGAATGGATCTTTTTCTCCACTTCCGGTCCCAGCAGGTGGAGAAAACGATAGATGCGGACACGCACAGACTGGGATGTGATTGTATCTCTACTCATGTCTCCTCGGTATAAATAAGCACTGCCTTGAGATCATGCTCCTCTTCCAGGTTACCTCCGAGGGCGGAGGCAAGGATACCAAAGGTAGCCATAAGGCGGGCAAAGTGGAATGCGGGCAGCGGTTGGCCGCCGAGTCCGGCCCAGCCGGCGAGTACGGATTCCGGCATTATCCGGATAACGCCAAGGGAGATCAGAAAGAGATTTATCCAAAAGGAGATCATCCCTGTCAACAGGGTGCCAAAGAGAATAATCCGGGAACGGACCGCCTGTTCCATCATTTTATCCGATCGGCCAACCGCTTGCAGATTCTGACCAAAGTAGAGGGAAAGGGTGGCAAGCAGAAGAATGACAGCAATAATGAGGTTGAGCCAGTCGGAATGGATAGCTGCTCCCAGTTCCCAGGCCTCGCCGCTTAGGAAGAGAAAAATGACGGAAACAGCGGTGGCGGCGGTGAACCTGCCAAGGTGGAGCATCATGCGCCAGGAGCGAAAGAACAGGATCTCCCGGGCAAGGGCAACCCCGTCGCCGATAAGGACCTGACAATAAAATTTCCACGCTGTTTTTCCGGCGGTGGCTGTTTCTTCGAGGCGGGGATCGGCAATATCCTGGAGAAACGCGGCCAACTGCTGTTTTTCCTCCTCGCTCCAGTCCAGCGGTTCCCGGTCGGTCCAGAATTCCCGAGGCTTCATGACCGAGGCATCATTATGGTCCAGGCCAAACAGATGGCCGAGAATGTGGCGGCAGAGTCCGAGTACGGCCCTGCGGGTTGCCGTCACGTTGTCAAGGTCAAGCATCCGGGCCATGGAGATAACTCCGGTCTCGAGCATGGTGGATGGAACACCGCTGGTGGCCTGGTCAAATCTGGCCAGGAGGGGACACGAGGTCACTACCAGCATAAAATCAAAGCCATACTCAATCTTTATGTCCGAACCAAATTCCAGCAGGGCCAGCGGGTCCTGGGGCGTCTCCCGGGGGAAATCATGTCGGGACAACACCTGGAAAATCCATTGAAAATCGGGTACGTCCCGTTGCAGTGACCGCTCCAGCTCTTCGACCACTTCCCGGGCGGCGCGGTATATCTCCGGCGATTCCGCGCCATCCAGGGCCACGCCTATTGTCAGGAGAGGTCGTTCGTTGTCCGGTTGATGAGTGGTGTCCGTCATGTGCTCCTGTACCTGGCAGCGGCCAGGGTGCTATTGTTTTTTTACGAAATATTGTCTTTGTGGAAGCAACAGGTACATGCATCCGTTTGCCTGATAGCCATGTGAAGGCCGGACCCGTGCTATTCGAACCAGGGATCAACAGAATTTACAGGAGAAATGTCCTTTTATCTCTCTTTTTTTTATTTTTGTTCCCGTGCTGGTTGTTTTTGCTCCCTGCGGGTTGTCACAGGGACTTGTGTGGGACTGGATTGGCAGGTCACTTTCGGGGCATCGGACTCATTGAGCCATTGGTTTCCGTCGATGAGATATTTGAAGAAGCTAATTCCATAAGATGGAAGCTGTTCAATTCTTAAGATTGATTAACTCGTAAAAAATCCAGACAATACTTAAAGATGGCTAAGTAAAAACACAGATATAAAAGGAGTAGTGTTCTGTGGCGGGTCTTGACTATACATGTAGTATGTTGAGAGTCGCCACAGGACACACGACGCAGTAGATCGAAGTTTTTACGACGCCATCAAGATTGGTTTAAAAAAACCAGCTGAGACCACCGATGAACATGATTGTGTTGGCGCCGTTGTTTGGATCGTCCATGCCTGCATTGGATATATGAAATTCCTGTACCTTGAAGGAAAGCGCCGTTGTCTCATTCAGTTTGTAGAGTGTGCCGGCGCTGAACTGGAGAAAAAATTCAAAAGTGGTACTCAAGTCGGGATGGCTTATATCCGTGGCACCGGCGCCAACACCGAGATCAATAAAGGGAACCCAGCGGCTGGATGTCGCAAAGTAATAGCGTGGGCCGAAGGTAGCCCCTATGATGTACCTGCTGTCCGGGCTGAACTGAGCGCCGGCAATGAGTTCGGTCCGAAGCGCAACATTGCCGGCATACCAATGTCCCTGGTTGAGAAGGTTACTGGTAATCCGGCCGTAATGGGCGTAGGCCAGAGCATGATCATGCCTGACCGTGGAGCCGAAGATTTTCGCACCGGCGCCAACCCCCAATGAGAAGCCGGCCTCTTGTGCTCCCTTGGTGAAACCGGCTTTCTGCGCAGTGACCCAATTGTTCTGGTGAACTGTCTTGTGGTTTGGAGTAGGCACAACCGCTGCATTTGCAGAATTTAAGAGCAACAAGAATGTACTGATGGGGAGAAATATTTTTTTTATGAGACTGTCCATGATTCTTTTTGAGATAAATCCATCCATTGTGACGATATAATAAGGGTGAAATTTTTGTTTTAGTTCCTTACATCTGGATTCCTGTCATAAAAAAACAGGAAAGTGTAGACTCTGAGAAAATTTTCAGGCCCAATGCAGGAGCTCGCCCACGAAGCGTCACGATTTCGGTTATCTGCGAGACTTCGAGGGTGGTTTTCCATTTTTGAGTTGCGGGTAAAACCCGCCTTATAGTTCTTCAACTCCTTCAAGTTTCAGCAAAGAGTTGTACGAGCCATAGGAGTTGGTCACTTCCGGAGCATCGGGATCATTGGTCCATTCCTTTCCGTCGATGAGATATTTGAATTCATAATTTCTTCCGAGAAGCAGTTGTTTACGTTTGTAAAAGGCGCCATCTTTTTTCCGGTGCATTTCCTCTGGTTTCCAGTCGTTCCAGTCTCCCACCAGAGCAACCGACGTGACATCACCATGCGGCTGAAAGGTAAAATTCACCCATGCTTTTACACCCTTGGGATTGATTGTTATCATAATTCCTCCCTGTGAATTTGTATCCGAAAATAGCCCGCGTAGTTGAGTTGTGTTCTTTTGGACTATTTTCACCATTTGTTGTGGCTGGGACGGTAATTTATGGTCCAGCCATGCTGGTTTATCCGAAAATCACCCACGGAGGACATGGCTCCCCATGCCGGAGTCGGAGATTTTCATTTGGAAAAAGTTGAACTTTTTACGTGTTCATCATTTTTAGCTCTTTCAGTATTTCGGCGCTCTCTCTTGCCATCTGCATTGCCTCATTGGTTTGCGCTACAACGATCGCAACCCGGCTGTCCGGATGATGTACCATCTTTGCACCGTGGGAAAAACGGCGGTTTTTTGTCCTGTCCAGGACCAGGCCCAGATGTTCAAGTCCTGAGCAAACGGCCTCCCGGACTGTTGCGCTGTGTTCACCGATACCACCTGCAAAAACCACGGCATCCACGCCTCCTAAAATCGCAATATAGGCGCCGATATACTTTTTGATCCGATAGCAGAACATCTCAAAGGCAAGTTCCGCCTGCCGGTCGCCCCGGGCTTTTTGCGCAAGAATCTCACGCATGTCATTGGTATCACAAAGCCCTTTGAGGCCGCTTTCGTGATTAAGCAGTTGATCAACGATTTCGGCGCTCATCCCCTTCTCTTCCATCAGGTAAAGGAGGATGCCTGCATCGAGATCACCGGGGCGCGTTCCCATCACCAGCCCCTCCAGCGGCGTAAAGCCCATCGAGGTATCAATACTTTTTCCTGCCCTGATCGCGGCCGCACTGGCACCGTTGCCGAGGTGCAGCGTAATCAGATTGCACTGCTCCGGCCTTTTTCCCAGGAGTTTTGCCGCTTCATCCCTGAGATAGTGGTGTGAAAGTCCGTGAAACCCATAACGCCTGATATTTAGCCGGGTAAAGATTTCTTCCGGTAAAGGATACCGGCAGGCAACTTCCGGCATCTGATGATGAAAGGCCGTATCAAAAAGGGCAATCTGCGGCGTATTGGGAGAGAGGTTCATCAGGGTCCTGATTCCCTCAAGATTGGCTGGATTATGCAGGGGGGCAAGGGGTATCAGCGCTTCTATGACCTCCAGCACCTGTTGGTCGATCAGTATTGGTTCGGAGAATTTTGTCCCACCGTGGACCACGCGGTGCGCACATCCGGCAAGATCGGAAAATGCCTTCAGGTATCCATGGCCGCGCAATTGCCGCAAGACCAATTCCTGCGCCCCATGGTGGTCTGCTATCTGTGCCGTCACACTCTCTTTCCCGGCCTTATGCAGCAGGGTCGCCGTGCTCTCCTGCTCACCGATTCGTTCCACCAGCCCGGAAACAATCTCCCTGATACCATCGCTGATGTCAAAGAGGGTATATTTCAGGGAAGAGCTGCCGGAGTTGAGGACAAAGAGTTTCATGGGCGCTGTTCCTCTTTTTCCATGGCGGCCTGGACAGCGGTAATGGCAATCGTATGGACGATATCTTCCACCAGGCAACCCCGGCTCAGGTCGTTGACCGGTTTTTTGATGCCCTGCATGATCGGCCCGATGGCAATGGCCCCGGCGCTTCGCTGCACCGCCTTGTAGGTGTTGTTGCCGGTATTGAGATCAGGAAAGATAAAGACCGTCGCCTGTCCGGCAACCCGGCTGTCCGGCATCTTTTCCTTGGCGACCTGCGGATCAATGGCGGCGTCATACTGCATTGGTCCTTCTATCAGCAGATCGGGCGCCTTCCGCCGGGCTGTTTCCGTCGCCAGTCGCACCTTTTCAACATCTTTGCCGATTCCGGAATTACCACTGGAATAGGAGAGCATCGCCACCCGCGGCTCGATGCCGAATGCCTGGGCGGTCCGGGCCGACTGGATGGCAATTTCAGCAAGCGCGTCAGCATCCGGATAGGGATTGACCGCGCAGTCGCCATACACCAGGACCCTGTCATGGAGTAACATGAAGAACACACTGGAGATGAGTCGGGCGCCAGGCCGCATCTTGATAATCTCAAAGGCCGGTTTAATCGTTTCCCGCGTCGTATGGGTGGCACCGCTGACCAGACCATCTGCATGTCCCAGATAAACCATCATGGTCGCAAAATAACTGACACGGCTCATCATCTCTTTTGCCATTGGCCGGATAATACCCTTGTGCTTGCGCAAGCGGTAAAATGTTTCAATAAAGGTATCCATATCCGGGAACTGTTCCGGATCGACGATACGGGCCTTGGTCAGGTCCAGTCCCAGCAGGCTTGCCCGCTGGGAAATCTTTTCAGGCTTTCCCAACAGGGTAATTTGACAGAGATTGCGGCGAAGCACGATTTCTGCTGCCCTGAGAACGCGCTCGTCATCGCTTTCCGGCAGCAGAATATCACTGCCTGAATGGCGGGCTTTTTCATACAACATGTAGGTAAATCGTACCGGTGTCATGGTTTCCGGTCGCGGCAGCCTGAACCGTTTTTTTATGATCTCAAGGTCGACATGATCATTGAAAAGTCCTTCGGCAAGGGAGATCTTTCGCTTGCTTTTCAATGTGATTTCCGGCTGGACCGCCTGCACCATCAAGGCCGCTGTCTGGGTATCAACAGAGAGTGTGATCATCGGCAGGGCGGGAAAATCCACCACGCCTGAGAGCAGGTGCATGATACTCTCTGAAGGAACCAGACCGCCGGTCAGCAGTATGCCGGCGATTGAAGGATTTTTTCGGGAAAGGTTTGCCCAGAAGGTCCCCACGAGAATATCCGCCCGATCACCCGGCACAATAATCAGAGCACCGTCTTTGAGGTAATGGAGATAATGTTCAAGCGTCATCGCCCCGACAATACTTTGGCTCACCGAGCGGTCGAGCATTTTCTCGTCCTCGGAAATCAGCGTCGCTCCTGTCTGCTCCATGATTTCCGCAATGGTCGGCTGGTTGAGTTCCGCTACTTCAGGCAGAGTAAAAAGGGGTGTTTCCGTCTGCAGGGTTGCCTGTGCCTCCTCCATCAGTGATCCATCGAGGCGATTGACGATAAATGAAAGGACCTGGAGACGGCGCTTTGCAAAAGTGCGTTCCAGCAGTCTGAGGTGTTGCTGCAGATCTGTTGCGTTTTCTGTTTTTTGCGCATTGACGACAACAATCAGGGGGATGGCAAGGCTGGCGGCAATTTCAAGGTCGATATCAAAATCAAGGACCTCTTCAAAATCAAACCCGTCTTCGATCCCCTCACAGAGGATAAAGTCATACGCCTTTTCCAGGGCATGATATTGTTCAAGAATCCTCTCGTACACCTCATGGAGACGATCTTCGGCAATCAGTTTCCGCACTTCGTCTATATGCAGGCCATATGCGGTTTCAACGGGTTGTCTGAGTTTAAAGTAGTGTTTGACAAAGTGGATATCAGGCTCGGTTTCGGCAGGCCGGCTGATAATAGGCTTGAAATAGGCGACATCGGCGACTTCCCGTTTGAGCATCGCCATCAATCCCAGGGCGGCTATTCTTGTTCCCGCCCGTTCGGTATCGCTGTAGAGGAAAAAGGCGTTTCTCTGCATGGGGTGCCTCGCAAATTCTTTGGACGGTCCAGTCCGTATGGACAGCAGAGGCGGCTGAAGCCGTTCCTGCCGAAATTACGAATTTTGGTGCAAATCGCAGGCGGGGCTATAGCCGCAAATGTGCCGTTTTGTTGACGTTACTGGTGTCCCGGTCCGATATTTTTTTTGATGAACTTTTAAAAAGTCCAAATTTTTTCAAAGATGGCTAAGTAAAAACACAGATGTACAGATAAGCGGAGCGTAGCGAAGACTCCGAGGAGTAGTGTTCCGGGGCGGGTCTCAACTATACAGGTAGTATGTTGTGAATCGCCACGGGACACACGACGCAGTAGATCGAAGTTTTTACGACGCCATCATTTTTTTGCCTGCCTGCCGGGATATAACGCCGGTTCACGTCCAAGGGCGATCTGGATCTTGTCCCCGGCCTTCCACCAGTCGGTAAGCGCTATGGCCTTGCCGGAACGGGCCGTTGCCAGGGCCGCCTCGGCATTCACCAGGTCATCGGCGGTGATCAATCCCTCGTTAAATCTGTTTGCCTGGATTCGTTCGGTTTCCTTGGCCGCCTTTTCCGAGGCCACGGCGGCATTATACCTGGCCGCGGCCGCATCCCAGCCGGCCCGGGCGGCGATAAACTGCGCCCTTGCCCGGTAGCGCAGGGCGGCCAGCTTTTGTTGTTGTACCCGTACCTCGGCCCCGGATTTTTCCACCTGCGCCCTCCTGCCGCCGCCGTCCCACAGGGGCAGACCAAGGCGGACGGAAACCGTCCAGTTGTCATCACCTTCACCGTTGTACCCCTGGTTACGCAGCCAGGAGCCATCCACATTCATCTGTGGATACCGTTCAGCCTGTGCCGCCCGCACAGATGATTCAGCAGCGGCAAGCCGGGCCTTTGCCGCCACAATGTCGGGGCGTTGGTCAATGAGTGTTTCCTGCCAGTCCAGTTCTTTTGGCAGTACGTGGATGGGGGAGATGGCATCGGCAAAGGTGGGGGCCGCCAGCAGGGAGGCCAGGGCCGCCCGTAGTTGTTTTTCCTTCCCTTTCAGGGCGGCAAGCCGTCCTTTGACGTCTTCACGTTCGGTCACCAACCGCATCTTTTTGACCGGAATGGCCTGTTGTGCCTCTATGGCGGCCTCTGTGGTCCGGATGTGGGTCTCAAGCGCTTCTATTTGGCGTTGCAGCGCTTGCTGGTCCGCCAGAGTCCCCTCGATATCATGGTAGAGGGCGGCGGCGGTGTGCAGGAGTTGCAGACGGACGTCACCCAGGCCTGCATCAACAGCTGCTTTTAACTGGCGGGCCGCCCTCAGCCGGGCACTGATCTTGCCGTTGATATCAAGCGGCACCCTGGCGGTCAGCCCGTATCCAAACTGGTTGTCGTCAAAAAGATCGGGTTGCAGGGCAGCCGGATAGGAGATCGGGTTGATCAACCGGTTATCTTTATAGGTGCTGTTTTTGGCCAGGGCATCCACCTCGCCGAAATACCTGCTTTTTTCCACCTTGATATTGGCTTTCTCAACATTTACCATTTCGGCT
>Ga0256831_1001728_pt1 | contig 11538 bp, 11 predicted proteins | sample 132544metaG_FD_189087 | JGI IMG/M metagenome (GOLD analysis project Ga0256831, IMG submission 189087) | Hydrothermal vent microbial communities from Lau Basin, Pacific Ocean - 132-544 | ecosystem: Environmental > Aquatic > Marine > Hydrothermal vents | place: Pacific Ocean: Lau Basin | collected... | reverse complement strand
TTTTTGCCGAGATTTTAGAAGTGGTAATAAAATTGCCCCACAACGCAACATAAATTCTACCTGTTTTTATCAACTTTACATCTCTGTAAATTCCCGAGCCACTGTACCAACGCGAGTTTTCGCCTTCATTTTTCACTCTTACCGCCAACACATTTTCTTCGCCTGTCGCGTTTAAATAGTTTGTTAAATCGAATGAAAACGCAGTATAACCATACGGATGGTTTCCCAAATATTTTCCGTTTATCCAAACATCGGCATTCATATAAACGCCATCGAAAAGAACGGTTATTCTCTTTTCCGAATCCTCCTTTTTTAATGTAAAATGTTTGCGATACCAGGCAGTGCCTCCCACAAAATGCCCTGTTGATGCACCACCTGCACTTGCTTCCGAAAATGGCCCAATCTGCTTAACACCTGCCCTTTCTGGTAAATCTTCAATGCTAAAATCGTGTGGAATTTTTAATGTACGCCAGTCCGAATCGTCGAAACTTGTTTTTTCTGCACCTGAAATATTTTTACGTATAAATTTCCAGTTATCGTTAAATTGAATTTCTCTTTCAAAAGAATGGGTTTGAAATGTACACGAGTTTAGCAATAGCAGATAACTCAAAAATAGTATCAGAAAAAAATTTTTTTTCATTCGGTTTTGTCTTACAACTTAATGTAAAACTAACAATTACTTTACAACTACGGTTTTAATGTTTACAAATTCTCTAATTCCGTGTGCCGAAAGTTCTCGTCCGTAACCACTCTCTTTAATTCCGCCAAACGGTAAACGGGGGTCGGAACGTACAAAATCGTTTACAAAACAGCAGCCGGCATCCAACGAAATTTCAGCAATATTTTCGCCCATTTTAATATTGTTTGTAAAAACTGCGGCACCGAGTCCAAATTCAGTATCGTTGGCTATTTTTATTGCCTCTTTTTCATCTTTCACTTTCATAACCGAAGCAACCGGGCCAAACAACTCCTCTTCGTATGCCGGCATTCCGGGTTTTACATTTTCTAAAATTGTTGGCGGATAAAATGCTCCGGGACGTGCAGGAATCTCGCCACCCAAAATAATTTCGGCTCCTTTTTTTACCGAATCGACAACCTGTTTATGCAGTTCGTCGCGTAAATCGGTTCGCGCCATTGGTCCCATTGTCGTCTCTTTTTCGCATGGGTCGCCAAAATAAGCACTGTTCATTTCGTGGGTAAAGTATTCCAGAAATTCGGCATAAACATCTTCAACAACAATAAATCGTTTGGCAGCAATACAACTCTGACCGGCATTTAGCAGTCTTCCGGCGGCACACCGTTTTGCAGCATCTTTTAAATCGGCATCTTTCAGAATTACGTACGGGTCGCTGCCACCCAATTCCAAGACGCATTTTTTTAACTGGCCACCGGCAATTGCTGCAACACTTTTCCCGGCAGGTGTACTTCCGGTTAAACTAACAGCTTTTATTGCAGGATGCTCGATTACCTTTTTAACCTGCGAGCTTCCTATCAATAACGAGCGAAATACATTCTCGGGGAAACCGGCTTCACGCACAATCTCTTCAATTGCAAGAGAACAGCCCGGAACATTACTGGCATGTTTTAAAACGCCTGTATTTCCGGCCATTAACGTAGGTGCAAGAAACCGGAAAACCTGCCAGAAAGGGAAATTCCACGGCATAATAGCTAAAATGGTTCCCAAGGGCCGGTACGAAATAAACGAGCGCGTTGCTTCGGTTGAAATATCTTCGTTGGCCAAAAAAAGTTCTGCATTCTCTGCATAATAATCGCAAACCCAGGCACACTTCTCTATTTCGGCAATGCCCTCTTTTTCTACTTTACCCATTTCTAAAGCCATTAGCCGGGCAAGTTCTTCTTTTTTGCTTTTTAGTAAACTCGACAGATTTTGCATTAACTCACTGCGGTGTGCAAATGTTGTTGTACGCCAGTGGTACCAGCTTTTATCAACCGAATTGATAATCTTTTCAACTCCTTTTTCTGAATGAGACTCGTATGTTTGAATGGTTTTCCCTGTTGTTGGATTTATTGACTTAAGCATATTTTGTAATTTATTTTAATCGAAATTACAAAAAATCGGGTTGATTCAAACAAAATTTTTAACGAATTAGAACTTCGATTGCAAGGAATTCTGAATTCATTCAGAAACGAATATTCGGTGGGTTGTAAAAATTCAATGTTCTTACTGCAACGCACGTTTGTAAAAGATATCGGGCAGTCTTTTATAACGCCATTAATGAGCAAAAAACATACTCAATTCAGATAGGTTTTCGGAATTTTAAAAGAAATTATTATTCCACAATCCGTATTTCGGTGGACATTTCAATTGCTTTCCGGTAAACATAACTAACGCCACAATATTTTGTCTCCGACAACTCTATGGCCTTCTCCAGTTTTTTTATAGGCAAATCTTTTCCCTTAAATTGGTAGATAACATTAATTTTTTTGTAATACGACGGATATCCTTCCGAGAGTTCTCCCTCTACAATAACATTAAACGCATCGGGAACCACTTTCATTTTTTTAAGGATTAAAACAACGTCGATTCCGGTGCATCCGGCTAACGAAGTAAGCATCAGTTTTTTAGGGCGCGGGCCTAAATCGCTTCCTCCTGTTTTCTCGGTTGCGTCGATAATAACTTTGTGTCCATCCATATCGGTTTCAAATGCAATTTTATCTTTCCAGGCCATATCTATTATATGCTTCATCTCTTTTTGTTTTTAATTGTTCAACTCTAACATTTAATTTGCTGAATTGTTTTACGTTCAGAAAAAAGAATCTCTGGTTTTATTGCTTCGTCTGTTTGTTTAAAAATATTGTATTTTCGCACGCAACAAGAAGTGTTCAAAATAAAACGGGCATAGAGAACATTTTAACGAAAGCCAATTTTTAATATGAAGGTGTTTCTCGGAAGGATTATTGAAAACAATTAATTTAATTATATGCTTATGAATTTTCAGGAATTAATTACGCGGCGACAAAGCGTTCGCAAATACCAGAACAAACCGGTGGAGCGCGAGAAACTGGACAAGCTCATTGAATCGGTACGAATTGCGCCTTCGGCAAGTAACTCTCAACCCTGGAAACTCATCATTGTCGACGAGCCGGAGTTAAAAGATAAAGTGGCCAACGCAACCTTTAGCAAGTTAGTTGCATTTAATAAATTTACGTTGCAGTCGCCTGTGTTGGCAGTGCTTGTAATAGAAAAACCACGATTAATAACTCAAATAGGAGGAAGCGTTAAAAACCGCGAATTTCCGTTAATCGATATTGGGATTGCTGCCGAGCATTTCTGTATTCAGGCAGCCGAACTGGGTTTGGGAACCTGTATGATGGGCTGGTTCAACGAAAAGAAAATTAAACAACTTCTTAACATCCCAAAAAAGAAACGCATTGGACTGGTAATTTCGTTGGGTTACGCACCCAAAGATTATAAGCTCCGTCAGAAAACCAGAAAGCCCGTAGATGAAATGTGTAGTTTTAATTCTTATTAACCTGTTTATTCTCAAAATAAAACGTTGTGTTTTTTAGTCAAATTGAAAAATCTGCGGATAATACCAATATGTATCGTGCTTGAAGATTTTTTTCAATAACAAATCAACTACTTCAATCATAGCCGTAACACTATTTTCTTACAAGTATAAAATATGGTTTAATAATCAGTTTCTTATGAAACTCTCCCCTCTCCTTCTCTAACTGTCAACTGAAAGAAAGACAATCCTTTGCCTAATGTATCAAGGCGATTAATACGATGTTGTTTCTCTATCTACCTCGCTATTTTCGCCGACTCATTTAAGAAATCTCGGCTATTAATTTTTTAATACCTTTTTCAATTGAAGAATTAACCTGCCGGAAATCGGGAATTTCTTTCCCCACAAAAATAAAGAAAACAGCCACCTGTTTCCCTGACAATGAGTTGTACAATGTCTGCTTGTTTAACCGGTACGATTCGCGCATTTTACGCTTAATTAAATTACGGTGAACAGCCCGTTTAAAATTTCGTTTACCCACCGAGAAGGCTGCCTGTACCGGGAATTTTGAAGGTAGTTTTGTTTCAATAAAAACAACTTTTAAAGGGTACGAGAGGAATGAATCTCCCTCGGTAAAAAGCGTGTCGATTATTTTTTTGCTTGTTAACCGCTCTTCCTTTTTAAAAGTTGCTTTCCACTTTTTATCGTTGCTATTTTGGGTAAACGTATTCATTTAAACAAAAAAGGCCGTCAGTCGGTTGACAGACAGCCTTTCCGATAATTTATAATATTCTATTTTTTATTCTTTTTTATGTATTGCTCCAACGCCATTGTCATCGATGGTGCCTGTGCAGTTGGTGCCTGAATATCTAACCGCAAACCGGCCTCCTTTATTGCTTTTGCTGTTGCAGGGCCAAAGCAGGCAATTCGTGTATCGTTTTGTTCAAAATCGGGAAAATTCTGAAAAAGCGACTTTATTCCCGAAGGACTAAAAAATACCAAAATATCGTATTTAATGTTACTTAAATCGCTTAAGTCGCTGCTAACGGTACGATACAACACAGCTTTTGTAAACTTAACCCCTTCTTTTTCAAGAACTTTTGGAATATCTTGCTTATGGATGTCGGAAAGCGGAACAAGAAAATTCTCATCTTTGTGCTTTCTCATAATTACGGCAAGATCGGCAAATTTTCCATTTCCATAGAAAATTTTCCGTTTGCGATATACAATGTATTTCTGCAGGTAAAAAGCTGTTGCTTCCGAAATACAAAAATATTTCATTGAATCGGGAACGGTAACGCGCATCTCTTTTGCAATTCTAAAGAAATGGTCGATTGCTGTACGACTTGTAAAAATTACTGCAGTGTGATCCAATATTTGAATTCGGGTTTGCCGAAACTCTTTTGCCGAAATACCTTCAACCTGAATAAACGGCCGAAAGTCTATTTTAAGATTACTCTTCTCCGCCAATTCAAAATATGGCGATCGTGCAGTACTTGGTGCTGGCTGTGAAACTAAAATACTTTTGACCTTCAAAACAATTTGCTTTTAATGATAATACTTTATCCCCTCCCTAAATTACAACTACTTTATAAATTAAAAGCAAGGGTAAAATTTCAAGGGTACAAAGGTATAAAAAGAGATAAAATATCGAAAACTGTTTTTTCAATAAAATATTAGCCCCTCTTTGGAGCAATAAAATGTAAAAAACAACAGTTGCAAGTAGGCCTGCATACACCATTATTAAAGGGTTATCGGCTGGGTAATAATTAATTAATGCAACTATCGGGAACAGTACAATTCCTAAAGATCTGTTAAAAATATCGATATTAAACAGGTACTCGTTGGTCTCCGAAACGCTTTCGAACATCAATCCAACGGCATAATAAAGAACTTTTTTCAGAAAAAAGTAACTTAAAACCGACCCAAAAGTGATAAGAAATAGCAGAATATTTTGGCTTGCAAATTCTAAATTAAAAATTTCTTCGACCTGATAAATAAATAGTGAAAAGATAAAATAAAAGATAATATCGAGTTGTGTTGCTCCGTGAGGAATGGGATATTTTTTTTCGCGAAAAAGCCGAAAAGAGGTGGTGTAATTAATAACAGACTGAAACAAAAACCGAATATAACGGGTTGAAGAGATACGAACCGTTGCAAATAAAACCAGAGCCACAATAAATAATACAGTAATCCAATCGGTATTTAACTCTTTTTTTTCGCGAACTGGCAGTTGTAAAACATTGTTTTTTGCTTTAACCGATGTTACCAGTTTTACGTTGTTTTTTGGTTGAATATATTGCGACCCGCCGATTAAAAGATTTTTATTGCTTTGCCGTTGGCGATGTTTTGCCTGTTTGGCAGCTGAATTGTGCCGGGAGATTGTGTCGGAGGCCACATTGTTTTGTAGCAAACCGGTATTACTTGCTGGTACAAATTCAGAGAAAATATGTAATGTATGTGTTGCCTCAACCATATTAAAACCTTCCGGTTATTTTTTCAAGTTGCAAAGATACCAATAGAATGGGAATTATGTTTATTTTTGATTTCGATGTTTTATAGAAAAGCATCATCGGATTTTAAATTTAAGAGAACACTCGTTTTATGACGATTTATCTTGCTCCTATTCAGGGATTTACAGACTTCGTTTATCGCAAAGCATATGCAGCGGTTTTTTCTCATATTGATGCCTTTTTTATTCCGTACATTTCGGTAAAGAACAATACAATTTTATCGAAACACAAGCGCGAAACGGCTTTGAATAACAACTCTCAAAAGCGTGTAATTCCTCAGGTTCTTGCAAAAAATACCGATGAGTTTCTGTTTCTCTCATCCTATTTAAAAACCACCGGTTACAACGAAATTAACCTTAATTTGGGGTGTCCGTATCCAATGGTGACCAAACGCGGAAAGGGAGCCGGACTTTTAAATAACACCTATGAAATAGAGAAGATGCTCGACTCATTTTTTGCGCAAACCGATTTAAAACTGTCGGTAAAATTACGTGCCGGATTAATTTCTCCCGACGAGATAAAAACCGTTGTTCCGCTGTTAAACCGCTATCCATTAACCGAAGTTATTTTGCACCCGCGTATTGCCGGGCAGCTTTACAAAGGAGCCGTAAACGAGTGGGCCTTTCGGTTTGCTGTTGAGAACCTTAAAAACAAGCCGGTTTACAATGGCGATATTTTTTCGGTTGAAGCATTTGAAAAACGAAAATTACTTTTTCCCGAAACAGAGAAATGGATGTTGGGAAGGGGCGTTTTAATGAATCCGTTTTTACCGGCCGAAATAAAAAACCGCAGTTTTACTGATGAAGAAAGAGCAACGAAATTAAAAGAGTTTCACCGGTTAATGTACGAAGGATATACCGAAACAATGGATAACCCGGGGAATGTAATTAATAAAATGACACAATTCTGGAGTTATTTTAGCTACAGTTTTCCCAACCAAAAGAAAATTTTTAAAGCAGTAAAAAAAGCAAAAAGTGAGGAGAGCTACAATGAAGCTGTTCGAAAAGCCTTTTATTCTTTGAATTCAATATAAACAGAAACAGCGAACCTGCCGGTTAATTTACCGAACAATTTTCCCTTTCGTATTTGCCCATTAAATCCATAAGCAAATACATCTCTTTTACCTCGGAAGTATCTTTTGGCCCCTGGCAAAGTTCCATAAACCTCAGCACTGCCTTTTGGTAATCCTCTTCTGTTTCTATTTTATAAATCATATTTTTTAATGTGCATCGAGCCAGTTATCAGCAGCATTCATTTCAACTGTTAACCGAACTCCAATATCCAACACGTTTTCCATTTCGTTTTTTACAATCTCCTGCACTACTTTTAATTCGCTTTTTTCTACATCGAAATTTAATTCATCGTGAACCTGAAGTACCATTTTCGAATTTAATTTCTTCTCTTTTAGTTGTCGGTAAATCGAAATCATTGCCAATTTAATAATGTCGGCAGCCGACCCCTGTATAGGTGCATTTATTGCATTTCGTTCTGCTATTCCCCGTACAACGGCATTTGCAGAATTGATTTCTTTAAGATAACGCTTTCGGCCCTTAATTGTTTGAACAAAACCTTGATTTCTTGCCAAATCAATCTGTTTATCCATAAAATCTTTAATTTTTGGGAAGCTTTCGAAGTAACCGTCTATTAATTTTTTGGCTTCGTTACGCGTAATATTTAACCGTTGCGAAAGGCCAAATGCCGAAATACCGTAAATAATTCCAAAGTTTGCGGTTTTTGCTTTTCGTCGCATCTCTTCATTCACCTCTTCAACCGGTACATTATAAATTTTCGATGCAGTAATTGCGTGAATATCTTTTCCTTCGTTAAATGCTTTTTGCATCTCTTCGTCGCCACTTAACGCAGCCATTATTCGCAACTCAATTTGCGAATAGTCGGCCGAAAGAAAAATATGATTCTCGTCTGACGGAACAAATGCTTTTCGCATTTCGCGGCCATTTTTAGTTCGTATTGGTATGTTTTGCAAATTCGGATTTACCGAACTTAACCGTCCGGTTGCTGCAATTGCCTGATTGTATGAAGTGTGTATTTTCCCCGTTTTCGGATTAATGAGCAAGGGCAGCGCCTCGACATAAGTAGAAAGCAGTTTTTTTAACCCTCTGAAATCGAGTACTTTCTGAACAATGGGATGGCGGTCGGTTAGCCGCACCAAAACCTCTTCGGCGGTTGAATACTGCTTGGTTTTTGTCTTTTTTGCCTTTGTGTCTATCTTTAATTTTTCGAAAAGAACAACGCCCAACTGTTTTGGCGATGCCACATTAAACTCTACACCGGCCAGCTCAATTATCTCTTTTTCGAGTTGAATAATTTGTGTACGCAAACTTTTGGCAAAAACTTTTAACTCTTCGTCATTAATTTTCACCCCTGCATTTTCCATATGAACAAGCACCGGAATTAGTGGCATTTCAATTTCGGTAAAAACGGTGGCAACTCCGGCTTTATTAAGTTCCGGGTCGATTGCCTGTTTTAGCTGAAAGGTTAAATCGGCATCTTCGCACGAGTAGTCGCGCAGTTTATCGAGGGGCACCGAACGCATTCCCCGCTGGTTTTTCCCTTTTTTCCCAATTAAATCTTCGGTGGGTACCTTTTTGTAATTCAAAAACTGCTCGCACAACATATCGAGGTTGTGTTTTAAATCGGGCTGAATGAGGTAGTGTGCCAGCATTGTATCGTACAATTTCCCTTTTACTTCCACATCGTAATTGCTCAGCATTAAAATATCGAACTTAATATTTTGCCCGATTTTAGTAATTTTTTCGTCAGCAAAAACTTCCCTGAATTCATCTAAAATTTTTTGTGCTTCGTTTTGGTCGGCAGGTAAAGTAACGCAATACGCTTCGTGTTTCCTGAATGAGAACGAGAGGCAGACAATTTCAGCCAGATGTGTGTTTAAGCCTGTTGTTTCGGTATCGAAACAAAATTCTTTTTGCACCGAAAGTTCGGCACGCAAACTGGCGCGCTGCATTTCGTTTTCAACCAAAAAATATTGGTGCTGAACCGTTTCAATGGTTTCAAATGTATCTTCGGCAGGAGCCGAAAGTGTTCCCATATCGAACAAAGTTCCTTGCATTGAGGGGGCTTCCGGAGTATCTTTTAAATTTAATCGTTGAATAATTGTACGAAATTCCAACTCTTCGAAAAGAGCAGTTAGTGCTTTTTTATCTATTTCATCGCGTACTAATTTCTTTGTATCGAACTCAATGGGCACATCTAAAATTATGGTTGCCAGCACTTTCGACAGTCGTACCTGTTCTTCAAACTCAATAAGTTTTTCTTTCTGTTTTCCCTTTAACTTATCTATGTTTTTATAAATTCCATCGATGCTTTTAAATTCCGAGATAAGCTTTTGAGCCGATTTTGGACCAACACCGGGGCAGCCCGGAATGTTGTCGGCACTGTCGCCCATTAAACCCAAAATATCAATTACCTGCTCCGGTGTTTCAATGCCAAATTTTTCTTTTACTTCGGTCAGCCCCCAAACTTCGGCATCGCCACCGGCTTTACCGGGTTTAAACATAAATGTTTTGTCAGAAACAAGCTGTGCGTAATCTTTGTCGGGAGTCATCATATAAGTTGTAAACCCCTCTGTTTCCGCCTGTTTTGCTAAAGTTCCAATTACATCATCGGCTTCGTAACCGGCTTTTTCAATTATCGGGATATTAAATCCTTCAATAATTTTTCGGATATAAGGAATTGATTTGCGTAAATCTTCGGGCATTGCTTCGCGGTTAGCTTTGTATTCCGGAAACAATTCATGTCTAAAAGTTGGTGCCGAAACATCGAATACAGCTCCAATAAATTTTGGATTCTCTTTTTCGAGAACTTGCATAATTGTATTGGTAACTCCCAGCATTGCCGAAGTGTTTAACCCTTTCGAATTGAAACGGGGATTGCGAATAAATGCAAAATAACTTCTGTAAATTAATGCATACGCATCGAGTAAAAAGAGCTTTTTCTGATTGTTTTCGGACATAATTTTTTGTTGTATTAATTATCGGCTGCAAACCATTCGGCATACGAGGTAACCGTTTCGTACAGCCGGATACTAAAAAGTGAAACACCGGAAGGAAGATGTTGTTTGAGAATTTCGGAAATATAGGTAACAATATTCTCTGAAGTGGGTTGAAAATCGACAACAATAATGCGTTCCGAAGTTTGTTTTAACAGGCCGATTTGTTTTTCCGAAAAGAGAGAGTTTACCATTAAAGCGTGGTCGAACCGATTTACAATTTTCGATTTTACAACCGCTTTTAAATCGCTAAAGTCGAGCACCATTCCATCTTTAGGGTCGCCCGGTTGTTTTTTTGTTTCGCCAATTAATGTAACCTGCAGGTTGTACGAATGACCATGAATATTTCGGCAAAGCCCATCGTATTGATACAGAGCGTGCGCCATTTCGAAATGAAAGCGTTTTGTAACGCGTATTTTCGTCATTTTCTTTTATTAATTTCTCGACCGTGAAAATACATTTTTTTAGCGAAAGAAATTATTTTTCATCAAGTGAAAGAATGAAATTATTATCGATATATTTAGTTTTTTATTTTTGGGCTGGCGAGCTGTTAAACAAAGCTGTTTAAAGTTAATAGTTTGTTATTCCGAAGGAATTTCCCATAGGGATTCCTACGGAGCCTTCGGAATATTTTTATATCGAGCAGATATTCAGCAGTTTAGCTCTTGTCTTGTGTCTAAAAATCTATCGATCTATTGTAAAATGAATGAACCGGATATGACTTTGCCTTTTCAAATTGTTTCAACCCGGGTTGGTTATTCAAATTCGGTGTTAATTAAAAACGGCGACAACTCGCTGTTAATCGATACCGGCGTGGCAGGGCATTTACACGATTTTATCGCGCTTTTTAAACAGAACAATTTGAATCCAAAAGCGATTAAACTTATTGTTTTAACCCACACACATTACGACCACACCGGAAATTTAGCCGAATTGGCAGAACTTACAGGGGCAAAAGTTATTATTCATAAAAATGAATTTGAAAACCTGAAAAACGGATTTATAAAAATTCCGGATGGAGTGATTTTAAAAACCAAAATTGTTTCGACTTTGGGAAAAATATTTGCACGAAAATACGCATCGCCAAAACCGTTTACGGCTCATATAATTAATAACGGTACGTTCGATTTAAACGCGTTTGGAATTGATGCAAAAATTATTTCAACGCCCGGCCATACCAACGGTTCGCAGGCAGTTTTAATAGGAACAACACTAATTTCGGGCGATACTTTTTTGAATTTGAAAGATGGCACTGTTTTTCCAATTTTTGCCAACGACCCAAAACTCCTTTTGACAACATGGCAAAATATTATCAATTTGGGTGTTACCGAAATATATCCGGGGCATGGAAGAAATATGAATATTAAGAATGTATTATCCGATTTTAACTACTGGAGAGAGAAATTCAAAAAAGGTGGGTTCTAAAAATTAGTTTTTTTTCAATTTTTGACTTGATAAAATCGCAGAACCCTTTAACGAGATTATCAAATCATTTCAAAAATACATTTCTTTACTAAGAATATAGCAT
>Ga0256831_1001727_pt1 | contig 11538 bp, 14 predicted proteins | sample 132544metaG_FD_189087 | JGI IMG/M metagenome (GOLD analysis project Ga0256831, IMG submission 189087) | Hydrothermal vent microbial communities from Lau Basin, Pacific Ocean - 132-544 | ecosystem: Environmental > Aquatic > Marine > Hydrothermal vents | place: Pacific Ocean: Lau Basin | collected... | reverse complement strand
TAATAAAACCTTAACTCAACGTTACTCTTTTAAATATTAAAAATGACTAAATCAAATCTTTTAAAACTAGGTATTCCGTTTATTCTACTAATTTTTTCTTTGCCCATTTATTCACAACAAAACGCAATCAAAATAGGATTAGTAGATCTTTTTAAAATAAACCTGAGCTATGAACGAGCTATTAATACCAATCAAAGTATTAATGTGAATTTTGCATTTTACAGACCACGATCTTTGCCTGGTTTTTTAGTCCCTGATGAGATTGATGACAAAAGTTTAGAGGGGAGATTTTTTGGTTATGCTATTATACCGGAATACAGATTTTATTTTAGTAAAAAAGATGCACCAAGAGGCTTCTATTTATCAACTTATCTCAAATACAGCAATTATTCAGTCAAGGGCTCAGATATTGTTTCAGATGATTTATACAAGGTGAAAGGAAGTTTCTATTCCTTAGGTATAGGAGCACAGTTAGGTGCACAATGGATTATATCAGATGCTTTCACTATTGACTGGTATTTCTTTGGCTTGGAATTTGACCGAGATGTATTTGCACTAAAATATTCTACTGACTCTGAAAATCCTGATTTTCAAACAGTAAAAAATACTATTGAGGCTATATATTCCGGCATACCCATTTTAGGACCATATCTAAGAAAATTAACCGGAATATCTACTAGAAGTAATTCTATAAGAGCAAAGGTTCCATTATATTTGCCCGATATTAGAGCAGGACTATCTATCGGTTATGCATTTTAATAATCTAAGGCGAGTCGATATTGATAATGAGTGCTAGTAAAATAAAAAAAATCAAGAAATCAATTTTAATATCAATAATATTTGGCTTGCTCGGAATTTTTGTAGAGATTTCATTTACAGCTTTCTCAACAGTATTTACAGATAAGGGCATTAATTGGTCCTTGGAAGGAAAAACTTATGTATGGATGTTTTTTATTTATGCATTGATAAAGCCATTGTTTGATATCGGATATCCAAAAGTATCAAAACTAAATGTTTTAATTAGAATATTTATTTATAGCATAATCATATTGCTCGTAGAGTTTATTTCAGGTTTTTTATTAGAAACATTAATAGGAATTTGCCCGTGGAAATACAATAGAGGATTAACGTTTCTAGGTTATATCAGGCTGGATTATATATTTTTCTGGATGCTATTTGGATATATCATTGAATATGTTTATTTATTTCTAGAAAATGTTATTACATTTGATTCTTATAAATTACATAAAACAACAAATGGAAAATAAACAATTGAATATATTTATTGATAGATTAACAAATTCTATTGAGAATAAGGACCTGGTCAAACTTGTGATTTCAAAAAAAAGACAGAACTCTTCGGATTTAAAAAAGATTTCGGCATCCATTGTAACACTAAATAGTGGAACAAAATTAAAATTCGTCTACACTCACGACACGAAAGACATTACAAAAAACTATGATTTTGCTGAAGGAATAAACAAAATCAAACATAGTATCACCAATGAATTTTTCAATGTAGATTTATTTACCAAAACTGAAAACATCTCATTAATCAGCTCAAAAAAAGGTAAAATCAGACTAATCACTAAAGAACCTACTTTTTTCACTATCGAAAGTCTAAACCACGATAAAATAAAGAAAAGATATATCAAAGCAGAAGGCAATATTTATCTTAAAGAATTGGGAATCACTAAACCAAATGGAGAGGTATTTCATAAAAAGATTGATAAATTTAAGCAGATCAATAGATACGTCGAGCTCTTAGCTCCAAAACTTGAGGAATTAAATTTCAAGGATGAAATTCATATAGTAGATATGGGCTCAGGCAAAGGATATCTCACATTTGCTCTCTACGATTATCTCAAAAATGAATTAAGTAAAGATATCTATATGACAGGAGTGGAATACAGAGAAGGATTGGTAAATACCTGTAATGAAATATCAAAAAAAGCAAATTTCAATAATCTTAGATTCGTTCAAGGGACAATAGAAAAAACTAATATAGATAGAATAAATGTTTTAATAGCACTTCATGCCTGTGATACTGCAACAGATGAAGCTATTTACAGAGGGATAAAAGCCGATGCTTCATTAATCGTTTGCGCTCCCTGCTGCCATAAACAAGTGAGAATGGACATGAGTATCGAAAATGAATTAAATCAAATTGTAAAACACGGTATTCTCAAAGAGAGACAAGCGGAAATAATAACAGATACTTTAAGAGCGATGATAATGGAGATGCACGGATACAGAACTAATATTTTTGAATTTATATCCACCGAACATACTCCTAAAAACCTAATGATAGTTGGTAAGAAAAGTACAATTTCAGATAGTGAGCGCAAGGAATATCAAGAACAAATAGAAAGTATAAAAAAATTATTCGGACTTAAGGAGCATTATCTAGAGAAGCTTCTAAAAAGTTAATGCTATTATCATTATTTTTACTTCTTAAATCAGCATTCGTTAATCGTTGTTCAATATTCATCTCTTGTCCAACTCGCCCAATGCCTTATGTACATTATTCAGCTTTCGTACTTTCTATTTCATTTCGTTTTAAATATTCCAAATAATCATTCAAATATGTTTTATAAAATTGATTTCTATTCCATGTCGGTTGATGGGTAATTGGATAAATCCGTTTCTGTAAATAATTTTCAAATGAGTCATTACACGTTTTATATTTCTTTATTCCAGCGAGGTAAACGCCCATTAACTTCAAAAAATCGTTGCATTACAGTTGTCTCCACAAAGAAGGGAATATCAATATTCTCAGAATCTACAGTGACATACCAATAAATATCTAAGGCGTCAATCTTTTCGTTTATTAATTTTTGTTTCCATGATTTTTTTATTGGTATTTCCCAAAATTGATGTCTATTAATAATTCTGCCATAAAGTCCACCAGTTCGATGTTTTATTTTTCCGTCATTTTGAATTTTGCCTGAAGAACCAATATAAACTAATTCAATTCTTCCATTTTTTAATTCATAAACGAGATAAATTCCATTCTTGTCTTTTGGTGCATTACATACATTTTCAAGTTCTTCATTTGCTGTAAAGAAGAAATGATTATTATTCTTGTATTTTGTTAATTCGTCAAACATATTCTATTTTTTACGATCTTTTCTGCATGAAGTCTAATTACATTATATTTACAGCTAATTTCATATAAGGAAGCGCTTAATGTAATTATTAATACCTTGCATAAGCTAAGGTATAATCTATTTCAAATTAAAACCCCGCATTTCCTATAACGAATATCTGGGTTTTGGTGTCAAAGACAAATCTGCAAATTTCTTATCCAAGTACTTGTAATGAGCTGTTATCGCCACCATCGCTGCGTTGTCAGTACAATATTCAAATTTTGGTATATACGTATTCCACCCCAACTGTTTCCCCTTATCAACCAATGCCTCTCTTAATCCGGAATTTGCAGAAACGCCACCTGCTATTGCGACTTCCCGGATACCTGCCATCTTAGCTGCTTTCACTAGTTTATTCATCAAAATAGAGACAATCCTATCTTGTACTGATGCACAAATATTGTATATATTTTCTTTTACAAAATCAGGATTCTCCTTTTTTTTCTTTTGGACAAAATACAAAATAGCTGTTTTCAGACCGCTAAAACTAAAATCCAGATCTTTAACTTTTGGCTCTGGAAATTCGAAAATCGCACTACCTTTTTTTGAATATCTGTCTATAATTGGTCCAGCAGGATAATCCAATCCAAGTAGCTTTCCCGTTTTATCAAACGCTTCTCCAGCTGCATCATCCAATGTTCTCCCTATAACTTCTATATCATTATAATCCCTCATTATGCTTATCTGTGTATGCCCTCCGGAAACTGTCATCGCAAGCAGCGGAAACCTAGGTTTAGGTTCATCAATAAACAATGCCATCGCATGCGCTTGATGATGGTTTATTTCTATCAATGGAATATCTAAGGTCAATGCAAGAGTTTTTGCAAAGGTCACCCCCACTATCAAACTCCCCATCAATCCGGGGCCACTTACTACAGCAATCGCATCCAAATCTTTCTTATCAACTTCTGCTTTTTTCAAGGCAGTATCAATCGTTGGAATGATATTGATTTGATGCGCTCTGGATGCTACTTCAGGAACTACTCCACCATACATATTATGAATAGCTTGATTAGCAACAACATTGCTTTTAATCTTTCCATCGACAATGACAGATGCTGCCGTATCATCACAAGAGGACTCTATTGCTAATATTTTTATTGCCATAACAACAAGCTACATTGCCAAGATATTGAGAATTTCAACCATTCTATTATCTAGGCTTTTCTTTTTCGTGATTGCATTGTTAAATGATTCTCTATTCAATTTATTGTGAACCAAGCCCAGAGCTTTATTTTCGATTCCATCTATCAATGCATTTACAGCTTCAAAACCTAATCTGCTTGCAAGAACTCTGTCAGCTGCAGAAGGCGAACCTCCTCTTTGCAAATGCCCGATTGTCGTAACTCTTGTTTCATAGTTAGTGAGATTTTCATGTACCAATTTTGCCAATGTATGTGCGTCACCATTCTTGTTGCCTTCAGCTACCACAACTATATTAAATAGTTTTTTCCTTATAGCTGCATTTCTCAACATTTTCAATAATTCATCAATTCCCCAATCTGTCTCAGGTAAAAAAGTAGCAGCTGCCCCCGAAGCAATACCTGTCTCCAATGCTATAAAGCCTGCATGTCGTCCCATTACTTCAATAAAAAACAATCTATTGTGCGAACTGGCTGTATCTCTAATCTTATCTATTGCTTCTACCGCAGTATTAATTGATGTATCAAAACCAATCGTGAAATCTGTACCGTATATATCATTGTCTATAGTTCCGGGAAGTCCAATAAATGGGATATCATATTCTTCAGTAAAATATTTTGCTCCGGTATAAGTACCATTTCCTCCAATAACAATAACCCCATCAATATCATAAGCCATCAAGCTATCATAAGCTTTTTTTCTTCCTTCTTCAGTTTTAAACTCTTCACATCTGGCTGTTTTTAATATAGTTCCTCCCCTCAATATAGTGTTTGCCACATCTCTACTCTCCAACCTTTTAAAATTCCCTTCAATCAATCCTTTATAACCTTCAAATACTCCATAAACATGAAGGTCAAAATGAGAGGCTGTCCTTACCACAGCCCTTATAGCTGCATTCATACCCGGTGCATCACCTCCTGAAGTTAAAACTGCTATTCTATTAATTTCACTACTCATAAATCTATTTTTATATAATACTTTTTTTAAATAATAATCCTTAAATTATAGCTATATTTATATTCTAAAAAGGAAAATTCTGGATTAACCTCTCAATAAAATAAGGTACAATAGCGGGGTAAACCGCAATGGTATAAACTAGTCCAAAAATCGCGCCATAAAAATGAGCCGAATGATCAACGTTGTCTCTAGAATTATTAGCAGCCCACTGTGAATATACTAAATACAATATTGCTGCAACAACAGTATAAATGGGTATAATCGCATACAAATATATTTTTGACCAAGGACTAATCAACACATAAGAAAACAAAATTGCAGACACTGCTCCTGATAACCCTATAGCTCCATAATACATATCATTTTTATGCTTAATTGTACTAGGAATATTACCAACAACTATAGCCAAAAGCACAAGCAAAAGATATAAAAAGCTACCCAATACTTTTCCGAAAACAGATATAAAAATAAAATTCTCGACAAAGTCTCCAAATTGCCAAAATACAAATAAATTCACCAATAGATGAACCCAACTGCCATGCAAAAACCCACTGGTCAACAATCTGTAATACTCTTTATAATGTACCACGCGATATGGAGAATGTTTGAACCTTTCAAACAAACTTCTGTCATTAAACCCTTGCATTGAAACAAGAAAAACTATAACCGATATTATTTTTGTTATCATAATCTAAATATTGTGGTATTTTTCATTCTTAATAATCGTAAATGCCCTGTATAATTGTTCAACAAAACAAAGTCTAATAAGTTGGTGAGAAAAGGTCATTTGCGAAAAAGAAAGTTTAAAATCCGCTCTAGAATACACATCTGGCGAAAAACCAAATGCACCTCCAATCAAAAATACCATTTTTTTACCAGAATAAATCATTTTATTTTCAATAAAACCCGCAAATTTAACCGAATCCATCCCCTTTCCTTGTTCATCCATCAATATCAATATTTCATCCCCCTTCAATCTTTTTAATATTTGATCCCCTTCACGTTTTTTTATACTAACAGAATTCTCTTTTTTACCTTTTTTAATATCATCTATATAAACAATACTAAAGTTTGTATAATGCTTTAGTCTATTCGCAAATTCTTCTATTCCCTTACTTACAAAATCAAACTGAGTCTTTCCTACACACCACAACTCTATATTCATACCAAAGAAATTATTCCTGCGAATTAATTAGGCTACAATTCCAAATTTAGCCAAATTGTAAATAAAAAATGCATAGAAAATCAACAAAATATATCCTTCCCATCTACTGACTTGCTTAGTTAACATTACAAATGCAAACATCACAGTCAAACCTATCATAAAAGGAGCTGAAAAAGTCAGTACTGAAGCCGGAAATACAAGATTGCCAAATAAGGATGATACTCCTAAAACTCCATATGTATTGAAAATATTTGAACCAAGCACATTACCGATTGCAATAGAGTGATTGTTTCTTTTTATTGCCGCTAAACTTACTACCAACTCGGGCAAAGATGTTCCCAGAGCCAATGCCCCGGTTGATATAATCGCTTTGTCAATATTAGCTATCTCTGCTATCCCTTTCAACCCCTGTATAACATAAACTGCACTAAAATATATCAAAACACCTGCTATTATCAATAATAAAAATGACATTGGTTTCAAATCAGGTCTATTCTCGTCTTTAACCCTTTTTTTCTTTATGGAATGTGTTAAAAATATAACCAAAGATATTAAATATAAAGATACTTCAAACAAATCCAAATGTCCATCTGATATAGTAAACCACATCAGTAATGCAGAGGCAATAAGCATAGGCATATCGATATTCATGATATTATAATTCAAGTCAATACCTTTCCCAACAACAGCCACAACTCCTACAACCAATAATATATTGGTTATATTTGAACCGACAACATTGGCAACAACAATCTCAGAACTTCCCATTTGTACAGAAGCAATTGAAGTAGCTAATTCGGGCAATGAAGTACCAAAGGCTACTATAGTAACACCAATGATAAAAGGTGAAACACCAAGTGCCAAACCAATCTTTTCTGCGGATTCAACAAAAACATCACTTGCTTTAATCAATACCGCAAGGCTGACAACAAAAATCAAAATATTCAGTAGTAAGTCGATAATATTAAAGTTTTTATATTAAAAAATCACGCAAAGTTAAGAATTGTTTGCAAATCTTACACTACACAATCGTTTTTTAACCAAATATTACGGTTATTTCGGTTATTTCCTGTTTTGATGTGCAGGCAAAGTAAAATTAGCTTATGAAATGCCCTGTTCTGTGAAATTCATTTTATTAATATATTGTTTTTTATTCTTTCTTTATAAACCGGCTTCAAAATCACTCCTTGCAGTTGTGCTTTCGAGTCCTAAGTTTTCCTTATTTTACTACCCCTTCAATCAGTCTTTCAATTATGCAAAAAATGAAATGCACCAATCAAATAAATCTTGAGTCAAATACATTTTCGAAATTATTTAATATTGAAGCTTTCACTTTTACAAAATCAACAAGACGTCCTAGTTCATTTTGCATAGAAGTGACCGTTTTGCTGTCTTCACTTATACCACATGGCACTATTCCGTCAAAATATTTCAATTCTGTATTCACATTAAGTGCAAAACCATGCAATGTTACCCACCTACTGATATGGACACCGATAGCACATATTTTTCGATCGGGATCGCTACCCTCCCCTTTAATCCACACACCTGTCAAACCATCAATCCTCGATGCTTGTATACCAAAATCTTTCATTGTCCTAATAATCACTTCTTCAATATCTCTTACGTATCTGTGCACATCGTGATAAAAATCATCGAGATCAAATATCGGATATCCCACTATTTGCCCCGGTCCATGATACGTAATGTCCCCACCTCTATTTGTCTTATAAAATTCAATTCCCTTTTCGTTCAATTCCGGGGCTAAAAACAAAAGATTATCAATAGAACCACTCCTTCCCAATGTATAAACAGGTGTATGTTCACAAAAAAACAAAGTGTGAATCAAATCATTTTCGTCAGTAAGCTCTCCATCTCTGATTTTAAGTTTCCTTTCAACAAGAGCCTTTTGAGCTTCTACCTGATATACCAATGCATCTTGATATGAAATACTTCCTAAATCTTTATATTTTACTCTCTTCACCGGTTTATTTTAGAATTTAATAAATCCCTCCAATTGTCCTTTGATATATTCCTCGGTTTTCTCATCTTCAAAACTAACTTCGTCTTTCATATATTTCCATAGATTTGAAATAGAAACCTTTTTATGATAAACATTGATTTTAAGATAATTCATCACGACTCCAAAATGCTCTAATCCTAACCAGTTCCCAAATTTTCCTGCAGAAATACCGACCAAAGCAGCTTTTTTCCCATAAAATGTTTTTTCTGCATCCTTAGATGAAAGTGCATCTATGAATAATTTAACTGCTCCCGGAAACGTCCCGTTATATTCCGGTAAAATAAAAATAAACTTCTCAGCAGGATAAAGATATTCCTCCTTTATATTTTCAATCCATTTATTTGTATCTGTGTACATATCCTTGTGCAATATACCCGAAGGCATATACTCCAAATTAATCAATCTGACATTTTTAATGTCTAAATTTAATAGAGTCCTTTTGTATAATTCACCTATTAAATTAGAAATATTCCCTTTCCTATTGGATCCTACGATTATCGTTATCATTTATTTTTCACTTTTCACTTCTTACAGGCACTACTTTCTCAAATACCAACAATAATATTTGCTTTTTTGTTGAAAACTTTATAATTTTACGTATTAAAAGTTTTTTCGCTACACCTAAATTAAAAATCATGAAACTAACTTATCTCGGTCATGCTTCCCTTCAGATACAAACAAATGATAAATTCTTAATTGTAGATCCGTTTATATCAGCTAATGAATTAGCAAAAAATATTGACATTGACTCATTAAAAGCAGATTATCTATTATTGACTCATGGTCATGCAGATCATGTTGCCGATGTAGAACAAATAGTGAAAAATACAGGAGCAAAGATTATTTCCAATTTTGAAGTAATCAATTGGTTTGCTGCAAAAAATATAGAGGGACATCCTATGAATCACGGCGGAAAATGGGAATTTGATTTTGGTACACTCAAAATGGTCAATGCCATACACTCTTCCAGTATGCCTGATGGTTCTTATGGTGGTAACCCGGCCGGTTTTGTCGTTTGGAATGATGAAATCAGTTTCTACATAGCTGGTGATACTGCCTTGACTCAGGATATGAAGTTAATCCCTCTCACAACTCCAAAACTCGATTTTTGTGTGCTACCGATTGGAGATAATTTCACTATGGGATACGAAGAAGCCATTATAGCAAGTGATTTTGTGAAATGTGACACGGTAATTGCGTATCACTATGATACTTTTGGCTATATCGTCGTCGATAAAGAACTGGTGAAAAAGGAATTTGAGGAAAGAGGAAAAAAGATTATCTTTTTGGAAATTGGGGAGAGCATTGAGTTTTAAAATCTCACCTAATAATTATCTCTTTAATAAAGGCATCTCCCATTCTTTCGTTTATCTTAGCAATAAGTTTGTCTTTGCTATATGCCAATTCGTGTTTTAATGGGCCTGAAGTAATCAAAATGATCAATTTATTATTTGTCACTTTCAGCGATGCTGTATATCTATCGACCATTTCGCCCATCAGATCTTTCCATACCTTATTTATACTTATCTCTTGAAGTTTTGGCTTTAAACGCCCCTGATTTACAAAACTTCCAATAGTATCGGAAAGTTTTTCTTCATTTGTATGAACTCTTTTTTTCTTCACAACGCTATTTTTACCTACAAAAACATATTATAATTACAGAATGTTCCATTTATAATTAAATCTAATTGTTTTTACTTCCTTCAAATGTTATTAAAGAGCGATTGTAACTTGAACCAGCACCACCATTAGACCATTCTTTATAAAACAAGCTATCTTTTATCAATCTATATTCATTTCCATAGTGTATATAACCACTTGTATCACCATAAATATTAGTTTCATTTCTAAGAAATTTTCTAACACTATTTTTATGAATGAAAAATATGGAATCTTCCTTTACAAATTTTACAATAAATGTATCAACATAAACCGTATCCCCCTCCTGAAATCCATAATGAGGACTATAACTACTCCAATTTGAATGCATATGCCCTATATAATTCCCTTCAATAGAAGATTCAATATTCTTTTCGCAAGCGAATATCGTTAAGATTAATACACAAATAACAATTATTTTTTTCATAACATTCAATTTAATCAATTCGAAATAATCCCATCCTTCACTTCAAAAATTTTGTAATCAACCTCGGCTTCAATAAATATTTTCTCGACCCTTTCTTTATCGGTATCTGAAATAAAAACTTGCCCAAAACTCTCATTAAACAGTAAAGAGACTAATTTTTCAACACGTGATTTATCCAATTTATCAAATACATCATCAAGAATAACTATCGGTTCAAAACCTTTCACTCTCTTTAAAAATGCAAATTCTGCCAGTTTTATTGCCAAAGCATATGATTTTAATTGTCCTTGAGAAGCAAAATACTTTAAATTTTTACCATTAAGCAAAAATTCCAAATCGTCCTTATGAATACCGGAGGAACTCCTTTTAAGAATTACATCTTTTTGGAAACTTTCTTTTACCAAATCCAAATAGCGGCTTTTATCCAGCTGACTTTTATATTTCAAATCAGGTGTTTCCTTATTCGAAGCTATTTCTTTGTACATAAGCAAAAAGTCCGGTAAAATTTCTTTCACAAATTCTTTTCTCTTCGAACTAATCAATTCAACAATAGGAGCAATTCTTTTATCATATGTATCTAATAATAGAGTATCTATATTGCCAAAATCACTATTTTTCAACAAAGCATTTCTCTGTTTGAGCAATTTATTGTACTCTACCAAAGCATTTAAATATGATTTATCGGTTTGGGACAAAGCTCTATCCATTAATTTTCGTCTATCCACACTATTTTCCAATAAAGCATTCTTATCTCTTGGAGCAATTATTACCAAAGGGAAATCACCAATATGTTCAGACACTTTCTTAAAAGCCTTTCCATTTTTTTCAATAACTTTCAAGCCCGGCGGTTTCACTTTTATTACAATATCATATTTTTTATCAAAATTTAGAAATTGACCTTCAAGTCTAAAAAAATCTTCTCCTATCATAACATTATTTCGTTCCAATCTACCAAAATTGCTTTTTGCAAAACACAAATAATGTATGGTATCCAAAATATTGGTTTTACCCATTC
>Ga0256831_1001726_pt1 | contig 11538 bp, 10 predicted proteins | sample 132544metaG_FD_189087 | JGI IMG/M metagenome (GOLD analysis project Ga0256831, IMG submission 189087) | Hydrothermal vent microbial communities from Lau Basin, Pacific Ocean - 132-544 | ecosystem: Environmental > Aquatic > Marine > Hydrothermal vents | place: Pacific Ocean: Lau Basin | collected... | reverse complement strand
AGCGACCCTAAGCTACAAAAACAGCGCCCATTAATGGGCGCGTTTTGTGTACATTTCTCTCGATATGAGGATGCAACCCATGCGAACACTCGTACTGCTAGCGGCGATCGCTCTGAGCGCGTTTGCGCTTGGCGCTACGCCCACCGGACCCCACACGACGACCGTCTACTACGTGCCCGAGCTGATAAGCACGGCCGGGATCGTCCAGGTATCCCCGCATTTCACTACGGTGTTGAGATTTCCTGGGCGGATCGAAGACTACTACTTAGGCGACGAACCGCTGTTGAAGATCAAGGCTCAGGACAACGTATTCGTTATCTGGCCGCTGCAACGTTCTGGTCGAACCGACTTGCACGTGCTCGTCAACGGCAAGTCGCTGGAGTTCGTCATCGAGGTCGTGGCGGAGGGACAGCCGCGAGAATACGTAATCAAGGAACACCTCCCCTATCAGCGACCAACGCCCCAGAGCGTCGCGCGAACCCTGGCCAGCGCGGTAAGCCGGCCCTCTCCCCTACCGGCCAAGGAAAGCGCGCCCGCAGCGAGCTCGTCGAGCGTCCCCGAACGCAAGGTCGCCGAGGCGCCAGACGGGGGACAGGTAACCTTCGCCAACGCCAAAGTCGAGGGTAACGCCCGGCTCGTGGCGCCGGGGCAGATTGCCGCCTTCCTGTCGCTCACGAATACGGGGGTGTCCAATCTCCGAATGGACCCCGACAGCCTCGAGGTTCGCCAAGAGGGGCGCTTGCTCGAGCACTTCTTGATACGCACCCCGCCCGAGGACACCATCCCGCCGACGCGGGCGCTTACCATGACCGTGCAAGCCATGGACGCCAAGGCGGGCCCGGTGGACGTGCGCTTTAGGGTGCGCGACGAGGGAAGCGGGGTTTCCTACCAAGTCACTTTGGAGTTCTGGCCTACCGACAAGCTCGATCCGGCGCGCAAGATTACCGTCAGCGCCCTCTAGGACATGGCAATGCGTACCTGGCTACTCGTTCTCGCCCTCCTAAGCGCCCTGGCCCTAGCCGAAGACGACAGCGCGCCCGTGGGAATCGTCTCCTACATCGGAGACAGCCTGGAGTTCGATACGGACGCCGATGACCCGCGGGCTGCCGTGCCCCATATCGAGGTCGTCGACTTGAGCCAGTACACTTCCTGTCGCGATCAGGGGTTCCCGAGCGACTGCAAGTTCGAGTACCCAGTACCGTATGTCTTGGAAAGCGAAGCCAAGAAGTTAGAGCGCGCGCTTTCAGAGGCGTGGGCCCGCTTCGATGCTCGCGTAGCCAATCGCGTCGACGCAGCCGTTTACGGCAGCGCCTTGAAGTGCCAGTCCCCACCCCAAGATCAGTATCTGGGTGCCTGGGACGGGACTCCGAAAGAGCTGCCGACCGACGAGTTCTGCGACGGGGACCTGCCGAGCGCTCCCGTCATGTGGTATCCGATGGTTTGTCCGGACTTCTATCTCGACTGGGAAGAGCTTGGGAAGAGGTACGCGGACGCATTGTTGCATGGGTACACTAATTACCTCCCCGATTATTACGCGGACGTAGCAGCCGCCATTACCCGGTACGCACCGCTGACGCTCCAGTGGAACAACGCCCTCGTACCGGACAGCGGCGCGGCAATCGTGCCGGTAGCGAACATGGACGCCGGCAGTGTGGACCAATGGCGGCAGCTGGCCGAGGACGCCCAGAACGAAGACGTGCGCGGCGCGGTGTACGTGAACCAAGCGCTGCCCGGCATCCCTCAGGAGCTACGCAAGACCCTGCGGAGCTTGCCGGACGACCAGCGAAGCGATGAAGGGCCAGGGCTTGCCGTGCTCGAGGCCCTCAAGCGCAAGATAACGACGCGCGGCGACATCTTTCCAGACGACAAGCCCCAATACTGGGCAGGCATGAATGGCGGCCCGGTGCCCGAGGGGAATACCGGTGCGGCCTTACCGGAGGAGTACCAGATCTACGGGGTCGTGCCCGTAATGCGCCTCTACGACAAGGTCGATACGGAGTTCTCACCGCATACCCCGATCTTCTTCGTGGCCTGTCTGACACCAACGACTCCCCCGCTGCCGATACCTATACCCATTCCCCTACCCATCGTCAACGTCGCCCCGCGAATCCACACCGGATGGGAGGCCGTGCCCGAAGGATGGCCCATTGAGGGCATCAAAGGAGATCCTCTTTACTGATGGCAGCCGAGAAATATATCCCCGAAGAACTCCGCCAGGAAATTAGCACGGCGCTCCAGCGAACCGTACCGGAGACCCTGACTCCCAGGCAGCTCTCGATGTTGACCAAAGAGCTGGGCGAAAAGGGGTTCCAAGATTTACAGGTGGCGCTTTTCAATACCGTTGTCGGAGCCGTGCCCTCCGAAGAGTTTTCCAGGCAGGCTGAGGCCACGGAAAGGGTGGCGCAGCTCAAGAGCGGCCTGACGAGCGACAAGGACGAAAGGGGCCGTCGTCATCCTTCACGGTCGAAGCACTTCATGCTAATTAGCGTGGGGGTCATAGCGGCCCTCGCCCTGCTCACATGGAGCAGCTTGCGCAATCCTACTCCCCGCCGTAGGCCGTTACCGCCAAGGCAAGAGGCGCCGGTCGACAGTTCGCGTGCGTCGTCTAACGGACCATCGCCCAAAGTCGAATTTGGTGACGGGGCAAAGCCGAGCGACTCGAACGCAGCCACAACGCCCGCGGGTAAGACGGGAGCCGCGGCCGAAAGCCAACAACCGCTAGAGCCCACGGTCCCCGCACCCAAGTTCGGCGCCAAGGGGGCTTACGTCGATTCGCCGGCAACCGACTTCTATGGCTACGGTGACGGCCCCGGCGCCGGCATGCCGCAGGAACAGGGTCCTGGGGTGGCCGCTACGTTGAATCCTTTAACCGGAGGCAGGGGCGCCTCTCTCAAACTCGGCGGGGGTTCGGGAATGGAATCAGCGCCGTTGTCTGCGGGAATGGGATCCACGGCGTCGCTTTCCGGAGGAAGCGCCAATACGACGTCTCTGGCGGGTGGGCAGGGAGGTAAGTCCACCAAGCTAGGGGGCGGAACGACCGAAAAGCAGGGAGAGCTGCCCGGCGGGCTGGCTATGAAAAACGAGCATGTCGAGGGGCGGCACAGAAACATCGCGGTTGCCGACGCTGGTTACGGATCAGCGGCGCCGGAAGGCGCGCGGCCAACGCCAGGAAGGACACTACGTGTCCCTAGCTTGCCCGCGGCCAACACCGCGACGCGGCCGGTGGCAAAAGCGGCCAGTCCTGCCCTCGCGCCGGGGACGCTCCTCGAGGGCAAGATAGAAGCTGCTCCAGTTCTAGCGGCTGGCTTGGCAGAAGCTCCGGTGAGCGTTCGCGACGAGGGCGGTCGTATCTGGCTTGGCGTTGCCAGGCTGGCGGGCGCCAGTGGGCGTGCAATGATTACCCTGGACGAAGTCGTAATCGCAAACCGGCGTTACCGGACCAAGGCTAGCGTGCTCAGCACGAATCGCGTGTATGGCGTCAAAGTGCAGGCGAAAGAGGTATCCCCCGCAATTGCGAGTTCGACCCTACGGGCTGCAATAGGTGGTGTAGCCGAATACGTCAAGGGGCTCCAGAGCTCGACAAAGGTCTATACCGATTCTTCGGGACACCAGATACAGGAAAGTCGGCCGCCGGAAGTTCAATGGGTGGTGGCGAAACGCTTGGCGCAGATCTTCGACTTGCCAATCGAGGAAAAAGCGATAACGCGAATCTTCGTCATCGACAGCGGCCAGCCGGTGCAAATCCTGGTGCGACAAAAACCCTATCCCGCCGATGAAGTTAGATGAGGCATTAAAGATAGACGGCGCGCTGACGTTGGCGCAGGCCAAGCGCTGGATCGAGGGCGATCTGCCGGAGCCGAAGCGGCTTCTATACGTGTACGGGCTGCGAATGCCCGTCTTCACCAGTGACGAGTTGGCGAATGCCGACGACGGCCTGGTCGTTCATGCGGCGATGGTGGGAGAGATGCGAAGAGTGCTCGGGGTGTTACCGGAGCACTGGCGGCCGGCAAACGCGACACGTGTCGATGAAGGCGGCCTCGAGCCTGACGCCGTTTGGGATAGCGACCGCGGAAGAATCGCCGTCGAGTTCGACGCGGGCCGCTACCCTCGCAAGCGAGTCGAGGTAAAGCTGCGACACTACGGCGAACGCTACGACGGGCAGGTTTGGGGCGTATTGAGCAGGGAAAGGATCGGATACGTTCAAAATCTGGCTCAGAAACTTGGCGTCGCCCGTCCGCCGGTGTTCATGGTCGAGCTTTGATTAGTTCGAGGGTGATGCCGGGGCGCTCTGGCAGGTCTTTCAACCGGCGGTACTCAATGGCGCCCTCGCGGACCAAGTTGAACTGCCCGCCTCCCTGGGGGCGGTCATAGGCCACTACGATCCTGGCCCCTAGTTCTTTGCCTTTGGTGTACAAGCCCCAGATGGTCGGTTTCGAGGGCCGCTGGAAATAGCCGGCCACGAGGACCCGCCTATTGCCCTCGCCCGAGAGGAGCAGCGAGCCCCGGTAGCGGCTCAAGAAGCGCAGGGTCGTTTCGGCCGCCAAGCTCTCCACGAGACGCCTAGTAACGAATCGCCGCAAGAGGTGCCGCGCTCCGACTCGCTTCCAAGGGTTTTTGTAACCCAGCAGCTTTCGAGCCTGCGGACCAAGGACGTAGAGAGTGCCTAGCGGCGTTTCCGTCTCCTCGAGGAACGATCGCAGTTCTGGCGCCGGAAGGTCATCGGCGTCCTTCGGCAAAGGGCCGATCCGGTCGATGTAGAGCAGCATTTCTATGACGTCGCGCGATGGTTGCGGGGCGCGATGGCGCGGCTCGTTCGAGGCAATTTCGTAGCTCGACATTTTACGCGCCCATTATCTCCGAAGACGTTGCTATATTGGGCGCGATATGAAACGGTTCACGCAAGCAACCCCCTTTGGCATCGCACTTTTGGCTTTCGCGCTGCTGGCGCTGTTGGCGCCCGCCCTGGCTCAATCGACCGCCGACAATTACCGCGACGTGCTGAATACCGTCAAGAGCCTGGGCAACGATACGGCTGGCACCATGAGCTGGTTCGCGAACGTGGTCCTGCCCGTCATCTTCGCGGCCGCGGCCGTTGGCGGCTTCCTGTGGGGTTTGGCGCTGAAGGCCGCCGGCAACCGCTACTGGTCGTACTACGTGCTGGGCTCCCTCATCGCCCTGGTCCTGTTCATGATCGCCATGCCGTTCTTCCGCCAGAGCATCGGTGGCTACCTCAGCGGTACAGGGGGGAGCTAATTGAGCTTGCGCGGCAAAACGTTCCGGATCGACCAGCCCGGATACCTCCCCGGGCCGGTCGCCATCACGTACGTCGACGCCGGCGTCATCATTCTCTTCGCTGGGATAATGGCCCGCATCTTCGCGGCGTTCCTGGGCAACCTGGCAATGAGTTTGGGTTTCATAGTGGGGGCGGCCATTGGGTACACCCTCTGGCAGGGCGTCAAGCGCTCTCTACCCGGCCCTAACGCCACATACTACTTAGATTGGATCAGCATCCAGGCCGATCACTACATGCACCAGCCAGACAAGGAGCATTACCCCCTGATCGTCTATGGCGAATAAGCGAACACGTCGACCCAAAAAAAGGCCCTTCGACGCGCCTCCACCCAACTGCGTGGACGCGAAGGTCCGATCCGTGCAAGAGCTGCTTCCCTACTGGCACATTAGCGACGGAGTGGTCTTCAATCGCAGCGGACGGGGTGAAATCGCCTTTCGTATCAAGCCGCCGCCGGCGTCTTCGATGGGCTATGAGGAGCTCCTCAACTTCCTGCAACGAATAAAGACCGTGCTTAGGTCCGGTAGCGAGCCCGGACAGCGCATCCGCCTCTACTTTCGGGTGCAGCCCTCTAAGGGGCCGGACCTCGAGGCCTACCGCGAGCAAACGCGCGCCAAAGAAGCGGCGCTAAAAGAGATAGGGCGCTTGAAGAGCGATGAGCTGCGACACCTCTCGGATGAGCGGGCTTTTTACGACTACGATTACGTCGTTTCACTCGAGGTCGGAACCCCTAGGGGCATGTACAGATCAGCCAATCCGCTGGTCGTGGCGATTTCTGAACTTCTCCCCTTCTTGAAGAAGCGCGACTACGTACCCTTCACGCCCAGCGAATACCTGGAGTGGCTGGAAGATGTAGAAATGGCGCGTTTCCGATTGCGCGCGGCCTTGGAAATGGGTGGCATGGAGGTGGAGCCGCTCGGTGACGAGGAGTTATTTGCCTTCATCTTCGAATACCTGAACCCCGAAATGGAGCCGCCGCCCTATGCACCGGCGGTGTTGCCCGCAGAAGGGGTCGACTTCGACCCTGCGGAGGTCGGCACGACCTTGCGCGACCGGCTTACTAGAACGCCCATCGATAACCGCTGGTTCCACCGCCTAGGCCTGGCCGATACACTCGTTCGGCTTTATCATTTGTCGGACGTGCCGCCAGAACTGGACTTCGGATCGGTTCAGGCCGCTCTTTTCGAGCTCGAGCCCCCTTACCTGCTAGTAATAGACTTCGAGCGCCTCGATAGCGCCGCGGCCAGCAGCCGCCTGCGGAAGATCTATACCGACCGTGTGCAAGACGCGCGTGTGGGAGACATGCCGTCTCCTGAGGCGGACGAGGGTTCGGAGCAGGCCTACCAAATGCTGCGTCAAATCGCCTCTACCGGCGAAGGCGTATTTCACGTCGGGTTGAGGGTGCTGCTCTTCGACCGCGATGAGGAGCGGCTCGAGCGCAGGCATAACGAACTTCTCAGCGCCACGGGGCGCCTGGTGGGCACACCGCTGCTTCCCCTCGATCGCGGGGCTCTCTCGCCCTGGCTCGAGACCTTGCCCTTCAGCGGTAACCGCATACGGGGCACGAAGCTCTACGTCGAGACGGACGCGGCCCGCTACTGGCCCTGGCGCGCACCGTGGGAGCACTGGCATTCCGAGCCCGTAGAAGTCTTTCGTACCCGCTGGAATACGCTCGTGGGATTGAATCTCTACGATCACGGCATCGTGCCCAACTCCCATGCGGTGATCGCCGGCGGCTCAGGCGCCGGTAAATCGTTCCTGGTGCAAACGCGGATGCTCGAGTTGCTCAAAACGGGTGACGCCATTGCGATTGCGGTCGACGAAAAGCGCAATTCCTACGACGGTATGTACCGCCTCTTCGCGGAATACGGCTTGGCAACGTTGATTCATTTCGGGCCTAGCTCCGATACCGTCATCAACCCCTTCGACCTTCCCAAGGGCGCCACTGAACCTGACGAGGTCAAAAAGTTCTTCCTGGAAGCTCTCCTCAACCGCATGGTTCCTTTGGCCAAGGACCCCACAATTGCGGCCATCGAGGAGGCGATCAAGTCAGCTGCGATAAACCAGGTCTACGCGCAGGCGCTCGACGAAATAGAGATGGACGATGGGCGCATCGAAGCGGTGTTCGGTGGCGTCACGATGAGCGACTTCGTACGCACGTTGGGTCAGCTCAACGTCGTTGGCGGCAGGTCGCTTAACGAGCGAGAGCGCGAGATCGCCAGCTCTCTAGCCACGCGCTATGAGCGTTGGACAAAATCGCATCCCCGCGGACGGCTCTTCGATGGAAAGACCACCGTGCCAATCGACGAAGCAGCTCGATTCGTTTACTTCGTGGTCGAGCATGGGGATGCTCTAAGCGACCTCTTCCCCATCGCCATGCTCACCGTCGCTGATCTAACCTGGCGGATCGTCCACAGCAGCAGCTATACGCGCAAGTTAATCGTCTTCGAGGAGGCTTGGGCGCTGCTCCAGGACGAAAGGAGCGCATCTTTCGTCCACAACTTTTTCCGCGCCGGCCGCACGCTTGGGGTGGCCGCCTGGGCCGTGAGCCAGGCGCTTGCCGACTTCACCGGCAAGCATGCGGCAGCCATTCTTTCCAACGTCAGCCACGTGGCCTTGCTACGAACGGACGATTCCCTGGGCACTAAGCGGGCGATCTTGCCGGGGGTGCCCGAGAGCCTGCTCGATATTCCCCATCCGCGCCCTGGCGAAAAGGGCCGCAACGCCCTACTTTGGATCAAGGGAACTACTGGGGAAGAAGGCGACATCATCAAGGTCGAAGTCGATCCGTTGAGCTACTGGACGTTTACCACCCGCGCCGCCGAAGCGCGCAAGCGGAACGAACTAGCCGAGAAACTAGGCAGTTTTCACGCCGCGCTGCGCGTGCTGGCGGGGCAAGAAACTGCGCCCAGCGCCGATACGTCGACTGGACAGGCGGCCGATATATCCAGGCGAACCTAAAACGCGCCCATTTCAGAAGGCCGAGACAGTACCCTGACGCCGAGATGAAACGGATAACGAAAGTTCTCGGCGCTTTACTTCTTCTGTGGGGTTTCGGGGGCGCACCTGCGTATGCAGAGCCGAGCCTGCAAGACGTCCTCGACGAAGCCTGTCAGATTAGCGGCGCCTCGGCGTTGTGCCAGGTTTCCGACTTGATCAAGGAGCTTGGGACCAACGTCGAGCAATTCCTGGATGCAGGGCGTGATGAGTTAAGGTCCCGGCTCACGGGAGGCCTCACCGACGTCGTAAACGGTTTGGTGCATGACGTTGGCTCCGGAATTGAATTGCCCCCGGAGCTTGCCAGCAAGCTAAAGGAGATCGTCGATCTACCCAACCAGTACCGCGACGACTACCAACAGGCTTTGTCGAAGGTTGACGAGCTGAAGAAGTCGTTGACCGATGATCTCGTCCAGAAGATACACGAGCTAATGTCTTCGGGAGAGGCTGATGATTTTACCGCCACCGTAGACGGCGAAGAGGTCGATTTGCAGACCATGCTCGCTCGCGCCGCCGAGACTCCAGAGCCGTGCGCGAGACTGGTGAACACGTCCCCTATGAGCGACGAATACGCCGATCTGGCGCGGGAGTGCGCGGACGCGCGCGCTTCGCGCCGACAGGCGTTGAGCGACTTCCTGGACCAGGCCTCCAGTTCGGCTATCGACCTTGCTGAAATGTCGCGGGACCTGAATGCGAAGGAGAGGGCCAATAGCAATGCCCAGAGCCAGGTAGAAGGCGCCAAGATTCTTGCGAATGCGCAAGCCAGCGCCGAGCGCCTGGCTACCGATTACTCTTTGGCCGGGAGCGCCAAGGAAGCAGCCAGTCGCGCAAGCGAGCTTGCCGACAATGCGCAAAACGCCAGCTCCACGCGCGCCGCCGTGCAAGTGCTGGCCGAGGGCGTGGGAGAGATGCTCGAGTCCAATGTCGCGTCCCTTGCCGCGGTGCAGATGTCGTTGGCGGAACTTGCTCAACAGCAGGTGTACACCAACGAGCAGATAAACCGGGTGGCCAGTAATACGGTCAAGAGCGTAGCCGAAGAGCGGAGCAGCGAGTTAGAAGAGGCCGTTACGGATACGACTTACCTCCAGGCCGTTAGCCAAGCGTTCTTGGAGCAGGGCGAGAGTATTGTCAAGCAAGCCGATCTTCTCTTTGACACTAGTTGCGCCAAAAAGTCGCATTGGTGGGAGGAGGGGTGCCAATGAGCAGCCCATTGGAGTTCCTCGCCACGTTGAACATTTCCCTGGTTAGCCCGCTCGAGTCGATACTATTTCCTTTCGTTGGCGCAGCGGTGCTCATTACGGCCGTTTGGTCCATGACCTTGGGGCCGTTGCGGGGACGACCCGACTTGATTTTTCCAGGCTTGGGTAGGGCTTTTCTGATTACTTTGCTGATCTTCGCCACGCCTTACATCGGAAACCTTTTGTTATCCGCCTGGAGCGTCGCGTACTCGACTGGATACAACGCGGCAAAGACTAACCTCGATGACATCGTGCAGCGGGGGGACAAATACTTTTCTTTGATGGGGCTTGTCGCCGGCGGGATGGGTGCCACGGCGGCCAAATTAGGCAGCAGAAGGCTCGTGGTTCAAGCGGCAGGGCGGGCGCAGGTGAAAATAGAAGCGGAAGTAATGGAGCAGGTGGCGAAGGAGGCCGCCGAAAACAACTGGACCAAAGAGCAAATTGATAGAAGAGTACAAGAGCTCCTGCAATACCGATTACACCCAGACGTCTTGAAAGCAGCCACGAACAAAGAATTGGTGTCTGGCAAGGGATTCGTCAACCGAATGGATCGTGCATTGAATTATGCGAATTGGGTCGGTGTTCCCCTGATGGGGATGCTCTGGCTCTTCTACATTCTCGGGCTTGCGACGGGTCTGACCATCATCTTGCTAAAGCTGGCCTGGCCGATAGGGTTGGCGGTTTTGGCGTTGTCGCCGAGGTCGGGGTCGTATTTCATGGCCCGCTGGTTCAATTTTGCGATCGCAGCCTTGGCGACCGCGTTGATAGTGCCCATGATCGTGGGGTTAGCAGCAAACATATTCATTGGCGGACCCGTCAACGAGGTTCTGGACAGATGGGCGCAGTTCGAGCATGGCGGGTGGCGTTCCTGGATAATTAACGGCTTTCACCTCATAACCACCAGCATTTGGAGCGCGCTGATGATCATTGGGGGACTGATAATGCTGTTCATCGTGGGCGGCATTTCCGCTACCGCCGTTCCGTCCGTCGTAGGTCAGGCGTTGATTTCCACCGGATTGTTCGAGACCGCCCTCGCTGGTCGCGCGGCCGTAGGGCTGTTGCCCTCAAGAAGGCCTGTTTCGCCAATGATAATTAGGAACGGCCCGCGCAATCCTCCTGACTCCTCTGGAAAAGGAGACAAGTCTGATTCCTCTGGCAAAGGAGACAAGCCTGACTCCTCTGGTAAAGGAAGCACACCAAAATGAATCTTGCCGCCGATACGAAAAACGCAATGGCATCAGGCTGCCTTGTAGACGAATGCCTGCTGAATCTGGTGAAGTCCAGCGAGGGTGAATCATGAATGCCGCCCGTTCCATGATCGGCAGGCCTCTCTTCATACCGTTGCTAATCGGTTTGCTCTTTATGTTCGCCGCTGGTTTTCTTGCGCTCAAAGAATATCTTCACAGCGTCAACGTAGCGGCCCGGGCCACTTATGAGGCGGGCTGGAACAAGGTTCTTCCATACGAGCCTAATCCCCTTTCCTTCATCTCGACATGCTTCGCCTGGGACGTCAAGCACCCGGGCGCCAACTGCATGGAGGTCTATCGGTACTTCCACCAGGAGTACGCGCCCGATTTCCGATTGCCGTTGGCATCGGCGGGCGTGGCGGCCCTTTCTTTCCTGGCGGTGTTCATGCTTCCCGGTAAGAAGCCGGAGTTACCCGTTGAGGGAAGCCTTGCCAAGGAGCAGGACCTAAAAAAACATGGCTACCTTGGAGACGGCCGGCTCGATGAGGGCTCTGTCTTCCTCGGTTTGTGGGAGGGAATACCGAAGAAATACGTGCAGTTGCCACGCGACGAGCTGGCACGGCACATCCTGGTCGAAGCTGGCACGGGCGAGGGTAAGACCACGACTTACGTCATGAGCTTGGCAATAAGTGCCGCGCGAAACAAGCAGGGTTTCATAGCCTGGGACCAGAAATATGGTGAACCCAGCGGTCTCGTAGACGTACTGTCGATTTTTAGCTACTACGGGCGCCCGGTGTACACTTACGCACCCTATGACCCTGATACG
>Ga0256831_1001725_pt1 | contig 11540 bp, 15 predicted proteins | sample 132544metaG_FD_189087 | JGI IMG/M metagenome (GOLD analysis project Ga0256831, IMG submission 189087) | Hydrothermal vent microbial communities from Lau Basin, Pacific Ocean - 132-544 | ecosystem: Environmental > Aquatic > Marine > Hydrothermal vents | place: Pacific Ocean: Lau Basin | collected... | reverse complement strand
AAGGGATAATAGAAGTGTATATCAATCGAGTCCAGTATCAACCTTTCATTCCCTCTTCCTCCGGGAGAGGGTTAGGGTGAGGGGAAAATAATAATGAATATAATATGTTATGTAGCAAGTAGTTTAAATGTGGTTTCAGCCGTGCTTTTATCAATATTGGCCTGCATTTCACAATAAGTATTTTCACTGGGCGGTTCATCGCCGCAGCTGCAGCCGCCCATTATTTCATAAAAAAACACACCAATGTGCACTTTAATAGTATTATCCTGCTCTTTAACCGTATTAACCAGTACAGAAATACTTCGATCATCGGCCTGGCCGCCCCTTTGAGTACCCAGGTGCAGAGGCAGACTGCCGGGTGGCAGTGCTTCAAGTTCCTGTTTGAGGGTAACTTTAAAAGTATCGCCAGGCCATTGGGCCAGGGACTGGCTCAGGTGTATCATGGTTTTGTCGTCCTCTGCCAGGGAGCCAGTTGTTTTAAAATTATGGGATCCACTGGATGTTGCGGGTAATTTTCCTGTAATTGCTGCAGCAGGACTGCCGCCTGTTTAAAATCTTTAGACTGGATTAACAGCTGAATTTGTTTAAGTAATTGCTCAGCACTCAGTGCAGGAGAAAAAGCAGGTGCAGTCTGTTCTGTGGCTGTTTCTCCTGCGAAGCTTTCCTCGCTTGCCAGCGGTTGCCGGGCGAAATTAAGCTGTCGGGTATCATTTTTATGCATGGCTTTAAATGCTGAACGGGCCCGGAATTCTGCTGCCTGTGGTTCTGGAGCTGGTTGGCTTAAATGCTGTGTTTTTTCTTGTACAGATATGACATAGGGTTTTGTGTCCGCTTCAACCTTAGCCTGGGAAACAGGCTGTTTGCTGGATTTATCAGATAAGTTATCAGACTTGTTATCAGATAAAACAGCGGTGACAGGTGATGGTGAATAAACCGGCTCCATTGATGAAGCCGTGTCTTTTTCCTGTTCCAGTGTGTGATAAGTCAGCATGCCCACAAGGGAGAAAATAACGATGGTGGCCGCCCAGGATGATGGCTGACGCCACCATAAAGAAGTGCGGTTATGCTTTCCTGCAGCCGTTATTATTGCCTGATTCAGATGAGGTGAAGGTTCCGGGCAGGGGATATCCTGATACACTTCAGAAATAAAGGTGTCATCCTTAAGATGCTTTTCCAGGGCTGCTCCGGAAGGGTGTTTTGTGTGCTTACTCATAATTCAACTCCCAGATGACGGGCCAGATGCCGGTGTAATTTTTTACCGGCATAACGCAAACGGCTTTTGGTGCTTTCAAAACTGCTCTGAGTCACCAGGGCAATATCATGCAGGCTTAATCCGCTTATTTCATGCAGCAGAAAAACCTCTTTCTGCTCTCTGGGTAGTTCTTCAATACCGTTTAGCAGCAGTTTCTGCAGTTGTTTGTTCTGTAGTTTATTATCCGGCTGCTGTTGTTCCTGACTATACGCCTCACCGCTATTGTCATGATGTTCTCTGGTATTCGTTTGAATGATCATCAGGTGTTTGCGCTTTTCTGATTTACGATAATAATCCATCAGGGTATTGTGTGCTATTTTATACAGCCAGGTTTTAAATGATGACTGCTGTTTAAACTGTGCTGCGGATTTAATGACTTTTAACCAGACGTCCTGATGCAGCTCATCGGCCAGAGCCGGTGTACTGACCTGGCGAAAACAGTAATGGTAAGTGGGATTTTTATAACGTTTATACAGGGCTTCAAACGCAAAGTGACTACCGCCTGCATAGTCTTTTATAAGCTGTTCGTCAGTTTTTTCAGTGATGGACTCAGTCATATGTTAAGGGTATAGACGTTCCGTTATAAAAAAAGGGTTATATTTTTTTAATGTGCTTAAAGACAATAACCGGCAGTTGATACAGGCTGTAAAGCCATAATAACGGATCCAGCAGGTAATCCCAGATATTCCGGCTTTCAAGCAGGTTTAACTGCCAGGCGGTAATGCCGAGCAGAATACAGGTTAGTAACAGGTTGTTTTGTTTTATAAAGGCATAAGTTGCCAGAAGCAATAAAAACCCTGTCACTGTCAGTGGGGCGGTTAGTCCGTGGCTCTGGTTTAAATAACCCCAGGCATAAGTATCCACAGGGCTGTAGCCCAGAGCGAAGGGATAGAGCAATGTGCCGGCCAGGGCGGTCAGGATAAAGACTGTGTGGCTCTGAATATTTGATTGCACCGGACGATATAAAAACAGAAGTAATAAGCACATAGTGGTTATACTTACATCATTGAATAAACCTCTTAAATAGAGACTGACAGAATAGCCATTCACAGGTATAAATGCTGCAATAAATACCAATAAAATCACAATACGGGCTTTTTTTAGCGGTAGTTTAAATATTAGCAGTAATTTTAAAATGACTGCTGTTAATAACAGGGATATACCAGTTAAACCGGTTATAGTCGCCAGCGTCATGGCCGCTTCTTCTCCGCCAGCTTCTGTTCCAGCCAGGTCTGGTTAAAGACAATGTGTTTAATATGACTTTTATGCCAGGTATAGAACAGGTGAATCTGACCATTGCTGGTCTGTAGCAGCCAGGGGTAGGAGAATTGTTTGCTATTGTCCGGTGGATCCAGCAGATTCAGTTCAATAGTGGTGATAAGCTGCCAGCTTTGCCCTTTATCCAGTGATAATGCCAGGCTGAGATCATCCCGTTCTTCCTCACTATTATTAAAGGCCAGTAATAATGCCTCCTGTCCCTGCCATTGAATATTCAGACCGATAATGCCCGCATTGGGGTTAGGCAGTCCACTGCGGCTGACGGGAGACCAGCTCAGACCGGCATCCCGGGTGCGGGTCTGTAGAATACGGCGCAGGCCGCTGCCGTGATAACGCATCATTACCAGGGCATTATCCTCTGAAGTAATAAAGACAATGGGCTGCAGTGAATGGGTACCCCAGGACAGGCGGGTTTTATAGATGACTTCTCCGTCCTGATTGATCCTTAATAATTCAGCAAATTTACCCAGCATCTCATGATAGACCGGCAGGCCAATGGTGCCGTCCTGGTAGTGTATAGGCGTGCCTTTGATTAAGGTGCTTAGATTGAAAAAGGGCGAGGTGATCAGGCGTCTGGCGGGACTCCAGGTCCGGCCTTCATCATAGGAGCGGCTCAGGTTAATGGCACTGCCGGCCCAGCCGCCGATGGAAACGGATACATAGAACAGCCAGAGCCCCTGATCAGACCCGCGCATCACTACCGGGTTGCCCAGTTTACGGATATAGCGCCAGGTGCTGTCCCGGGTAAATTGGCGGTTTATTATTTCCCTGTCCTGGGCCCACTGGCCGGTTTGTGGATCCCAGGTATTGCTGTAAATACTGACATCTTTATGTCCCTCACGGGTACCGCCGTACCAGAAGGCCATTACCCGCTGATCCGCCAGTTCCACAGCCGTTGCGCTGTGGACTTCGGGGGTAGACTGGTGGGAAGTGAAATCGGTCTGATAAACAGGGTGGGTATTGCCTGATAGCGGAGGCTGGCTCGGTTTGAATTTAGCCGGCGGCGGGCTGTTGAACAGTGACCATAATAACCCGCTTAGAGCCAGTAAGGTCAGGGTAAATAAGCTTTTATTCAGCATATTGAGCGGATATTGCCTAAAGCAGCATGACTGAGGCCAGCCCTAAAAAGGCAAAAAAGCCAATCACGTCGGTAACCGTGGTCAGAAAAACCCCGCCAGCCAATGCCGGATCCGCGCCGAATTTATCCAGCAGCAGCGGAATGGCGACACCGGAGAAAGCAGCTACCAGCAGGTTAATGATAATGGCAATGCCTATTACCAGAGCCAGGGTTTCATTGGCAAACCAGATACCGGATATGACCGCCAGTACAATGGCCCAGAGTATACCGTTAAGAAAACTCACAGACAGTTCCTTGAACATCAGGCTGCGGTAGTTTTGATCACTTAACTGGCCCAGCGCCATGCCCCGTATGACCAGGGTCAGGGTCTGGCTGCCGGCAATACCGCCCATACTGGCTACAATGGGCATCAGCACAGCCAGTGCTACCACTTTTTCAATGGTGGGCTGGAACAGGCCGATAACAAAGGAAGCCAGTAAAGCTGTCAGCAGGTTAACGCCCAGCCAGACAGCGCGGCGTTTGCTGCTGGTCAGCACCGGAGCAAACATATCATCTTCTTCACTCAGACCGGCCTGACTCATAAAGGTGTGTTCACCTTCATCACGAATGACGTCAACGATATCGTCAATGGTAATACGCCCGAGCAGATAGCCCTTATCATCTACAACCGGTGCGGTAATCAAGTCACGCCGTTCAAACAGGGCGGCGACTTCAGCCTTGTCGGTAGAGGCATTGATACCGTGCAGATCGGTGTTCATAACGCTGGATACATAGAGCTCCGGATCATGGGTGAGCAGATCCGAGAGGTATAATACGCCCTGATAGATACCGTCATAGTTAACCACCATCAGATTATCAGTGGTATCAGGAATATGTCCAAGAAAACGCAGATAGCGCATCACCGTTTCCAGGGTAATATCTGCCCGGATGGAAATGGTGTCGGTGTTCATCAGACCGCCGGCGGTGTCCTCATCATAAGACAGTACCGATTCCAGCCGTTTACGGTGCTGGGATTCCATGGACTGCAGCAGAATACGGGTAACCACTTCCGGCAGATCGGGCAGCAGATCCGCCAGATCATCGTGATCCATATCCCGGGCCGTGACCACCAGTTCGCTGGTGGGCATGTCTTCAATAAACTGGGCCCGAATGTAATCATTGAGGTGGTTAAGGGTTTCACCCTTATGCTCAATGGCCACCAGTTTCCAGATTTTGTCCCGTTGTTCTTCGTCCGGCAGGGATTCAATTAAAAAGGCAATTTCTGCAGGGTGCAGGGAATTGATCAGCTTGATAACACTGGCTTCCTGGCCGCTGTCAATCGCTTTATAAACAGGCGTCAGCTGCTGCTGTAACTGCTGCTGTTTTGCGGCTGGAGAAATACTGCTTTCTTCTGCTTTCTCTGTTTGGGTATCGTGTGTAGTCTGGGACAAATTTATTTCGCTATTGGTTTTTGCATTTTAAAAAAGGTTGTTATTCTGGTTCATCAAACCGCTGATTGATCAGCATTTCCAGGGCAGAGCAGGCATGCTGTTCATCCGAGCCATCAATGACCAGGGTAATTTCCATGCCCATACCTGCTGCCAGCATCATTACACTCATAATGCTTTTGCCGTTGGCACTGCGGCAGGGCGTTTTTATTTCTATATCCGAGTTAAAGCTGCTGGCCAGGCTCACCAGTTTGGCTGCGGCCCGGGCATGCAGGCCAAGCTTATTTCTTATGGTAATTTTTTTTTCAATCATGCTTATTATATAAGTTAATTTGGCAACCTCTTTCCACAATTTATCGCAACCCGGTCAATTTCCCATGTTAGCAGGAAAAGTGCTGACAGCTTAAGGGCATTTAAGTGAATTATCAATAATAAATATGCTGTCCGAGGCGCTGGAGCAGGCTTTCTGAGCCAGTTCGAATAAGCTCAGTTCGGCATAATTCATAACTCTGACCAGCATGGGCAGGTTAATGCCGGTAACAATGACTTTTTCCTGCTCTGGTGTGCTCTCAAGTAGTCGGGTGGCAATATTACTGGGTGTTGAACCGTAGATGTCGGTAATCACCAGGATACCATCGGTATTATCCAGTTCAGCGCAAAGTTGCTGAGCCTGTTCCAGGCCCTGTTCAATGTCCATTTGCGGGGTAATGACCAGGTTTTTGCACGGGATGGGGGAAACCCCCATCATATTAATGGCAGTATCAAGCATACTGCGGCCGATTTCATCGTGGGTGATAAGTAAAAGTGCAACGCCCATGCAATAAAAGCCTTATCATAGGTAAAACAGGAGTAATTGGCTAAATGAATTTAAATAATCAATGCTCAACAATTTATATCCATTTAGATTTAGTGGAATTATATGCTCAAAGCCACTGCTTTAATAGTGCTCAAAGGGAATAAATAAGGGGAAGTTATTGCAGCTAAACCTATAACAGCTCTTTATGACGGGCGATTACAAAATCTCTCTGTCCGGAGAAGTATTGTGCCAGGCGTTCTACCATATATACTGAGCGGTGCTGCCCGCCGGTGCAGCCAATGGCCACGGTTAAATAAGTTCGGTTGTTTTCCTCAAAGCAGGGCAGCCATTTTTCAATATGCTCCCTGATATCGGTAAACATTTCATTGACGGCTTCCTGCTGATCCAGAAAATCCGTGACCGCCTGATCCTTACCGGTTAAAGGTCTCAGTTCCGGTTCCCAGTGGGGGTTGGGCAGGCAGCGCATGTCAAACATCAGATCCATTTCATCGGGCATACCGTGTTTAAAACCAAAAGACAGAAACTGCAGCGTCATTATGGGCTGCTCTGTTGCAGAGACAATCAGTTTTATTTTATCGCGTAACTGGTGCACATTGGTGGCTGAGGTATCTATCTGCAGGCTGGCGGAATGTTTAATGGCATCCAGTACCAGGCGTTCACGTTCAATGGCCTCTTCCAGGGAAGTCTGTTCATTGGTCAGAGGGTGTCTGCGACGGGTTTCGCTGAAGCGCTTAAGCAGGATAGCGGTCTGGGCATGCAGGTACAGAACATGACATTCAATGCGGTTATCCTTGATTTTTTTTATCAGTTCGGGAAAATCGATAAAGTCACTGCCCAGCGTCCGGGCATCAATGCCGATGGCAATGCGATCCAGATAGCTGCGGTTTTTCAGGCTTTTTTCCACCAGCTCGGGCAGCAGTTCCAGGGGCATATTATCGATACAGTAATAGTCCATATCTTCCAGTACCTGTAAGGCAATGGTTTTGCCGGAACCGGAAAGGCCGCTGACGATTTGAAGTATCATACACTGTATCCGTTATTATTTTTTATAGTTCGGTGCAGCTTTAAACTGTAAAACTGCGGTATGCACCATTAAGGCCATATTACGGCCCGCAGAACGATAAAGCTGAATACCGGGTATCTGCTGAGACTGAAATGTCCAGTAACGGTATTGTACCTGAGTATTATTTAAATCAAAATCTTCTGTTAGGCTAATTTCAATAATAAAATCAATACGCTGGCTGTTTCTAACCCGTTCCTGGCCGAACAGTTTGCCAATATTGATAATACCCAGGTTGCGGATATGCATTTTTCCTGAAAAATCTTGCGGGCAATACCCTGTTATGGTGGGCTGATGGTTGCTGTCGGTGTCTTCAGCACGGCTGCTCTGCAATAAAGGGGCATCATCACAAACCAGGCAGGCGCCTTCATAAATTAACTGCAGGGCTGTTTCTGATTTGCCACTGCCGCTGGGGCCAATAAGATAAATCCCAATATCCAGATACTCAATAAGCGTACCATGTAAAGGCAGAGCCGGCGTCATGGCTGTTATATATTGATTAACAGATTATAGACGGTTTCGGGAGAGGTGGCGTTTTCCAGGATCTGGCGGTTTTTTTCCTGGCGAAAAAAATCAGCCAGACGAGCCAGAATTTCCAGATGTTCCTGGGTGGAGTTTTCCGGAACCAGCAGGGCATACAGCAATTTAACCGGTTCCTGATCAATGGCATCAAAATCTACCCCTTCAGCCAGGGAGATAAAAATGCCGATGGGTTCCTGACAGTCCGGCAGCCGGCCATGCGGCAGAGCCACGCCATGACCAATACCTGTGCTGCCCAGACGTTCACGTTCAATCAGCAGTTCAAATATTTTATTGGCATTGTATTCAGGGTAATTCTCAGCCGCAATATCGCTGATCACCTGAAGCGCCTTCTTTTTGCTGCCGGCGGTGATATTGAGGCGGATTTGATCAAGTTTGAGCAGGCTGTTGAATTTCATAAGGTAAAAGGATTACCGGAATAAGGTAAAAGTAAGGTAATCAGACCGGCTATGAGCCTGTATGCTCATAGCCGGCTGGCAATTATAGTTCGTGAGTCTTAAGGCTGACTTCACCGCGGTGGTGATCGGTCATTTTCTCTTTATGTTTTTTCACCTGACGATCCAGCTTGTCAATCAGCTTGTCAATGGCGGCATACATATCTTCATCAACAGCTTCGGCAAAAACCTTGCTACCTTTAACCATAAGTGACGCTTCTGCTTTTTGACGTTGTTTTTCTACCGTTAAAATAACATGAGCATTGCTCACGATGTCAAAATGGCGTTCAACACGCTCCATTTTCTGGTTTACATAGTCACGCATGGAATCGGTAACGTCGATATGGTGTCCGGTTATATCTATTTGCATAAGATTAGCTCCTCGTTAACGGTGATTGGGCAGTTAACTAACAGAATGTTTAACTGCCTCACCTGTGTGATGCCTTTAAGCGAGTATGACCCGTCAGGCAATATTTTTTCTTTCATTTGAAGGCGGTATGGACATGGATTCGCGGTATTTTGCAACGGTCCTGCGTGCCACCTTATAATTCTGTTCTGCCAGCATAGTGGAAATTTTATTGTCACTGAGTGGTTTCTTACTGTTTTCCTTGCTGATTAATTTTTTAATAATCGCCCGGATAGCTGTAGCCGAGGCTTCCCCTCCACTGGCAGTATTGACGTGACTGGAGAAGAAGTATTTTAACTCAAAAATACCTCTGGGAGTATGCATATATTTCTGGGTGGTGACCCGGGAAATGGTGGATTCATGCATACCAACGACTTCCGCCACATCAGCCAGCACCAGTGCCCGCATATGTTCTTCACCGTATTCGAAAAAGTCCTTCTGGAAATTAACAATACAGCGAGCCACTTTTAATAAGGTTTCATTACGACTCTGCAGGCTTTTAATAAACCAGCGGGCTTCCTGCAGATGGTCCTTAATGGAGTTCATGTCGCTGTCTTTTTTAGCATTCTTTATCAGGTTCAGGTATTGCTCATTAATTTTAATGGTAGGTGCTGAATCGGGATTCAGCTCACAATACCAGTCACCCTTGATTTTTCTGACATAGACGTCCGGTGTAATATAATGCGGCCGGTCATCTGAAATATGACTGCCGGGCCTGGGACTGAGATTCTTAATCAGACCAATAACCTGGGCCAGACGTTTCTCATCCAGTTTCATACGGCGTTTTAAAGTGGTGAAATCACGGTTAGCCAGCAGGTTTAAATGTCTGGAAACCAGAATTCTGGCTTCCAGCAGCCAGGGTGTTTCACCGTCCAGTTGTTTTAACTGCAGGAGAAGATTTTCCTGCAAATTTCTTGCGCCTACGCCCGGAGGATCAAAATTCTGTACCTGATGTAAGACAGCTTCCAGTTCATCCAGTTCAATTTCCTGTTCAGGCGGAAATGACTCCAGCAGCTCTTCCAGCGACTGGGTAAGGTAACCGGCTTCATCTATGGTGTCAATAATAGCGTTAGCAATTTCACGGTCGGTGTCACTGAATGGCGTCATCTCCATTTGCCAGAGCAGATGTTCCCTGAGGCTGTCCTCTGTTTTACCGTTATTTTCGAACAGGCTGGTGTCATCACCGTTCCAGCTGCTGGTATTGCTTTGCCCGGCAGTATACTGGTGACTGGTATCATAGACATCATCCCAGCTGGAATCGGTGGCCAGTTCATCAGGAATATTATTATGCGTATTTTCGAAGTCAACCTGTTCAGAGTTGGCTTCAGACATGAAATCATCACCGGAAGTATCGGTATTATTCAGCTCGGAGCTGTTTTTTTCCAGGCTGTCATTCTGTAAAGACTGGCTATCATCAGTGTCAGAATCGTTAGTATTAGAATTGCTCTCATCGACTTCCAGCATAACATTGCTGTCGAGCGCTTCCTGTATTTCCTGTTGAAGATCCAGGCTGGACAATTGCAACAAACGGATCGCCTGCTGCAATTGAGGCGTCATTGTTAGTTGTTGACCCAGACGTAGTTGAAGGGATTGTTTCATATATTACAGCGTTATTACCTGCCCTGTTAAACCTGAATTTTATTACATCTGAATAAACTCAGATCTAAAAATCATGTCCTTTCATTATTAAAAATAGTGCCGGATGGCTGAATAATCAATGTTTCCGGATATTTTATTTAAGCTATGTCTGAATAGTAGCGCAAATTATGTGCCATTGCAGTTGATTGGGATCAAAAAAAATAATTATTTTTCCAGTTAAAAAATAATTATTTTTAAATCAGTAGCTTAGATAATGTTAGATTTTAAAATTATCACCCAGGTATACTTCACGCACCCGTTCATTGGCCAGCAGGGAATCTGGAGAACCTTTAGCAATGACACTGCCGTCATTCATAATATAAGCCCGGCGGCAAACGCTCAAAGTTTCACGTACGTTATGATCGGTAATGAGAACACCAATATTCTTTTCGGTCAGATGGGTGATTATGGATTGAATATCACTGACTGAAATGGGATCAACTCCGGCAAAGGGTTCATCGAGCAGGATAAAGTCCGGCTCCATTGAGAGGGTTCTGGCTATTTCCACCCGCCGACGCTCACCGCCGGACAGACTGATCCCCATGGATTTGCGAATATGAGTGATGCTCAGTTCATCGAGTAACTGTTCCAGGTGATCATGACGATCGGTCCGGTTTAAGTCCTTACGGGTCTGTAAAATCGCCAGGATATTATCTTCTACTGTCAGTTTTCGAAAAACGGAAGCTTCCTGGGGCAGATAGCCTATTCCCAGCCGGGCACGTTTATGAATGGGCAGACGGGTAATATCCTGGCCGCGGCAGAGAATATGGCCGCTGTCGGCTTTAATCAGTCCCACCACCATATAAAAACTGGTAGTTTTGCCTGCGCCGTTAGGGCCCAGCAGTCCCACCACTTCCCCTTTCTGCAGAGAAAAAGACACGTCTTTAACCACCTGGCGGGATTTAAAGGTTTTGTTCAGCTTTTCTGCACGCAGTTCAACAAGTTCAGAAGACATAAGGAATTATTTATTATTACTCCTGGGCTGAATGGTGACTTTTACTCGACCACCGGATTTAATTGGCTGACCCTCTTTATTTTTCTGGCTTTTGGCAATAACGGTTTCCCGTTTGGTATCGTAAATGATTTTGTCTCCGCTGAAAGTATCGCCACCCTGCCAGACAAAGGCATTTTTCAGCAGATGAATCTTGTCTTTTTTAAGGTAATAAATCATAGTGCTGGCACGGGCCCGAAAATCTCTGTCCTTGCCTTCAGGTCTCTGCTTAAAGGTGGCTAATTTGCCCCTGGCCCCCTCAGCTACAGCCTTTTCCAGCTCTTTATTTTTGTCATTATACAAGGTCAGCTTATGCGCCTTAATGACCATACTGCCCTGAACCAGTACCACATTCCCGGTATAAATACTGATCCCCTTTAAATCATCAATATCCGCCGTATCCGCCTCCAGCTCAATAGGCTGATTCCGATCACTGGCCAGCGCCAGCACATCCACTGAATAAACCAGAGAAAAAATTACCCAAATTAAAACCAGCCCCACTTTCATTAAATAAAAACCCTCAATATACTTTCTTTTAACACTTAACACTTAACACTTAACACTTAACACTTAACACTTAACACTTAACACTTAACACTTAACACTTAACACTTAACAC
>Ga0256831_1001724_pt1 | contig 11545 bp, 9 predicted proteins | sample 132544metaG_FD_189087 | JGI IMG/M metagenome (GOLD analysis project Ga0256831, IMG submission 189087) | Hydrothermal vent microbial communities from Lau Basin, Pacific Ocean - 132-544 | ecosystem: Environmental > Aquatic > Marine > Hydrothermal vents | place: Pacific Ocean: Lau Basin | collected... | reverse complement strand
CCCAGATGAGGGGAGTAGATGGCATTAATCCTAGAGAAATGTGTTTTGATGATGCCAGAAGGGCAGGAATTACAACAGTTGCAACCGGTCCTGGTTCTGCCAATGTTATAGGCGGCACATTTGTGGCACTTAAAACACTGAAGAGGGATGTCATAGATGAGATGATCGTAAAAGATCCCGTCGCCATGAAGGCAGCATTTGGCGAAAACCCCAAGATGGTATACAGACCCCGCAACACCATGCCCTATACACGAATGGCAGAGGCATACCTTATGAGAGAGGCTTTTCATAAAACACTGGAGTATATGAAAAAGAAAGAAGCAGCGAAAGATGATCCATCTAAGATGCCTGAGTGGAACGGCAAGTGGGAAGCACTAATCCCCGTTCTGAAAAGGGAAATCCCACTGAAAGTGCACTCCCACAGGGCTGATGACATAGCAAGGGCTATTCGCATTGCCAGAGAATTCAATATAAAAATAACCCTTGATCATGTCATGGATGGACATATTATTGCCGACTACATTAAAGAGGCATACGAAAAGGGTACGGTTATTGGTGTTATACTTGGCCCTTACATGACGGACAGATTCAAACCAGAAGTCGCCAATGCCTCTTTTGAAACACCAAAGGAAATTGCAAACAGAGGAATACTCTTCTCTCTGATGACAGACCACCCTGTTATTCCCATACAGCACCTGCCAACCATGGCTATATACTCCGTTGCCGCTGGACTGCCCAAGAAAGATGCCATTAAAGCCATTACTATTAATGCTGCCAAGATACTAGGTATAGACGATCGCGTAGGATCACTCAAAGAGGGTAAAGATGCAGACATAGTTCTCACCACAGATTTCTTACTGAATCCATATAGTAAGGTGAAATACACCATTATAAACGGCGAAATAGCCTATAAGGAGGAGTAAGAATATAATGAACAGCAAAGGAAAGAAACTGATAATTGTCCTTGTCTCACTTTCACTGCTACTTGGTGTTGCTTGGACACTTACTCTATCACTTTCCTCACCATCTAAAAAAGAGGAGTCAAGTCTCAATCCAGTTATAAAAGACTTTGTGGCAAGTGTTAAAGAAATGGCTGATATATACGACAGAAATAAGGAATTTCTATCAGAGTTAAAAGCCACAGAACCTATGTATATATGGGGAAGGGAATATGCTACAGAAACAGAAAAACTGCTGGGGGAAACCCCTCAGTGGAAAACACTGGGAAAAGTAGACTATAAAAAGGCATCGGAGATAATGAGTAGTAGCACATCTACACTAGAAGACAGACTCTACGCTATGTCTATGGGATACCTATCTATGGTGGAGGAACTCTTTACCACGGGCAAAGGGACACTTGGCACCATAGATATGGGTAATAGTTCCATATCCGGCGTTGATGCCCTGGTAAGGGCACGTGCAGGTGCATATACACTTATTGACTGGAGGACATTAGAAGAAAAAACCACAACACAAGCAAAGATCTCTTTCGTAAAGAATAAGGCAAAGGACTGGGAAGAGTCTTATAAAAACCTTCAACTTCTTCTAACACTGAAAGAAGCCACTCCCAGAAGCGTTACTATAGACATAGGCAGCACCTATATGGCAATATACAACCTCAGGAATATATCAACAACCACATACAAAAATGCTGACGAGATTCTTAAAGGAGAGTCAAAGGATACAAGCGTACAAACTATTGACAAAAGCACCCTTATGTTTCTTTTATACTCTGCTGAATATCCCCGTGTAGGCATAGAGATTTTATCTACACTGAAACAGATGGAACTATCCGCTGCCAGCCAAGATACCATAACCAAAGATGATGCCCTTCGTCTGTGTGAAAACACATGGAAAGAAATAGAAAAAACACTGGGTATTACACTACCAGAGACCCTGGGAGCCACGGAAAGTGCTACACTAATTGACAACCTTTCAAAAGAACTGGAAGAGAAACTGGATATTGACTACAGCAGTGTGGGAATGATTCTTGTAAGTAGAATGCTTAGCAACTATAAGCAATACCAAAAACAACTGAAGGAAGAAAACCCGGATATCTACTATCTTATTTACCTCACAGGAAGTAGTCGTGGTATAGCAGATTTCCTCATAGAGCATAGAAACCTTGCACAAACTACTCTTCTCAGTGCGCCAACATCAACCTCATCTATACCATCTTCCTTAGCAGAGAACGCGAGGAAATTCGCAGAGATATACGCATGGATGATAGAAAGTGCCAAGGCCAATACAGAGAATATCAGAGCATATCCTCTAATAGCAGATACATATATCTCCATAAGTAGCATAGGATACACCGCCGGTCAGAAGTGGATAATGATGAGAGACGCTATAGAAAAAAACAGTAAAGAAGAACCCACTAAACTAGTAGGGAAGTTGGTGGGTATATATACCTCTTTAATGATTGACACCATTTACAACCTCATCGACACTTTGACAATTGAAGGAGTTAAGACAACACTCAGTGGAAAGTAGGGGAATTACCCCCTGCTTTCCTTTTCTACAACCTGCCGTATAAAGTCTTCCACCTTTTCCCATCTAATAGCTATATAACTGACTATTTCATCGTCAGAGAGAAGAACATCATCGGGCACATGAATAAGCCTTCTAATGTTAGTTATATAGGGAAGAACCACCCAGATTAGTCCTATAAATACCTTTGCTTTAAATGTTGGTGATCCGGAAGGTGACAATAAAACATCTTCCTGAACAGCCTTGCGCAAAGAAGCCACATCGGGCATTATGAGAACTTCGGGAACCCTGACCATAAGATAAAAGATCCAAAGACAGAGTGCTATCTTCCTCTCCATAAGGGATCGTCTACTGTCGTTAAGAAATCTCTCTAAAACACCAATAGAACGAGCTATATTTTTTTCTTCCAAAAAGGCAAATACGGGCTTTAGCATAAGGAGAACATCATCTATGGAAAAACCACCACCTAACACCCTTCTAATTCTCAGGCCCTTTTCTGTAAGACTATAAACTTTTATGGGACGTCCCCTTTTTCCCTTTCTTTGACCTTCTCCTTCCCTAATATATCCCTTTTCTATAAGCGATCGCAGACCTCTATATACAGCCCATTTAGACACTCCCCCCACTCTCTCTGTTATTTCATCTACTGTAAGGGTTGAGGAGATATCGGGAAAAGCCATAAGGTATTTAGTAAGCCCCGAAGAAATGTTATTTTTCTTCATCAGTAGAGCCCTCCAAATACTTTCTCATTCTAAGCCACGGACCTCTAACTTCGCCACGAATATATCCTTTATGCTCATAAAAACGAATAGCAATCTCATTTTTCACACCAACCCAGAGAGCAGAAATATGGCGACCGCTTTCCTTAAAATAATTTTCCGCTACAACCATAAGTTTGCTGCCTATTCCCATACCATGGAACTCCTTTTTGACGGATATTTCATGTATCTCTCCTACAAATACGCCAATATATTTATCCCACCACTGGTTATGACTGGCTACAAAACCGGCCACATCATCATCTACAACTGCTATAAACATACCTTCTGGATCGGCACGGTAAAGCCAATTTAAGTATTCTATGGCCTCTTTCTCATCTTCCACCCCATACTCTGGATAATCTTCATACGCAGAAAATATAACATCTATCAAAGTAGGCATAAGTTTTTCAAATTCCTCTCTTGACTTCACCTGCTTTATACTCACCATATCAGTCCACCTCAACAATCGGTTTTGCCATAGTATCATAATGATCTACTATCTCTGCACATTTGGCACGACTTCCCCAAATACATCTCCTCTTACCACCATGTTTGCGAGAAAGTAATAGAATTTTCACCTCCCATAAATTTTCCAAATATTCAATCCCTATTTTCCACCATGGTGGAAGATAGCCATAATGATATTCATAGGCATAACCACTATCCCATAAAGGTGGTGGTATACGAACTTTCTCTCTAAACACTCCATATCTGCGAAAGAACATATCACTCCACGGCATATAAACTGTGCCAAGAAGATAAACAAGAACCTCTACAGCTAAAACCACATAAGACGAATGGAAACTATCACTGGAAAAACGACCTTCTAAGACAGGATAACTGCCTATGGACTCGATATAACGTGGTATGTCGTCAAAATTGCCATCTGCAGCATCTGAAATTACCTTTATACCGGTAGAAACATACATTTTATTAAGAAAGACCCTTCCCTCTCTGGGCCCCATAAGATAGGCATATCTGAGAATATCTCCTGTGCTTAGCATCTTTCCCTCATCATAAAGAACCTGATATAAAGCTTTGCTATCATTAGGGGAAGATGAAAAGAAGAGACGGGCTTTTCTTCTTAGCATAAAATCAGAACGAGGTCTTGGATATTTCTTGTAAAAAAACCAACCTCTTTCTTCAAACCCCAGATGAAAGGCAAGATCACCAGCCAATAAGAGTTCCCACTGGTACGATTCCGGTGAAAAACCTTCACGAAAGAGTTTTCTAAAATATCGCCTGTACACATCATAAGCACCGTCCGTTCCACCTTGCATACTCATGAGAAAAGCCAACGTCCTTACTACAAGAGGAGTAGTATGGAAACTGAGAGCCACCTTGACCGTGGTAATAGCCTCTTCTTCATTACCGGTAAAGTAAAGATAAAGAGCCCCAAGATGCACAACCCACGGATCACTAAAATACCCTGCTCTTAGCCTTTTTACATACTCGTTATATGCATATTTTGACCACATCCACATATCTATACGGACCCCTTTTTTCATTATAACCACCGTCGGTGCTATAATAAATGGCAGATCCCGAGCCGGACCACCTAAGGGGCATACCTATGGTGGCCGAGCCGAGAGGGTATGGGGGGAAACCTTCATGCCTGCCAGTGTGCAAAGGGAGCCTTTCCTCCTTTACACACTGGTTCCCCGTATTCTGAAAGGAGGGGATTGTGTGTTAAGGTTTTTGGCAACACTTCTAGCATTCATAATACTACTTCCTTTTCTTGGGCTCTCCGTATACACTACCCCTTCACAGCTCTGGCTATCTCTTCACAATCCCGAAGTATTAAATGCACTAAAAAATAGTTTTATTGCAGCCACAATATCCACGCTTCTTGCAGCTTTCTTTGCCATACCACTGGGATACGCACTTGCCCGTGAGAAAATGGGATCATCAAGAGTATGGCTTGCATTTCTAAACATTCCTGCCATGGTTCCCCACTCCGTAGGTGGTGTTGTAGTCCTTCTAACATTCTCTCCTAAATATTCCCCCCTGGGCAGATTTCTGGCAGAAAGGGGATTCTATATTACAGGTTCAATGCTGGGGGTTGTCTTGGCAATGTGGATTGTCAGTGTTCCCTATTTTATCAATGCTGCATATGATGCCTTTAAAAGCGTTCCATATGGTCTGGAAAAAACGGCAATGAGTATGGGAGCACCACCTTTCATGGCATTTTTAACAATAACTCTTCCCTTGGCAACAAGGGGGCTTGTTACCGGTGCTATTCAAACATGGGCACGGTCTATAAGTGAATTTGGCGCGGTAGTAATGGTAACCTACTATCCCAAAACGGCACCAGTGCTTGTGTATGAACTCTTTAATCAGTTTGGACTGGATGCTGCAGTTCCCGTTGCCGTCATAACCATGGCACTCTCTGCTACGGTATTTATCGTCTTAAGACTATGGGGTGGAAATCGTGCTTAAGGTAGAAAATATCTGGGCACACTTTGGAGACTTCTTCTTAAAAGATATATCATTTTCATTGGAAAAGGGCAGACACCTTGCAATTGTGGGGCCCACTGGTGCAGGAAAAACATCACTAATGGAAGTCATTGCCGGTGTGAGACCCCTTACTAAGGGAAAAATATACCTAAACGGCAAAGACATAACCAATCTTCCCCCCCATAAAAGAAACATAGCAATGTTATACCAACATCTTAGCCTATTTCCCCACTACACAGTTAGGGGCAACATAGAATATCCACTACGGTGGAGAAGGGGAAACCATGAAGATGTAGAAGATCTGGCACGAAAACTATACATAGACCATCTACTTGAAAGGAGAATACACGATCTCAGTGGTGGGGAGAAGCAAAGGGTGGCACTGGCAAGGGCACTTATCGTGAAACCAGATGTCCTAATATTGGATGAACCTTTTAGTGCTATAGATGTGGTTACGAAAGAGCAGATCATTGAAACCATCAAATACATTCAAGAGTTGTTTCAACTCTCTACCATCATAATAACCCACTCACCCGAGGAGGCATACACACTTTCTGACTATATAGCCATCATTAAAAATGGAATGCTTGTCAAAATGGGAAAAAAAGAAGATGTATGGAAAAATCCTGAGGACATATGGTTTGCAAGAATGACGGGCATCAAAAACATCATTCCTATAGAAAAGTCTCATCTTCTTGGTATAGATGTCCCTAATGACAATGCTTCAGCCTATACCCATATAGGAATACCACCAGATTCCCTGTGCATAGAGGGAAATGTTCAACCCATAATAGGCACAGTAAAAGAAGTGGTTCACTTCCCTCATTTCACAGAGGTCATTGCTGATCTAGGTGGACTATCTCTTATCTGCCGTCTGGCAGGCAAACAATCTCCCCAAAGGGGAGGGGACATTACCCTTTATATACACCCTGACAAAATCCTCATGTTAAAGGAGGCATGAGATATGAAGAAAGCACTGAAGGTTATTGTCGCTATCATTATCATGGGCACATTAATGTTATCTCTGGCATCCTGCTCCTCTTCTCCATCTCAACAAAGTCAATCGGGAGGCAAGAAACAGGCAACCATTAATGTATTTCATGCCGGTTCACTGTCCTTGCCCTTTAAGGACATGAAAGAGGCATTTGAGAAGACACATCCAAACATCACAGTCAAACTCTCAGCAGCAGGCAGTAAAGCCCTAGCTCAGAAAATTCTCACACTCTATAATCAGGGACAACCTCTCCCTGAGATATACGCATCTGCTGACTATTCTCTTATAAGTGATCTGATAATGCAGAAAGGACTGGCCGATTTTAACATTCTCTTTGCCCGCAACTCTATTGTTATTGCGTACACAGAAGACAGCAGATATGCAGACGAAATCACAGGGGACAACTGGTATGAGATCCTTTCTCGCAAAGATGTGAGAATGGGAAGATCCGATCCTGAACAGGATCCATGTGGATACCGCTCTGTCCTTGTCATGCAACTGGCAGAGAAGTATTACAACAAACCTGGACTTTATAGAACCCTTAAAGATCATCCGGGTACCGTTATCAAACCTAAGGAAGTAGACCTTATAGCCGATCTGGAAACGGGAAACATTGACTACTTCTGGATCTATGAGTCTGTCGCGCGCCAGCACCACTTTAAATACATAACACTCCCTGAGAAGATAAACCTTTCCTCACTGAAACATGCTGATTTCTATAAAACAGCCAGTTTAACACTGAAAAAACCAGACGGATCAGAATATACAGTTTTTGGCAAGCCCATAGTATATGGCATTACCCTCATTAAGGGATCCCCAGCATCGGATGCTGCTAAAGAATTCCTAAAGTTTGTACTCACAAACGGATTATCCATTCTTGAGAAAAACGGGCAGCCTGCCATCAGCCCACCCCAGTATATTGGCAATGTGCCAAATTTTCTGAAAGATCCCTTAAAACCCGCAAACCCGTAAAGCATATATTACATTCGGTGGGCATATATCCGCCCACCACCCTTTACTCCACAGGTATCAGTTCCACAATATCCCCAGACTTTACACGAAGAGCCTCACCGGCATTACCGCCACTGACGGCTATTTCCCAAAAACCACTACTCTCCCTGTGAAAAATCATAGTGCCCGGTGGTACATCACCGTAGGTTCTTGCCATGGTGGCCCGATATCCCCTAACCCATATCTGCTTATATGCATCCTCGTTCCAGGGAAGATCTTTCAGATACAACTGAACATTGCCAAATCCATCCACATATGCAACTTCTACTTTAAGATGTTTCCCATCCCATTTAGGTTGAAAGACATCAAGCATCACCGGATTAGTTAGTGGCAAACCAAACTCTGAAAGAGAAACTCCCCTGAGAACATGGGCAGCCACAGGTGCAAATATATCTCTGCCATGGAATGTGTATGTGGGCTCTTTTAGGTAAAAATACTCCTTATTTTCTATGGTAAAGATTTCTACATCATCCACATATTCCCGAAATATCATACTCATGATGCCGTTATCAGGAGCAACAAAGTAATAATCGCCAAATCTTCCAACAATAGCCTTTCTATTGGTGCCAACACCAGGATCAACAACAACCAGAAACACAGTACCCTTAGGAAAGTCCTTATGAACACGGTGAAGTATATGCATACCAGCCCTTATATCAAATGCAGGAACATTGTGGGTAATATCTATGATAGATGCATCTTCTTTAATACCATAAATAACGGCTTTAGCCTGGGCAACATAGTGGGTGTTACCCCAATCGGTCATAAATGCTATAAACTTACCCATATCTCTCCCTCCCTCATTGCTATCAAGAAGATAATACCTATCACTATTATAAGGCTAGCAATAAAAAAGTGGGGAAGCCAACGCTTCCCCACCATTAAGTTGTAATAGAATTATGGTTTTAGTCTTCCCACTGAGGTGTGCCGCCAACTTCGGTGATACGCCCCTCAACCTGTGGAGCAATAGGTGTGTGCTTCTTGATGTAGTACATAAGCACATCGGGAATGGTCTGGTTGGTATCTGTCTTATCCTTATTCATGAAGATGTAATAACCATCGCCACCGCCTGCCATCCAGGAGTTAATAAGGACGGTATAAGTCTTATCATCCTGAACAGGCTCATATTTCTTTGACTCCTTATTGTAAACAAGCAGTTCCTTGACACGTTCGCCAGGGTTGATAACCTTTTTAACCTCTCTACCATCGTATTCTGCACAGAATGGAGCCTTGGAAAGATCATAAGTAACTTTGACACCGGCTACCTGCAAGAATCCACCGGTAGGTGCACGATTAGAATCCTCACAACCATCATCCTTTACCCTTAGAGCACTACCGGAGATTTCAAAGATCTGTTTTAGCTCCTCGCCGTTTACTTTCACCATCACAACAGTATTACCAAATGGGTGAATGCTGAGAAGTGTCTGATATGTGATAACACCGGCAGGATAGATCCTATCTCCTCTTATACCTCCGCCGTTTGTAATGGCAACATCAGCCTCAGGGAATCTCTCCATCCAAGAATCGGTAATAAGATTACCAAGATTGGACTCTCTTGTTCTTACAACGCTCTTCCTCGCATCAAGATCAACCTTGGTATAGCCAATGGTTGCAGAGTAAACCTCTTCCAGTTTGGTCTTGTAAGGATCAAGAATATTCTCAACCTGGGGATCCTCACCGAGGAATATAGGTGCCCAGGCAGAGGATATGATCTTTCCACCCTGCACCTTTACATCTAGATAGCCAAGAACCTCGCCCTTGGCACCAGCATGGGCAATAATGGTATCTCCTACCTTCTCATAGAGAACATCGTGGGTATGACCGCCAAGAATAATATCTATGCCGGAAACTTCTTTTGCAAGTTTCTCATCAAGTGGAGTACCTATGTGAGTAGCGGCAATAACAATATCTACTTTCTCCTCATCTCTCAGTTTCTTTACCATTTCCTTTGCAACAGCTATGGGATCATCCACAGTGACAGCAGTTCCTACATTGGTAATACGGGGCAGATCAGGGGTGATAAGACCAAAGATACCCACTTTTACACCGGCAATATCTTTCACAATGTAAGGCTTAATAATGTCTTTCAGTCCATCATCTGTTGTCTTGGCATTGGCAATAAGAACGGCAAACTTTGCCTTCTTAAGTGCATTTACCATGGTGTCGATACCCTGGTCAAACTCGTGGTTACCAGGGGCTAGAACATCATAGCCAATGGCATTCATAGCCTCAACTTCGGGAATACCGTGGAATGTGGTAAATACAGGACCTGCAAAGAGGTCACCGGTATCCACAACAAGAGTGCCATCAGCAATCTCTTTAATACCTTTAACAAGGCTGGCAACACGTGTGAAACCACCTGTGGTAACGGCAACTTTAACCTTCTGGTCTCCAACCATGATCTTCTTCTTTGTATCATAGGGGAAAAGTTGACTCTGAATATCACTGGTAAGGAGAATGGCAATGTCCTTAACAGGCTCTGCCTTTGCAGTCTCGCCAGATGGTGTGGTTCCTGTCTGATCAGGAGCAACGGGCTTTCCAAAGCCCATACCTACTACAAATCCCACAATAAGGGACAAGATAATTAGTGCTACTGCTAGTTCCTTTTTCACTAGCAAACACCTCCTTTTCATTGGTTTTTATTTAAAGGCTATTTGGCCATAGGGCCCTTCACAGGGATTGCCACCACGATAGTAAACAATACCATCTTCGGGCACAAAAATGGCAGACATAATAGTGGCACTGACAGGTTCACCATGCCTGCAAATGGTGTTATTGCCTGGAATCTTCTCTTCCCCATGATCTCTGGCAAGCATAAACACATCGTCAAGACTACTTATGACCCCTTTTTCCATAAGAGATTCAATTCTCGCCAGCCTCTGTAAAGAACTTTCCAGTATTCTCTTTCCTCTGTGTGGTCCAGATTTAAATACGGCATTCCATGGTATTTGGTGGGATATCATCTCATCTATCTGGAAATGATTGGTATGGGCAATGTATGTATCACTATGAGGATATCTAACCATTCTCATCTTTGGAGAAATCTCTACGGCGACAGCCTTCTTCTTATCGGCAAGAAGGAGTATACCGGCACTGGGGGCATACTCATATTTCATAACTATGGTCAGTGCCTCATCAACATTCCTTGCATGAGTTAAGATATGGGAAACTAAAGCACCGATCATCGGTCCCCTCTGGGGAGAATCTATAGAAGATGCATAATTATATGTCACCACAAGGCCATATTCATTCATACCATCGTGGGTAATGGCAACTGGTGTTTTTGTAAACTCTATAGCAGCTATTCCATCTTTAGGTTTTGAATATCTCATCAGGTTAAATTCCCTAATGCTCGGTGGATAATCAAAGTTTTTCATTACTACCATCTTACCAAAGAGCGAGGGTAAAAACGCCACAGCGGTGCAAGCATCAGATGACACTTCATAAGCAACTCTGTTAAGAAACACCTCTCCCATATGAAGAAAAGCATGAACTTCCTTAGATAATCCACTACCCTCTACAATACCACCAAAACGCTTCCATACATCGGGGGTAAAGGACATATAAGAAACAAACTCCTTAAACACACGACTTCCCGCTATAAGTGGAAACAGACGGGAGGGAATAAAGGAAGGTTTCATAGCCCTTACAGCAGGAAGAGAAGTAATAACTTCTACAGAACGCTTTATACTCTCTCTAAGCACCTCACCCTGCGTATATCCCATCTCAAAATGAGAACCAGAGGTCTCTATATGCTCCATAATTCCATAATCCATCAACATCACCTCACAGGCCACACCATAATATTTTACATTAATAACTATAAGGAGTA
>Ga0256831_1001723_pt1 | contig 11545 bp, 17 predicted proteins | sample 132544metaG_FD_189087 | JGI IMG/M metagenome (GOLD analysis project Ga0256831, IMG submission 189087) | Hydrothermal vent microbial communities from Lau Basin, Pacific Ocean - 132-544 | ecosystem: Environmental > Aquatic > Marine > Hydrothermal vents | place: Pacific Ocean: Lau Basin | collected... | reverse complement strand
CTCTGGATGAGCAGTCCTATTGAATTCATATGTGAAGCCAAAGTGTTCATTATTCATGCTTATGCCAATGAAGTATTCTGGTGCATTAATACTGTTGTTTACAATGTACTGGTATGCTGAGTAGGATTCAAGGGTTTCAGGATTATACTTTATGAACTCAATAAGTGAACCACTATCTATTGCTTCTGTGTTGTTGAGGTTGAATATAACATTTCCATTGGGTTTAAAGTTAATCCTCTTGGTTTCCTGATAATGAGAATCATTAGTAATATGGTTAGAGTGTTCCTCATCAACAAGGCCAGTTGTCTGGGTACACCCACTTACACTAACAACCATTATTGTAATAACTATTAAAACAACAAATATTTTTGTGTTCATAACTCCTCACCAATCACAAATAGTAAAAATAGTTTATAAACTTTTTGGTTTTGAGGTAATTGCTAAGTTGATTTTTGTAAAATGAAAATGGGGTGAGAAATGTTAGTCATGGTTCTTGGAAGTGGTGGGGGAGGAGGAGTCCCAATAACAGGGTGTGATAATACCAACTGTAAAACTTCTATAATAAATAAAATGTTTCAGAGAAAGCCAACAAGTGTTCTTATTCAAACAACAGATAACAAGCATATTCTTGTTGATGCTGGCACAGATGTTTTAGAGTATTATACTGGGAAGATAGATTTAATACTACTTACACACTGGCACCATGACCATATTGCAGGACTATACAGGTTGAGATGGTCTAAGTTCAAGATTCCATTACATGCTCCAATGGAGCATGCTGATGAACAAATACTGAACTCCCCCAAAAATCTGAATATATACCTTCATGATGAACCACCAATCCTCAAGCTTGACAATATTGAAATAATAGGATACAAGTTAAACCACTCAGTACAAACTTTTGGATACATTATAAGAGAGGGTGATAAGTCAGTTGCAATAATTTTTGACACAAAATGTGTCCCCAGACAAACAAGGGGTATCCTTGAAAATAATGATGTTGATGTTGCATTAATTGATTCAACATTTGCACCTGGGGTTGATGACAAGTCACACAATAATGTTGATGATGCAATTAGAATAGGTGAGAAGTATTCAAAAGAATATTATTTAACACATATTGCATACCACAACTTGGACTTCAAAACCCTCTGGGAGTATGTCAAATCAAAGTCAGAAAAAGGAAAAATTACATATGATGGAATGATTATTCAAGTTTAATATTCAATCATGACTTCTTCCCCACCCTGAAAGGTGAAGTTTGTTACTAATGCTCACTTAAGCTTTCCAGGGAAACAGTGAGAAGAAAAGAATATCAGTCATACTACTCAGCACTAATTTTTGGAATAAATACTGTTTAAAATTGTGACTCATATTGAATATATTATTACACCAAGTACAACCAATAATATTCCAAAAAATTCAAGTAGCCCAGAACCAACTGCAAAACCAAAGCCTCCCAATAACAATCCAAGCCCAACTGACATGACTGCATCCTGTTTTTTCTGTTGTTCAATTTTATTCATTTAACTCACCACATGTTTATCTGTAAAAAACTTTTTAAACTTTTCTTACAACTTAATAATTAGGTGATACCATGAGTGAGAATGAGTTTGTTAAACTGGTAGAAGAGCTGGGAGAAAAAATGAATGAAAAGCAGAAAGAGAAACCCCACTATGATAAGTGTGACAAATATTACATCAGTGAAATAGCATTCACAATGGGGTGGATTAACACTCTTGATGTTGAAAAACTTGAAAAATTCCTTGAAGAAAACCTTGATTTTCACAAAATTACAGAATTTTCAGGGATGAGGGAGGAATGTCACCTGTACATTGGAAGGAGGAAATCAGTGTTGATAGTAATGACTTCAGGACTCACTGATTTTGGAAACCTCATAATGTTTTGCAACACACCTAAAAAGATTCAGTTTCAAGTATTGAAAGAAGTTGCAAGGATGCACTTTGAAGAATTTATTGATGATGTGAAAAAACTAAAAGATTACTGGAAAGAAAAGGATAATGAGGACAGTGGACTGAAAATAATCAATCCAATAGTTTATAGTGTTAGTAAGAGCATATCTGATAAGGATATTGACAAGCTTGAAAAACTTATCAATGCATTCCTGAATGAAGAGGTCAGTGTTAAGAGTATTAAAGGGTTGAGGAGATACATTGAAAAGGTGAACAAGGTGTACTATAAAATGAAAAAATACAAGTAATGAGTCAATCATATTACTTGGCCAATCTCATCTAACTCACTTTTACTGTTATCATTTTTATTATTATTGTTTTTGGGAGCATGTGTCTTCACATACTTGAGTATGAACACAATCAATTCATTTACTATAAATGCAATACCAATTAATAACATCATTACACTTATAAAACCTTCCTTGTCAAATATCAACCCTTTTGAGTTTCCAGTAAAGTACATTATAATTACAAGCAAGAACAATAGCCTTGGTATCCACTGGGATTTTCTGGATGGATTCTTATCAAGGTCAAGGTATGATATTGTTGAAGTTAACTGGTAGTATGCCCCAATTAAGTATGACACCATAACAAGCATTAACAATCTTGTGAACATGAGTGCATTCACAATATCACCATCATAATTTAACTGAAAAAAGTGTTAAAAACTTGAAAACATGCATTCATCAGTTAGTTTGGTCAAATTATTTTGGAATATATTTTTTTAGATGTTCTGTTTTTGATGTGTAAGATTGTGATACTTGTATTCAATGGCAATTATTGCTGGAGTGATTATTAATAAAATGTAGGTGGAGAAATAACCCTCATTTATAATCATATTGTATTTGATTCCAATGAAGTACATTACAGTCATCAAGGCAAATACAAATCTTAAAGCCCATATTGGTGTTCTCAGTAAATTCAAGTCTTTGTCACCTTTTTCATGTAATTCATAAAATAGGTTTGTAATTAGTAATGCAATGAGTAAGTACACAACCCCCACCAGAATATATATCCTTGTGTACTCAACCATATCCATACTAACCACTAATAAAAAATATCAAAAAAGTTTATAAAGTTATCTGTTATTCCTACAACATTTTTCTCCTATTTACAGTATAAAAACTCTTGTGAACAAGGTCATCCTCATCAAATCCAAGTTCTTTGAGAGTCCTCTTGTACCTCTCAAAAACCTCATTCATCACACCACAATACAAGTGTTTATCAACTGGAGCATATGGACAAAAGCCTTTCTTGACACATGGTGGGACACCATGTATGAACACATGGGGTGCAACCTGCATCAGTTGTTCCCAAAGTGCCCACATAATGTCTCTAATCTCCCACTGAGCATGGTAGCACATTCTCAACTGCATTACATGGAGTAATTCTCTGAAGTTCATTGTTACAGTCATCTTAGTTCTTGTTGCATTTGGGAGAACCATTCTTGCATCCTCTTTAGGCACACCCATATCAATTAATTCCCTGTAAGTGTCCCATATCTTTTCCATTAACTCTTCATACTTTTTGAGTGCTTCAGGGTTTTGCCTTATTGTATCTGGAATAACATACTCTGGTTTATCAATTTTCACAAACCTTTGGGATTGCACAGTAAAACTTGCATGCCTGTGCCTTGTTATCTGTGCAAGACATGACCTTGAACAACCTTCTATTACAAAAGTGACTTTTGCATGTTCAAGAATACTGTGGTGTCCAGCCATCATTAGTAATGGTAAGTGTTTTTCAACATCACTTTTGTTTATAAGTTCATACTTATCACCACTCCATTCTTCCCAGAAACTAACTAATGCTGAAAATGTAATCAGTTCCTCTGTGTTTGGTGTAATGTCAATTATCTTGACTTTTATACCATACTTATCTTCAAGATTTTTTGTGTTTGACATCTTTTTGATGTTAATCATCAGTCATCACCACCTTCATTATTATCCTCCACACTCTTAATGTTTTCATACTTTTCATCAGTCAGCACATCATAATATCCTGAATTCCAGACATGGTTGTACCACCTACCATCATTACCAAGTACAAAACCACCATACTCATAAAAATCAACAAGATATTCAGAGTATATACTTACTTTTTCCCAGCCTCTTTTGTCCATTTCCTTCTCAAACTCCCCACTCTCAATGATTTTTGATGGTAGGACTCTACTTCCAAAGAACATTGGAAATGAGCACTTATAACAATTCTCTAATGCTCCAAAACCCATTAATTCATCATCTTCAACATAATACTTTATACATCCATCACTGTCAATGTATGCTACTCCATCATACATTATTTTATTCCTGAGACAGTCAATAAACTGTTTAACTTCTGGTCTGTCAACTGCTCTTTTCCTCACAAATGTGTTATCATCTAATTTGACCCATGTATACTTCTCATTCAAGATTTTAACTATTGACTCCCTGACATCTTTTTCAAATTTATCCTTATCATGTTTTTGTCCTTCCTTTGGGATAAAATGAACCCTATAATCCTCCTCCTCTGCATATGCTTCAACAGTAAAGACTCTTATTGTCTTCACCATCAGAGTCACCACAGTACTTACCTCATCAATACTTATAAGTTTAATCCTGATGTTGTGATTGTTGTGGTGTCTGGTTAATGATTATGCCCTGTTTTCACATAATAGAAAAGTTTATATAGTGTTACATACAATCAAATGTTGAGGTGATGAATGTGGAGGAGAGGAAGTTTAGAAGGGAAGTTAGAATCCTTGACAAGGTATACTGGGGTAAGACTGTTAACATGTTCTTCCAGGTCTTCCTTGACAGGGAGGCTAATAGTGACAGGGACAGGTTCAAGATAATGATGAGGCTCACTAAGAGTCAGGATGGCAAGAAAGTTGGGGAAACTGTGGTAAAGCTTAACACTCAGGAGTTGGGACTACTGTATACTTACCTCATTGGTGGTGAAATCCCTGAGAACTACAAGGAGAAGGGTACTGGTGCTCTCATCTTTAAGCACTGGATTGATACTGAGGAGGGTAAGAAGGTTAAGAAGGCCATTAGGTTCTACCTTGATGACAGTGAGGACAAGAAGGGAACACTGCTCATAAGCATTAGTGACTACACTGAGGTGATTGTTGGAAAGAGTAAGAAGCCACATGTTTATCACAAGAGGCTCCTTCAGGAGGAGATTCCACAGTTCAAGATGCTTATTGGTAACACCATAAACCTCATTGACCAGTTTACAATGATGATAAATATCTTCAACAAGTACTTTATTTACAGGGTCAGGGACATCCTGAATGGTGGAGGTTACACTGGAAGGAACACTCCCATTAGTGCTGAGGAGAGTGATGATTCAGAGGAAGAAGAGGAAATACCTTTTGACTCTGACTTTTGAATTCTCTTCTCTTTTAATCTTCTTCTCTCCAAGTGTACCCACAATGAATGCACTTATATATTGTAAAGCCTGTATCTGTTGATAAGTCATAATAGTTTTTAATGAATGCCCCCTTGCCACCACATTTTGGACAAATTACAGTGTCATCCACCTCATCACTGAATTTTACCTCATCAATTACTGCTATTGTGTCACCAATTCTCTCTCTTTTTGAAACTATTAGTGTCTGTTTTCTGATTGATTCATCAATGTTTTCAATAGTGTATCCACATTTTGGACACTTCAACACCACTTTATCACCCTGTTTTACTGGTCTCATTAGTGTGCCACATTTTGGGCAAAACACTTTCATCACCTATGTGAGTTAGTTGTTTTCATGCTTAAAAAATTAAATAATACATTTTTTGGAATTTAACATAAAAACACTTTAAGGTTTGATTGAATGTGTTTAGAGTGGGTTTGGTTATGACTGGTGAGTTGTTAATAAAACTTGCAGGGGAATTATCAAAATTAAAATATTCTGACAAGAGCATGAATTCTCTTTCTCTAAAACATAATACTCATGTTGAGGGACAATTCATAGTTTTACACAGTTATGGTGTTTTTCATGGTATCCCCATTGAAATCACAACCAAGTTCAAAAGAGTTGACCAGAAATCAGTGGAGACAGCATTTGAAATAATTTACAATCTGTTAAAATCAATAAATCCCTCCAGGGAATTTATGAGGATTATCAATACTCATAAGGAGGGTATTAACCACAAAATTGCAATTTCAATAATTGTTGGAAAGTCAAGGGTGGTTGAGTACATGATTAAACTATCAACAGGTTCTACTGCACACTGTAAGTATGATTTTGAAAAGAATGTTATAGAATATGGTTTTGAAAATGTCAATTCCTTGAAGACTGCATTATTTCTTGTGTCATTGCTCCAAGCACCAATACTCATTATCAACAAGAAGGATAAAATGATTATCAAACAATTATTGATGAGTGTCAGTTATTATGCATTGAGGAATGGCTTGAACAGTAAAATTAGTGTTAGTATTGACAAGATTTTTGGTGATGTTGTGATTAAGCTTCATTCTTCATCCAATCACATGACAAAGGTTGCAAAGTTTAACATTAACATGATTCAGGGAACTAATTTTGAGGATAATGTTAGGTTGATTCATTCAGTAATGAATAAGCACTGATTTTTGTCTTGTTAAATACTTTTTTTATTTATCATATCTTGGGTGTTCAATGCACTTTAATGAGGATATTATCAAGGAGAAAATGAAAAAGATTTTGGTTGTAATCCTTCCTGAGAAGAATAGTAGTGTAAAAAAGTATTCTGGATACTATCTTCCAAGCATAGTAAAAAAACCATTTGAAGTTTCAGAGCATTACACTGATATTCCAATAAAGTATGAGAATCTTGTGATAAAGAATGGTGTTGTTGAACACACTTTTTCAATTTACAGGGATTATGCTTCTGACAACATTTACTACCTGTTCCAAAACCACCCATTATCTTTTCAACCATCATACTACATTTATGAGAACCAGAACACTGGTCTTTATTATAATTCTAACATGATTATTTTTGAGTTCTTATACTCAATTGTTAATGAACTGGTAAAAATAATTGAGAGTGAAAAATTCACATCAATATATATTTTGAGATTCAAAATGATTCCTGACAGGAAAAATTTTTTCAAGTATGTCACCACATCAGACTTACTCCCAATAATACCAAAGAAAGTGGGGTTTTTTGATGGTGAACCAACAACAACAAACATACTAATTGATAATTCAATACACAGTGTCAACCTACTCTTATTCACAAAATTAAAACAGAGTAAAGCATTATTTGACTTTTACTTTAGTTATTTGAACATTTTTAATTACATTAATGGTTATCCAGTGCAAGTAACAACACCTGATGTCTTTCTTGATAAATTATTCAATGAAGTTAGAAAAATATTCATACCTGAAAACATTGAGAGTATGTTAACACCCCAAACTGAGAATGAGGATAAAAGTGAAAACAGGAGTTCAAAAATATTGAACAGTATTGACAATATTTTTAATTTGAGTGATGGTGAAGGGTGATATTAAACATTATTTTTTATTTCTAAATGATTTTTAGTGTAATAATTTAGTGGTGGGTTATATGGTACTTGGTGGAAAATCTAAATCTAAACCTTCACAACAAAAACCAAGTGCAATGGAATTACTTCAACAATTAGAACTTGAACACAGACAATTGTATAATTATGAAATGCAAATACTAAATGAAATCAGGAATCTGAGGACTTCCCTGAATATTCCTGACTTCTCAGAAGATATTGAAAGAGTAAGTGAAGATGTTAGAACCTTACAAGGATTATTAAAAGGAATTAATGCTGATACTAAAAACATTAATGAAAAACTTACTCAATTGCAGTCAATGATAACTGATGAGATAAAACAGCCAATTGATTCAATTAATGGATTCATAGTTGGCCTTGACCAGAGAATGGGTGAGTATTATACACAATTTGATGGATTGCTCTCACAATTACATGATGTTCCAGAACAGTTAGGTAATGCATTAAATAATGTTCTTGAAAACTTCAATAACCAATTACAGGAATTACTTGGAGAAGCATTTGTTAACAAGATTGATGAAATTAGTAATGGAGTTGAAAACATCAACATGCAATTCAGTACTGTAAAGCAAGACCTTGATTCAAGCATAAATGAAATTCAGAAACTATCTGAAACACTCCCAGAGGAGATTGGTTCAAAAATAGAGGAAAAAGTTGATGCAAAACTCAAAGAGTTTGACCAGAAAATAGCAAAAATGGAAGAAGTTGTTTCAGGATTGAACAGCCAACTTGAAGACTTGAAGAAAATGGTTGAAGGACTTTACAAGCTGTTCTATGGAAAGTGATTACATTTTTTTTACTATATTTTTGAAAGGGGTTTGAAAAACATTATGAATTTTACCCTTCAAGTTAGAAGAATAAACCTCTTTTGTTCATTGTTTAATTTTCCCACCATCCTAAGGGGAGGGTTTATTAGTATGACTCACCAATGCCTCCCAGAAAAATAATACAAAAAGATTGAAGAATCATTAACTATGTGCACCCACCGCCACTATGAGGCCAGCAACAAAAGAAGTTGAAAACCCAAACATGTACATACATGGATTATGGTTAATGACCCCACCAACAAGTATTATAAGACCCAAGAAGAAACTAATGAATCCCCATACAATCACTAAATCAGATTGTGTTATTCTTTTCAAGATAATTAGTGGAGAAAATACTACCAACAAAACCATTAAAACAATCCCAATTAACAAAAACACTCCAGGCAGTCCCATACAAAGTAAATAATTAAATAAGAAATTCAGGGAGGGTACTGCACTCATTTATCCACCTCCCAAGAACAACATTCAATGAACTTGCACCTTACCTTATCAAGACCACTGCTGTATGAGAATACATAATCCTTTCTAATCTCAGATTCACTGTAAAACACTCTCATAAACTTATACTTGGGTACCTCACCAGCAAGAGACCCTGAGATTACTCTGAAGTACTCTACATACAGTGAGTATGGTATTTTATTGCTTCTCTTAACATCAATGGTATCAAACCCTCTCAGTAAGTAAGAAGGAGGCTCTCTTTCCCCATTGAATAAGACATCCACACTTTTTAATCCATACAAATTATTTACAAGACCAACAATTTCAGGAGTGATTATGTCCTTGTCTTCTAATTCATCACCAACAAGTAATTTACTGAGAATATCATCAACCTCACCCTTAAGATTAATATTGTACATGCTCCTCACAATGGTCTTAAAGTTGGTATAATTCATGAACTTAATTGCACTAAACCACCTGTTTCCTTGAACCCACTCAAGAATTAGCCCAGGATTATCCCTTATTTCTTCTGGAACAATTTTTATTGGTACATAAATGTCAGTAATCCTCTTTTTCCCAATGAGTTCAAGGTGATAGTGTTCACCAACAATTGCTGGGTGTGGCCTGTTCTTTGGCCATTTAAGTTCCTTCTCCTTACCATACCCATTTGGCCTCCTCCTAACTTTAATGTTAACACCATTCTTGAAAAATGGCCTGTACTCCTTCCTAACAAGCAATATCATGTCCCCCTTCTCTGGAACCTTTGGAACAATCCTAAACTTTCCCAACTCATAACCAGATTCCACAATCCTCATCTGAATCACCAAACATCAAATCACCTTAATTGTTTATAAACTTTTTGTATTTTTTTATCACAACTCTTTTTGCATGAAAAATATTTGTTGCCAACAACAAGGTCAAACATTACAACATCTCCATCACCATTAAACCTAATATTCAAAAATCCATCATTAGTGCTCCTTGTAAACATTGATAAATCAATGCTGGTACTCCCATTCACTGTGTTGATAATATTACTAACTTTTTTGACATTATCCACTGTGAGTGGGTTGATGTTGATGAACTTAACAGTTTTGTTGGGGAAGAACTCAACTTCAACACTCTTCTTAAATTTATCAATCATGAAATTTATATCAAAAAACTTAAACATTAATATGTCCCCATTGATGAAGTAATCTGACAATCCAATATTGGTAATGTTGTCCACAACACTAACACTGCTAACATACCAACCCCTATAATCATTCAAATGATAATCAATATCAACACTGTAAATTTTCTTTGAATCAGTAAGATGTTGTACCATCCTTAAGAGGTCTTGAAGCATTCTTGCTCTTGTAATTATATTGTAAGTCAGTTTTCCTAATCTTTGCTTCATTAATAATGATGGGGGGTAAAAATCATAAAGTAAAATATTGACTATAACATTATCAACAATTAAATGAACTGTAAATGGCTCATTGATGTTAATTACTGGATTATCAAATACTTGTTTTATTGACTCCATTATCAGTTTGTGAGTGTTTCTAACACTAAACACCCATTTATTACTCATTAAAGACACCCCTTTAGCATTCTTTCAAAATTTTTGAGTATGTGAGAGTTATCACCTTTCATTCTAAATGTTCTTTCTTCTGATTTTTTTGGACTGAAAACCCTCAAATCCACAGTATAATTATAGTAAATATCAACCATAAATTCAGCATTTGGGGGATTGATTTTAATGACCTTATCCAATAATTTAGTACAAATTGACATTTTTTCAATATCAATTAGTGAATCATTGTCTGTTATAGTCTCCTTATACTTCTCAATGAGTTCATTTAATAAGTTCTGTGCTCCTTTGAGTAATTCTTGGTTAGTGGTATTGCCCTCAACATAACAGGTATTTGGAGAGTATAATTCAATTAATAGTACTGGTTCCTTTGCAAGGGCAATGCTCCATGAATTATACATATCAAAGGTTACTGAATTTGAGGTAATGAATTCAATACCACAATCAACATGATTCCTGCATACTGATAAGTCAAGGTTTATATTATAATTACTCCTTTCTTTTATATTTTCAGGATACATCATAAACTCACCAAACACTGAATATCTACCATTAATTATTGATAAAAAATTTTTAATCAGTGCAAGGTACTCATCAAAAAGCTTAAACTCATCATCATTGACACAGTAACAGTCCTCATTGATGACTGAACTGTTTATTATCATTACACCACCATTACTAATTAAAATGTACCCATTATAAAAATTTAACCCAGTATTCATGAGTAGTATCAGTGTTTACCACTTCAAAAACAGGAATGTATTCTAACCAAAAAGTTTATAAAGATTGCAGTGATAATAATAATTGAGGTGGTGAATGATGAGGAAAATTATTAACACAAACCTGACCCTTGGAATATTAACTCTTGCCCTGAGTGTTGTCCAGATTATTACAATGCTACACTATAATGTGACAGATGTGATGACAACCCTTTTGATGTTTGAATCCCTTGCAATACCTGGAATGTTCCTCACTGCATTTGGGATAGTTGATTATAGTAATGGAATTTATGATTGAATCACCACTACCTTACCATAACACTATTTTGTCAATAGTCATTTTTAATCCCAAAGACACTGCACAAAAAGGATTAATAAACAAGTTAATTATATGGTTAAACAAAAACATCTTCTATAATAACTTCATCAACAGTTTGCCCATTGTAATTAATGGACTCATTGAATTTAATTAATATATATCCTATCTTGTTATAAGGGTCATAC
>Ga0256831_1001722_pt1 | contig 11545 bp, 7 predicted proteins | sample 132544metaG_FD_189087 | JGI IMG/M metagenome (GOLD analysis project Ga0256831, IMG submission 189087) | Hydrothermal vent microbial communities from Lau Basin, Pacific Ocean - 132-544 | ecosystem: Environmental > Aquatic > Marine > Hydrothermal vents | place: Pacific Ocean: Lau Basin | collected... | reverse complement strand
GAGGAGTCGTCGCGTCCCGAGCGGTAGAGCAGCAGAGAACCGTCGGCGTCCCGAACGAGGCTGGGCGTGTAGCAGCGCTCGAGGAAAGGCCCGCCGCCGGCGCGGAAGACGGGGTTGAAGGCGGCCTTCGTCCAGTGGATGCGGTCCCAGGACCAGGCGTAGCCGATGCCGGCATTCCCGGCCGGGCCGCCGGAGTAGAGCATCCACCAGCGGCCGTCGGCCAGGCGCTCCACGTGGGCCGCGGAGACGTAGCCGTTGTCACTCTCCCAGGGCTGGGTGTCGACCAGGCCGGAGAGGACGGGGCCGTCGCCGTACAGGCGCCAGTCCAGCGCGTCGTCCGAGTACCCGAGCCCGAGGCTGTCGTTGCCGCCCGTGGTGGCGATGAAGAGCAGTTCCCGTGCGTGCTTGCCCTCCCGCCCGATGTCCTTGGCGATGTTGTAGTCCACCTCCATGCCTCGGACCCGGACCTGGCCGAAATGCTCGGGGAAGATCTCCCGGATGCCGTCCTCGCGGGGATAGGCGCGGTCACGGTAGGAAAGGATCACGGTGCCGTACCTGCCGCGCGACCCGGAGGCGAGGGACTCCATCAGGGCCTTGATCGATTCCTTGGTGTAGCGGGTCCGGGAAGGAAAGTTGCGCCGCGGCGTGGGCTTGATCTCCTTGTCCGCCCAGCGGGTCATGAGCCCCTCGACGAAGTGGAGCGAGTCTTCGTAGTCGTTCGACCCGAACTCGGTCACGTAGGGCGGATCGAGGTTGTGCACCTCGGCGCCGAACCGCCGGACGGCCTCCACGGCGCCCAGGTTGAAGGCCTTGCATTCCTGGCCGTTGTCGAACACCAGGCTGTTGAGCTGGCGTACCGAACGGCGGAAAGACTCGATGAACTTGGAGAGCGGCGGGTTGGAGAGCTGCGACTGCTCCAGGCTCGCCTCCGCCTCCAGCCCGACCTTGCGGTGCATCTTCGAGCGCGAGAACTGCCGGAAGGCGCTCTTGGCCTTGACGGTGTTCCCCAGCGCCGCCAGCGCCAGGTCCTTCTTGTACCCGGGCAGCTTCTGGATGTTGGCCCAGACCTGATCCAGCCACCGCAGCACGGGCTTGGTGTAGTAGTAGCCGTGGAAGTGGTCCACGATGAAGGTCCCCGCGTCCGGGTTCGGCGCGAGGATCCCTTCCACGTCCTCCTCGGTGAGCTTCTCGAGGGAGTTCTCGACCACGGCGCGCGCCAGGTGGTACGGGAACCGCAACAGGTCGTTGGCGATGACCTTGAATCCCTTGCGCTTGAAGTGGTAGGCCACGTTCGCACCGCCCGAGAAGGCGTCCAGGATGCTCCGTGCGTCCTTGGGCACGTGGCGTTCGATCCATCCCAGCATCAGGTACTTGCTGCCCATGAACCCGGTGACGCGCACCGCGTCCACCTTGCCGGCCTGGCAGGTGAGGAGGTCCACGGCCTCGCCGAGGGGCGCGTCGGCCAGGGCCTGCATGTTGGTCTCGACGCGCAGGGCGGCCTCGGTGGCCGCGGAGGCCTCGTGCTCCTTGATCCATTCCTTGGCCCGCTCCATGGTCCAGCCGTCCGGGTTGCGCTCGGTCTTACGGGCGAACCGGTAGGCCTGAAGCACCATGGCGCGGGGATCGTGTCCCTCCGGCACGAACTCCTTCTTGAGCCTGCCGATGATGATGGAGACCCCGTCGACGCCCTCGAGCTTCTTGCGCCGGAAGCTGTCCGGCTCGAACTCGTCGGGGTCGCGCACCCGGTAGCGGATCTCGTTCTCCGTCTCCTCCCAGATGGCCCGGGAGGTCATGGCTCCGGCGGCCTGTGCGGCTTCCGAGGCGCCCGTCCGGCCCTTGGCCTGCCGGCAGATGAAGAGGCGCTCCTTGGCGTGGGATGCGTCGCCGTGGCGCGAGGTGATGGCGTAATGGTGATCGTGGGAGCGCATGGACGACTCCCGGCCCAGCGAGGCGATGATCTTCCGCATCTGCTGTTCGCTCGGGTGGGCGTGGTCCCGGTAGGAAATGAGCCAGTACGGGATGTGCCGGGCGTTGCCGAGGAAGGTCTCGAAGAACTCCCCGGCGTTGGCCCGGGTCACGGTCCTGTGGTCCGTCTCGTAATGCCGGGTCTTGGAGTCCTCGACGAGCTTCAGTCCCTTCCAGTAGGTCATCAGCCCTTCCACGAAGTGGTAGGCCTTCTCGTAGTTGGTGGTCGAGAACTCCGTGGCGTAGGGCGGATCGAAGTAGGCCAGATCCGCCTTCACCTCCGGCAGGAACTCGTTCACGTCCTTCCGGCAGGCCTTGCACTCCTTGCCGTTGTCGAAGACCAGCGCGTTGATGCGGGCCACGTTCTTGCGGAACCGCTTCCTGAACTCCTCCGGCGTGTCCTCGCGCTTGCCGTACCGGGTGGACGAGGAGAAGTGCCCGAAACCGCCCTTGCCGGACATGCAGGTCTTGCCCAGGGCGAAGAGGGCGATGTCCTTCATGTAACCCTCGAGCTTGTCGATGTTGGCGCGGATGGTGTCGATCAGCCCGTGGACGCCCTTGGCGAAGAAGATGCCCTTGAAGTTGTCCCGGACGAAGGTGCCCGCCTTGGGGTTGTCGGCGAGCAGCATTTCCAGGTCGTCGTCGGTGAGGCGGACGTTGCGGTTCTCGATGATGGCCCGGGCGGCGTGGTAGCAGTAGCGTAGCCGGTCGTTGGCCAGGACCCGCAGGCCCTTGGTCTTGTACATGTAGGCCACCACGCCCGAGCCCGAGAAGGCGTCGACGACCGACTCCACGTCCTCCGGCGTGTGCTTCCAGATCCAGTCGACCAGCTTCTGCTTCGACCCGATGTAGTTGCGGCCTCGCTGCGCGAGTGCCGTCCTTCGGACTCGCGCCTTCGGCGCTCGCGCCCCGTTTGCTCGCTGGCGCTCGCAAGCCGTGGTGGTGATGTACTTCGGCCGCTTGTCCGGCGGCAGTTCCTCGGTGACGAGCTCCCCGGCCCGGGCTTCGAGGGCCTCGAAATCCAGGTCCAGGGCGGCGTCCGTCTCCAGGAGGAACGCCAGCCTTTCGCGGTCGGTGGCGAAAAGTTCCATCCGGCTCTCCGGTCTCATGTCATGACATGGCCGCCCTCGTGACCGCCTCGCGGCGGACAGAGGGATGCCGTCGGTGGATACCTACCGGAGGCCGCTGAAAATTGTCGGGAAGGGGGTTGGGAAGAAATCCGGAAACGCGCTTGACATGGAGAAGTCGCTCGATATATTATGTGCTATGTTCTTTGCTAAGGCTTGTGAAAAATAGAGCGATATCGGGATGTGACCGGGATGAATGACAAGAGTAAGAAGGACGTGGCAAAGATGATCAGGGAGTTGAGAGCCAAGCTGGGCCTGACACAGGAACAGTTCGCGGCGAAGGTCGGGGTGACCTTCTCGACCGTGAATCGCTGGGAGTCTGGTCGGAGCAACCCGTCGCCGCTGGCGATGAGGCGGATTGAGGAGTTAGTTAAGGCACTGTGAGAGTGATATTGTTTACCATTATCGACTCTTTTGACGAGGTTCCTAGTGAAGAGGTCATTATCTCTGGTTAGCCTTAAGATAACCTGAGAGGGTCCGATGGCTCTAAAGCATAACGACAAATCGCAAATAGGTGCTTGGATCGAGCCTGTAGCGCGTTTGATCCGTCATTCAAGTAAGCGCACGCGTTGGCTCCTAATAATCGCACTTTTAATCGTTATTGCATTCGTGACCGTTGTCCTCACAGCCCCCCTTTTACCAAGCTCCGTCGCACTTGTTCTTATTATTGCCGCTATCATTGTCGTTGTGATTCTAGCGGTTTTCGCTTTCAAAGCTTACAAGCGCTCTTCCAGATCAGATGATGGCACAAGCGAGAAAAGTGTTTTCAGAATTGTAAATGTGATTGAGCACGAAAAGCATAGTACAACAATCGGAGAGGTTTCTGCCAGCAACCATATGAAACAAAACGACTCATTGCCGCCCAAGAAAGAAAACCGTTTAGCTGGAAAGAATGGGCTCCCATCTCAAGAAGCACGTGAGACGGACAGTAAATCTATTCAGATGAATGGGGTGAAATTAACAACAGCTGAGACATTTATGAACCGTTTGGAATCTGCTGCCGATGCTGTTTTCATTGATGTACAAGTAACACTCGGCGAATGGTTCAATCCGTGGGCGCAAGTTCATTTAGCCATGCAAGACTCGGCACTGCATCACATATGGTTGAGTACGCGAGACGAATCCTCAGCGGCATCAACACCGTTTAGAAGGGTTCTTATTACTAGCCAGCCTTGGACACATCTAGAAGACAGGATTCGGGGAAAATACTATCCCGAATATAACGTTGTCGCGTTAACACTCATCCATTGTTGTATGGCATCTCCTTTAGCGATCATCACTCCAGAGACTTTTGTCAAATCGATACTTCGCCCTAATGATTCTTTTTTTCTAGATTCAAGGATTGAACATCTTGGCTTAAACGATCAGACTGTCGAAGAAATGATAAAGCAAACAGCTACAGCAGAAAAGAATTTGAAATCGGCCCTAAGGAAAATGGAGATGAAGCCTGGAGTATTCAAACCATCAATGGATTGTGCAGTGCTCTATTTCGCGGAACACTCGGGGGTTCACCCTGGATCTAGCATAGAGGTATGGAAAGCCGCTCTCACTCGAGATGGCCACATTCACTATTTCACGTTTGATGAAAATGGAATTGAAAACCTTCTCAGTAAAGGGATTAATGTCCCTCGGAAACTGATAAGCTCGAGCGATAATAAAAAGGCAAACGGCCCCCTTGTACAGATTGCCTCCAATTGCTGCGTTAGCTTGGCTAAGATCCTGGATGAAAGGGTATGGGAGGATAGAATCGACGTAAACGAATTTACTTCTTTGGAGCAAGCCTTCAGCCCTATTGCAAAGTTCCTTAAAGAAAGACAGGGTAGACAGGTGCCGAAATTCAGACACCCGAAAAAAGAGTTTGATCCGTTTACCCTCCTAAGTGATGCTGGAATAAGATTATGACTAGGATAAAAGAAACAACACATATAAGATTCTGCATTCTCCACAATGGTTGCGACCCTTTGGAGGTCGATGCGGCTGGGGTACGTCGGCAGCTTAGGGACATGCTCGGCCTCTCTCCCGCACCAGTTGAAGAAGCCGACATTGTGGTATTTATGGGGTGTACATTTAGCCGGCAGAAAGAAGAAGAATTTGAGCGGCAACTTGTCAACCTATGTCATTCATCAAACGGGCGGATTGTCATTGCCTCTGGATGCTATTTAGGACAAACTGTGCGTCACCCCAGAGTAAAGTATTGCCGACCATCTGAGATCGCTGATGTTGTGGCAGGCGCTCTTGGGTTGACATTGTCCATAGAATATACCCCTTTGCCAATTCAAGCTAGCTCGGGAATTGTTGTAGTATCCGAGGGATGCTATGGGCAGTGCTCCTTTTGCTCCGTGAAACTTATTCGAGGTCAGCACAAGAGTCGGCCAGTCAACGAAATAATCCGAGATATACGACTATTACTCAATCACAACACTTCAGTCAAACTAGCGGGGCAAGACGTAGCTGCATATGGCCGTGATCTAGGGAAAACCCTTTGGGATCTCCTCCTTGCGATCTTTGAGGAGTTCCCAGATCTGAAAGTGGAACTGGGCCCCCTAGGGCCGGAGTGGTTGATAAGGAGCAAGAATAATGAATTATCACTTCTTGCCAATGAGAATATAGCTGGCAATATTCATGTGCCATTACAATCGGCGAGCAATGTGGTTCTAAGAAAAATGCGGAGAAGATACACATATGAAGAGATCGATAATCTTTGGAAGCGATTGTGTCAGGTGGGGGTCCGGAATTTGTCTACGGACCTCATGGCGGGATTCCCCGGTGAAACTGCTAGAGATCATGAAAGAACCTTAGAGTTCCTTGAGACGCACCCATTAGCATTCGCCCAAATCTTCATGTATGAACCACGACCAGGCACTGAGGCAGCAGAACTCCAGCCGCTCCCCAAACGCCAGCGGCTGGAAAGGACGATGGACCTGATCGCCACGTATTTATGCGCGTCCGCCAAATTCCGTGGAGTTGCCATCCAGGCCTTGGTGTCAAACACTGACGAAATGTTGTTCAACACAAACGTCCAGTTTGAGGAGGACATAACCGATGAAAGCTAGAGAGCTTTTGGCAAAAGCGCTTGAAAGACGAGCTCATCTCGGTAGAACGAGTGCTGTAAAGGTAGCGCGGAGCCTCGCGCATAAGCAGGTTTTACGCTCCATTTGCGAAAATGGTAGGCTCACGACTCATCAGGAGGCTGGAGATGGCCGAACTCAACCCGGACGAAAGTAAGAAGTGGTCGAAAGACATCTTCTTTATTTTCGCTTGTGTAGGCGCTGCCGTTGGAGTCGGAAACCTTTGGCGTTTCCCCTATATGGCATATGAGAACGGGGGCGGTGCCTTCCTCTTCCCCTACATTATATGTCTCCTTCTGGTGGGAATACCCATCACATTACTAGAAATAGGTATGGGCCGGTGGGGTGGAGGGTCGGTAGCACAGGCTTTCCGGAAAGCTAATTCCTCTTGGACGTGGGTCGGATGGTGGGCTCTTGTCAATTCCATGGTAATTCTTTTTTACTACGCGGTTGTTTTAGGGTGGTGCGCCCAGTATGTGGTTTATAGCCTTACCGAAGCATGGGGAGATGATCCCGCTGGTTTCTTTCTAAAGCATGTGGTTCGGCTAACAGGTAACCCATTCGAATTTGGCGGAATCAACTATGCAAGCATCGCCGCTTTGGCTATTATTTGGGGATCTATATTTCTGATAGTACGCTCCGGCACCAAAGGATTATCACGAGTACTTCTGGTGACAGTGCCTCTGCCAGCGCTTCTTCTCATAATACTGGGTGGTAGGAGCCTATCCATGCCCGGCTCCGGGCAGGGAATATCACACTTCTTTACTCCACAGCCCAACAAGATCCTCAACGTTTCGGTATGGGCTGCGGCAGCATCTCAGGTTGTACTATCGCTAAGTTTAGGAATGGGGCAGATCGTGGCTTATGCTAGCAAAAAGAGAGATGATAAACGAATTGTAAAGTCTGGCGTCACAATTTGTTTTTTGGATTTGGCGTTCAGCTTACTAGCTGGAATAACCGTTTTTGCCACCATGGGATTCCTCGCCGCTTCCAAAGGTGTAACTCTCAATGACTTGAAACTTGACGGCATCTTCCTTGCTTTCGTTTCTTATCCGATGGCCATCTCATCGCTTCCTTTGGCTCCATTATGGGGCGTCCTCTTTTTTGTCCTTCTTGTTTCTTTGGGCATAGACAGTGCTTTTGCAGCAGTTGAAGCAGTTATTACCGGAGCTGAAGATGTTGCCCCATATAAGAAAAGGAACTATCTTGCTGCCTTGATATGCACGATTGGATTCATCGGGGGGATATTCTTTACCACGGGCAGCGGTCTCCTATGGTTGGACATAGTAGATCATTGGGTAGCTTACTATAGCATAGGGGCCATAGTTGTTCTTCAGTGCATCGTCTTTGGTCATTTTGCACCTCTTGGTGAAATCGCTAGCAGGATAACCCAGTCCTGGCCAAGAATCTTCACGGTGACCTGGCAAAAACTTATATCCTTTGTTATTCCAATAATACTTGCGGGGATTTTTGGGTTGAAGATCGCCGGGGAATTGTCAAAACGGTACAGCAACTATCCTTTACTTGCCCTTTTACTCGGTGGTTGGGGAATGCTCTTGCTTGCTGCGGTTGTCGGGATTCTCCTAGGGCGATGGCATAACAAAGTAATGACATCACGTGAGCAAAATGACCACAACGGTCTAGGGGTATAACCGTCGACTGCATCGACCGCTGATATATCGCTCGGTTACTTATTTCCCCAATCATTCGTTTCTCTATCTAAACTCGGAAGTATTGTCTTTACGCAGGCCTCGGCCGAGGGGTACTCGTCGGTCTCGACCACGGGGCCGCGCATGCCGCGGTATGGGGAAAGGGTGGCCTGATGGTAGGCCAGGAAGTCGTCCGGGAGGGTCCTGACCTCGTTTTCCACCAGGCGGTTTACGATCCACTCGGCTTCCTCGCGGGCCTCGGTGTTCCCGGGCAGGAACTCGATCACGAGATCCAGGCCGGGCCCCGGACCCTGGACCCAGACGCCGACGGGCTCGTAGCGGGGCTCCCGGATGCGGTCGCGCAGGGTGTACTCGACCATGTAGCGCAGCTTCATTCCCATTCCTCCGCGATCCTCACGTGCTCGGCCAGGAGGTCCGCGTCGATCCGCTCGAACCGGTCCCGGTTCTCCGACTTGTATCGCCGCCAGCGTCTCCAGTCGGCGGCCAGGTCCGGTTCCTGGTCGGGGAACACGAGCTCCACGTGGAAACGCCGGCCCCGGTCGTCCGTGAGGTCGATGAGATCGGTGTCCTCCTGGGACCAGCGGACCACCTTGACGGTGTGCGCGTGCTGGAAGCCTTCGTCGTAGCCCACCGCCTTGAAGAGGAGCCAGAAGTCCACCCGCTTGAGCTCGCCCCGGGCGTCGAAGTGCGGCGCCACGCGGGTCACCGTGTAGCCGTCGATGAGTCCCAGGCGGACCGGCTCCCGGCCGGGCTCGATCAGCGCCATCCACGAGCCGCCCTTGTTGAACGGATCGAAGAGCGCCTGCAGCCTTGCCTTCTCTTTCTCGATGAATTCCTTCATGGTCACCTCACCAGGATGATGTCCTCGACCTTCCGGCCGTCGGGCAGCCTGGATATCCTGCGCTTCCGGAACACATCCAGCAGCCGCCGCTTCTCCCGCTCGCTCCCCACGACGATCACGTCGATGTTGTCGAGCAGGGTGACCGAGTACTTGAAGATCGTTTCGTTGCTGCTCCGCCTTGCGAACTTCTTCCACTCCGCCGGCGTGCTCCCGCGGTGGTTGGATACGTAATCGTCACGCACCCGGCCGAAGGCGTCGTGGTCGTAACTGATGGCGTCCATGCGGCGCAGGAGCCGCTTCTTGAAGTAGAGCCCGGTCTCCCGCGATCCCCCGGCGGTGGGGAGCTTCCGGATGCGGGTGAAGAAGTAGGTGGCCCCGCCGGTGTCCATGTCCGCCTCCGGCGACATGCCCCCGACGGGGATGCCGGCGCGCAGCTTCTCCACCGTGCTCACCATCGCGCCGTTGTTCTCCAGCACCGTGTCGATGAAGGACGGCAGGTCGTCGCCGTTGGTGAGCCGGTGGTAGAGGCCGTAGCCCTTCATCTGTCTCTCCAGGTCCTCGTCCGAGATGTCGAAACGGTACTAATGCCTGTAGCCGGCCCGCTTCCCCGGATCCTTGAAGGCCAGCTGGTACTCGCCCATGGGGTTGTAGCCGGGCATCCGGGTCAGGTCCTTCACGCCGAGGCGCCGCTCCCAGAAACCGCGCATCTCCCGGATGCGCTCCTCCTTGCTCGCCGCGCGGCGGTCCAGCTCCTTGATCAGGCGTCTGTATTCCGGGTCCCGGTCCACCTTGGTCAGATAGGCCTGCTTGTGGAGATAGAGCAGCTCCGCGTCCTGCGGTGTGGCCGCCCCGGCCTTGAGGCCGAGGGATTCCATGTGATCCAGGGCCCGCTCGAGGCTCTTGGCGTCGGGACGGTCCGGGAGGATCAGCTCGAACTCGCCCCGCTGGGCGTAGAGGTTCTTCTCCGACCAGGGGCGGTAGACCGCGCGCACCCCGTCGCCGAAGTCGATCTCGTACTGCTCGCCGGCCTTCATGCTGCGCCCGCGGAAGAGGGCCGAGTTGTCCGCCGCCTCGTCCACCACGACGAGTTCGCCGCCCCTGAGTTCCCGCCTGGGCTGGAGCACCTTCGTGCGCCGCACGGTGAACGGGACGTCCTTCGGCTTCCTCTTGCGGGTGGCGCGCTTCTTCAGGTAGGTCTCGAAACGCTCGTCGATGGGCTTCTTGTCGCGGGCCGCCTGCTGGACCTTCTCGATCCACCCGATGTAGGTCTGCGCCATCTCCCGCACGTCCGGGTCGTCCGACGCGCTCAACCGCCTGAGGGCCTTCAGGTGGTCCGCGGCCTTCTTGAGGGTCGCCTGGTTGTACTTGTGGTCCTGGGCGTGGTGGTTGACGGTCTTCACCGCGGCGAGGATGTCGTTTGCGAAGAGGTCCTCCGGGAGCGGCTCGCCCACCCGCGCCGCCGCCGTGTCGATGCCCGCCTTGCGCAGGGCGGCGAGCAGTTTCTCCTCCGCCTCGGGGCGGACCTTCATCTTCACCACCGTGCGCTTGCGGCCCTTGAAGGTCTCCACGAAGACCAGGGCGTTCTGGTCCTCGATGTCGTCCTCGTCGAAGGGCAGCACCTTGCCTTGCCACCCGAGTGAACGCACCTCCTCGAGGAGCGCTTCCTCGGCCGGACCCAGCTTCCCCTTGGGAACGGCCTCCAGGACGTCCTCGAAGCGGAAGTCCTTCCTGCCCAGGACGTCCGCGTAGAAGGCCTCGAAATCCCGCCGCAGGTTGCGCTTGCGCGCCAGGGCCGTCTCGTAGAAGGCCTGCTTGCGCGCCTCGTCCCGGCCGAAACGGCCTTAAGCGTAAGGTCGCAGGATGGCCAGGTAGTCCTCGTCCGGGATCTTCTCGACCTCGCGGATGTAGCGCAGCGTCACCGAGGGGTCGACCTCGACCTTGCCCTCTTTGACGGCGCGGAAGAGCGTGTTGCAGAAGGGCTCCTGCTCGCCGTAACGGGCGTTCGGGTGGTAATCGATGGAGAGGCGGTCCTCGCCCAGGTACTTGAAGAGCTGCCCCTTGTCGATGCCGTAGACCTTCCCCTCCCTGGCCCGCAGGAACTGCTTCGCGTGACCGTCGTGGTTCGAGATCAGCCAGTCGATCACGTGCTCCCGCTGGATCTGCTCGATCTCGAGCGTGGTGAGGTCGACCCGGTCCACGCCGGCGTAATCGAACCGGCTCTTCAGGTCGGTCCGCCACCTCTGGATGGAGCCCAGCCGGCCGTTCAGCCGGATGGTGCGGACCTCGATGGCGTCCGGGTCGATGAGCCGTCCGATCTTGCAGGCCGCCTCCTCGCCGTGGGCGATGAACTCGTCCCCGGACCGCTCGACCGGCTTGAACAACCACTTGGCGCCGGTCTCGTCGGTCCAGAACTCCTTGGCGTGCGCTCCGCCCACCTGGGCCTTGCCGGCGAACTTGAAGTTCTCCGGCTTTCCTTTCTCGCGCCACGCGGCGTCCACCGCCTCGAACTCCGACCCCTTCTTGGCGAAGACCGGTTCCGGGGCCGGCGGCGGTTCCGGGGGCGGAGGCTGTTTCTTCGCCGGCTTGGGCTTTGGAGCCTTCTTCTTGCCGCCGTGCTTCTCCAGCCACGCCGCGTGCTTCTTCTCGATGCCGGCCTTGGCCGCCTCCACCTTGGCCGGGTCGGTCTCGGTGAAGAGGGTGACCAGCTCGTCCTTGTTCGCCCATTGCCAGTGCTTGAGCTTGGTCTCCTTGGCCAGGGTCTTGAGGTCGCCGACCTTCATGGCCGCGACCTGGTCGTGGAAGAGCTTCTTCTTGAGGGCGATCTCCTTGGCGTGGGCCTCGAGGAGTTCCTGGGGCAGTCCGGCTCCCCCGGCG
>Ga0256831_1001721_pt1 | contig 11546 bp, 10 predicted proteins | sample 132544metaG_FD_189087 | JGI IMG/M metagenome (GOLD analysis project Ga0256831, IMG submission 189087) | Hydrothermal vent microbial communities from Lau Basin, Pacific Ocean - 132-544 | ecosystem: Environmental > Aquatic > Marine > Hydrothermal vents | place: Pacific Ocean: Lau Basin | collected... | reverse complement strand
CCTATAGAGATAGTGATATGTTTCAAGATATAGATTTTGATATGAGTCAAGATGAGATTGGACTCTTTTTGTTAACACCACATCTTTTTAAAAAATCGAAATTAAAAGAGTATATAGGCTCTTTTAATCGTCCTATATATCTTTTTGGAGAGGAGAGAATTTTTAATATTAATAAAGCTGTTATTTTGATGGGTGAAGAGACAGAGATGGAGTCACTCTCTACTTCTGTTTTTGATATATCTGAGAGTTTGAGGTTAGAGTTGAACTTATATGACTATAATCCTGAAGGTGATTTTGAAGAGACAAAAAAGGTTATTGACCACTATGAAACTCTATCTCGTCTCTATAGTTTTAATATTAATATTGAGAAGAAGAGAGCTAATCCTGTTAAAGAGCTACTTGCACACGATGCTGTTTTGCATATTGCCCCATATAACAAAGAGGTTATGAGTAACTCTTGGTTAAACTTTTTCTCAACACGATTTAGTAGACATATTCTCTCTATAAAAAAGCACCCTCTGCTTTTGATTCCTGTAGAGGGGTAGAATTAGAACATTTGGTATACTAACCTTATATGCTTAGAGATATTAAGCCCATTAAATATCTCTTTAAGATAAAATATTGCCAATAATTCATATATTAGGTCTTAAAAAATCATGATAGTTCCCATTCATTTAGAAAATAGTTCAGATATAAAATATAATGTTGTTATAGATACTCTTCCAGAGCTTACCTTTAATAGAAAGGTGGCTATTGTTACAAATACAACAGTATCAGAGTTGCACCTAGAACATTTAAAATCTAAAATAAGTGCTGATGAACTATATGTTGTTACTGTTGAAGATGGTGAAGAGTTTAAAACTTTAGCAACAGTAGAGGCTATTTTAAATAAGCTTTTTGAAGCTAAACTCGATAGAAAGTCTCTTTTGATTGCTCTTGGTGGTGGAGTAGTTGGTGATATGACTGGGTTTACTGCCTCTATATATCAAAGAGGAATTGGATTTGTACAAGTTCCTACAACACTTTTATCACAAGTGGATGCCTCTGTAGGAGGAAAGACTGGGGTCAATAGTGCTTATGGTAAAAATCTTATAGGAGCATTCTATCAACCTGAAGCAGTCTATATAGATACTAATTTTTTAAAGACACTTCCAAAAAGAGAGTTTGCTGCTGGTATAGCTGAAATTATTAAGATGGCTGTAATGTTTGACAGAGACTATTTTGACTTTTTGGTAGATGCTGATTTTTCAGATAGAAAAAGTTTAGAGAAGGTTATTCGACGTTCAGTTGAACTAAAAGCAGAGGTTGTTAACTTAGATGAGAAAGAGTCAGGAATACGAGCTGTACTTAACTATGGACACACATTTGGACATGTAATTGAGAATGAGACAAACTACACTACCTATCTTCATGGAGAAGCTGTTGCCATAGGAATGATGATGGCAAATGCTTTGGCTGTAGAGTTAGGATTAATGGAGCAGAATCAGATGGATGAGGTAGAGAAGTTTTTAAAGAAACATCAACTTCCTACATCTTATAATATATCCAATGTAGACTCCTTTTATGATAAATTCTTTTTAGATAAAAAAGCATCGAACAATAGGCTTAAGTTTATTTTACCTAAAGGGCTTGGTGGGCATACTATTAGAGATGATATTGACGAAGAGACACTTAAAAGAGTTCTTTATAAGTTTGTTAAATGAGACTAATAATGAAAATAGTTTTTATTTTTGTTCTACTTTTTTTCTCTGCTTTTGCAGATAGTAATATAACACAAAAGAGTGATAAGACACTATTAGAGACTATAACTCCTGAAAATAGTGAAAAAAATGCTAAGAGTATAGCTATTATTGCAAAGGCAATAGACAAAAAGAAGAGAGAAGAGGAAGAGAAGAAAAAAGAAGAGTTAGAGGCTAAAAAACGAGCAGAAGAGGAGAAACGTCTTTTAAAAAAAGCAGAGCGTATTAAAGAAGAGAAACTTCTCCAAACTAGAATTGATGAACTTGAAGAGAAGAAAAGAAATATAGACAAAGAGTTAAGTAAAGATAATATTTGGGCAAATCAGTATCTACCTTATGAGACCTATCAAGAGTTAGAGATTAAGCATAAAAAGTATGCTGATGAGATAGAGGAGTACAATAAAGAAGAGAGCTTATCCAATAAAGAAAAATTAGAACTTAAGCGTTTAAAAGATGAGTATAAGATTATTGAGGGGAAACTCTCTCAACTTAGTGATTATAAAAAAGACCCATTTTCCAATATGGTTAAGATTAAAGAGTTAGACCCTGAACCAAAGATTACAAATCCTATTAGTATTCTTGATGGAATCTCTTATCAGAAGCAGTTAAAGAGTATTAAAGAGGAGAATGAAGAGAAGTATAACTCTCTTAGTGAAGCTGTAATAAAATTACAAGAGAAGGTAGCACTTTTAAAAAAGTTAACACTTCTTTCTAAACAGAAGAAGTATGTTAGAGAGCTAAAAGCAACTCAACAGAAGTTAAAAGATTTTGAAGATACTTTACGAATATATAAAACCTCTATTGAGACATTTTCACAGCATATTTCTCAAATTAGTTTACGTATTGATGAGGGAATTGATAAAGAGATAAAAAAATTAGTAGTAATTGGTGCAACTATTGGCTCACTGTTACTATTTTTATTTCTAATCAAATTTTTAATCAATAAATATATGTCAGAGAATGACTTCTTTTATGGAATAAACAAGATTGTTAATGGTTCGTTTATTGTTATAATTGTTATGATTTTACTCTTCTCTTATATTGAAAATGTTAAAAATCTAATGACTATTTTGAGCTTTGCATCTGCTGGTATAGCTATTGCTCTAAAAGATTGGTTTATGAGTATTTTAGGTTGGGTGGTCATTTGGGTTTCAGGCTCTGTTCATGTTGGTGACCGTATGAAGTTTGTAAAAGATGGTACAGAGTATGTTGGAGATGTTGTTGATATATCTATTTTGCGTATGACACTACATGAAGATGTTACATTTACCTCTGTATATAAAAATAGACGTACAGGGCGTATTATCTTTATTCCAAACAACTATATATTTACAGGCATGATTGCAAACTATTCTCATGCAGGTCTTAAGACTGTTTGGGACGGGATTGACTTCTATATTACCTTTGATTCCAATGCTTCAAAAGCACAATATATCTCTAAAGATGTAGCACGGAAGTTTTCAAAAGGTTATACGGAGATGACAAGAAAACAGTTAAATCGTCTACGAAGTAAATATAGTGTACGAAATACAGCTGTTGAACCTCGTATTTTTGCTTTTTTAGATAACTATGGTATACGTATATCTGTTTGGTATTTGACTAACTCCTATGCAACTTTGACATTAAGAAGTACTATATCTATGGAGATATTATCAAGGATACAAAAAGAGGATGATATAGAGTTGGCACTGCCAAGTCAATCACTCTATATGGATAAATCAGCACCAAGACCTCCATTGCCTGAAAATAGTGAAATTATATAGAATTAAAAAAGAAGATAAGAATGAAAAAAGTATATTTTAAAACCTTTGGGTGTAGGACAAATCAGTTCGATACCCAAGTAATGATGTCAAAACTAAAAGATTTTGAGTTGACGCAAAATGAAGATGAGGCTGATGTAATTATGGTCAACTCTTGTACTGTAACCAATGGAGCAGACTCCTCTGTTAGAGCCTATATAAATGGTCGAGGACGTTCAAATCCCAATGCTAAAATTGTTTTAGCTGGTTGTGGTTCTCACTCTAAAGGTCAATCACTCTTTGATAACAAAAAGGTTTTTGGGGTCATTGGACACTCTGAAAAAGAGAAGATTAACGATATTTTAAAGTATGAAAAACCATTTTATCAGATTGGTGATTTGGAGCATATTGACTCTACTATTGTAGAGGAGTTTGTTGGAAAGAGCCGAGCCTTTATTAAGATACAAGAGGGGTGTGACTTTAGGTGCTCTTACTGTATTATCCCCTCTGTTCGTGGAGATGCACGAAGTCATAGAGAAGAGGATATTTTAAAGCAAATTGAGAAGTTGGCAACTAATGGTTTTGGAGAGTTTATCTTAACTGGAACAAATGTAGGTAGCTATGGACAAAAAGAGGGAACTTCTATGGCTAAACTACTTAAAAAGATGAGTATGATTCGTGGTGTAAGACGCATTCGTATAGGTAGTTTAGAGCCAATTCAGATTGATGATGAGTTTAAAGAGATTTTGAGTGAACCTTGGATGGCAAAACAGTTGCATATTGCTCTACAACACACCTCTGATAAGATGTTAAAGTTAATGAACCGACGTAATAACTTTAAGAGTGATTTGGAGCTTTTAAATGAGATAGCCAATAAAGGTTATGCTATTGGAACAGATTTTATTGTTGGTCACCCAGGAGAAGATGAGAAAGAGTGGAAAGAGGCAATAGAGCGTATTGGGCTTCTACCTTTAACACACATTCATGCCTTTTCTTACTCTAAACGTAACAATACTCCATCTGCAACTATGAAGCCTGAGATAAAAGGCAATATTGCAAAAGAGAGACATAGAGAGTTAACATCACTTATTAAAGCTAAAAATTATGACTTTAGAGTAGCAAATTGTAAAAATCTTGAAGTTTTAGTAGAGCAGGAAAGAGATGGACTCTACTATGGATATGACCAATATTACAATAGAGTTGAGGTAAGCTCTAATGAGGATTTAACTTCAAATTGGATTTTTATAGAGAATGCAAAAGTAGAAGGGGACAAAAATGTGGCAATCTATAAGTAAAAATACAAAGATTATTCTTATCTCCTTAGTGGCTCTTTTTTCTATTTTAATATTTTCTAATTTAGAGAAATCTCCTGAACTTATTGGGCAGAGTGAGGCTTTAAAACTTATAGATAGCTCTCCTGTAGAGAGAGTATTAGTTAAAGAGCCCTATGTCTATTTGTACTTCAAAGATAAGAGTATTAAAGTTCCTAAAGAGGCTATAGATACAAAAAAGCTATTCTCTTTAGGTAAGGTGGAGTATTATGAAGAGTCTACAGAGATGATGGATACTATTATTTTTGTAATACTTTTAACAATGATGTTTTATATATTCTATGTTATGAGAGCAAGTCGTAAAACTCAAGAGAGAATGATACAAAATCAACAAATGGAGATGGCAGATAATAATCTTGGAAAACTCAATATTCAAGCACAACACTCCAATGTAAACTTTTCAGATGTTGCAGGAGTAGAGGGAGCAAAAGAGGAGCTTGAAGAGATAATTGACTTCTTAAAAAATCCTACTAAGTATAGAGAGTTTGATATATCATTACCAAAAGGGGTTCTGTTGGTAGGTCCTCCTGGTGTTGGAAAGACACTAATTGCTAAAGCTGTAGCTGGAGAGGCAAATGTTCCATTTTTCTACCAAAGTGCCGCATCATTTGTTCAGATATATGTAGGAATGGGTGCTAAACGTGTTAGTGAACTCTTTGCGAAAGCCAAGGAGATGGCCCCAAGTATTATCTTTATAGATGAGATAGATGCAGTAGGAAAGAGCCGTGGAGTACACAACAATGAGGAGCGAGAGGCAACTCTAAACCAACTATTAACGGAGATGGACGGTTTTGAGGAGAGTTCAGGGGTTATGGTGATTGCGGCAACAAATAAGATAGAGGTGTTAGATGAGGCACTATTACGCTCTGGTCGCTTTGATAGACGAGTGCATATTCCTCTTCCTGATTATGAGGAGAGAAAATCAATTATAGCTCTTAATTTAAAATCTAAAAAACATAATATAGATATTGAAAAAGTAGCTAAGATGACTATTGGATTTAACTCTGCAGCACTTGCTACACTTATTAATGAGGCAGCACTCTATGCATTGCGTTATGGAAACTTTACTATTACAAATGAAGATATAGAGGCAGTAAAAGACAAAGTTCTACTAGGAAAACATAAGATTCAAAGCTTTACAGATGAAGAGAGACATATTCAAGCACTCTATCAAGCGGCTAAAGCTGTAACTGCTACATGGTTAGAGGTAAACTATGAGAAGATAGGAATTATCTCCTCTAATTTTATCCCTCATCACAATGAAATTCTCTCTAAGACAATGTTAGAGAATGAGTTAAAGGTGCTTTTAGCAGGGCGTATTGCTACACAGACAAAGTATGGTGAACTCTTTACCAATGCCAAAGAGGATATTAAAACTGCTAAAATTTTAGCTCAAACTATTGTAGAGGAGTATGCCATGAGTGAAGAGTACTTCTCTACAGCTCTACATGCCCAAAGATTACTCTCTTATTCAGAAGAGGAGGTAGCATCTTTACTATCTAAAATGGAGCGTGTTGTAGAAAAAGTGAGAGAGTATCTTTTAGAGAATGAATCCATTACTCCTACAGAGACAAAAGGTATTTTAGATGAGGTATTTTAACGGTTTTTCACTCTGTAATGAAGAGGAGTTTTTTAAAGAGCAACTCATAGAGAGTGAGTATACTGTAGCAGGGTTCTCTTATGGAGCTCAAAAGGCTTTTGAGTATGTTTACAATACTACAGATAGGGTCGATAGGTTAGTGCTTATCTCTCCTGCTTTTTTTCAGAACCATAAAAAATCTTTTATTAAAACGCAACTTCGTTACTTTAAAGCTGACAAAAAGGCATATACTAAACAGTTTTTAAAAAATGTAGCCTATCCATCATCTGTAGATTTGAGTAGTTTTTTGTGTGCTGGAACTTATGAGGAGTTAGAGTCACTTCTTAGTTATATTTGGGTAAAAGAGAAAATTATTGAGCTTTTAGAAAGTGGTGTAACTATAGAGGTTTTTATGGGAGATAGCGATAAGATAGTAGATACAAAGATGAGTTATGAATTTTTTTTAGAGTTAGTTCCTGTTTATCTTTTTAAGGATAGGGGGCATCTATTGCTACCCAACCTTAAGTAAAATCTTATCTAGAGCCAAAGTACTCAAAATTCGTTTCAAATACCCTAAAAGATATGTCGCTTTTGTAATGTAGTAGCGAGGTTTTGGTCTTGAGGTTAAGATAATCTTCTCAACTACCTTTGCAACAGCAATAGGCTCTTGGTTAAAGGGTACAGAGCTCTTCTCTTTAGAAAGATTTCTAAGATAGTTCTCTTTAAAAATAGAGTTCTCTATGTCTACGTTCTCTTGAAGCTTCTTCATAGCAGTTTCTCTAAATGAGCTAGTAATTGGACCTGTATTTAGTAAAACTGGGTGAATGTTGGTATCTTTAAGCTCTAATCTTAATGTATCAGTTAGCCCCTCTATGGCATATTTACTAGCATTGTAAGCACCACGTCCAAATAGTGAGACTAAGCCTAAAACAGAGGAGTGTTGTATAATCTTTCCATGCCCCTGTCTTCTCATAACAGGAATAATCTGCTTTGTGCACTCATGTAGACCAAAAACATTGGTCTCAAACTGCTCTCTTAAGATATGTGTCTCTATATCTTCAATAGCTCCTGCTTGTCCAAAACCTGCATTGTTAAACCAAACATCTATCTTGCCATCTTTTACTAAAACAGAGGCAATTACATCTGCAATTTCAAAAGAGTTTCTTACATCTAGTTTCATAACATTTTCAAATCCCATCTTTTGTAAGGCAGGAATATGAGCTTCATTTTTAACTGTAGGGTAGACTTTATAGCCTTGCGATTTCAAATATTTGGCTGTCTCTAGTCCAATACCACTAGAGCAACCTGTAATGACAATATTAACCATTTGCTGTTCCGTATTTTAGCTCTTTAATGGCAGATGTTATGTCATCTTGACGCATAAAGTGTTCACCTACTAAGAAGGCATCAGCTCCCACTTTAGATAGCTCCTTTACCGTCTCATGACTATTAATTCCACTCTCTGCTACAATAATTTTGTTTTTAGGAATAAGAGGAATAAGTCGTTCACTTAGAGTCATATCCATCTCAAATGTCTCAAGATTACGGTGATTAATTCCAATAATATCTGCTCCTGCAAAGATAGCTTTGGTTAAGTCCATTTTATTGTGTATCTCAACTAAAGCCTCCATTCCTAAGTGTCTAGTGTAGTCTATTAGCTCTTTTAACTCTTTACGACTAAGTGCAGTAGCGATAAGTAAAATATAGTCAGCACCATAAGCTAAAGCCTCAACAACTTGGTACTTATCTACAATAAAGTCTTTACGAAGTAGGGGAATAGAAGTATAACGTCTAACCATACCTAAGTACTCTTTGTCCCCTTGAAAAAAATGAGGTTCTGTTAATATAGAGAGTGAGTCTGCTCCACCCTTTTCATAGGCTTGTCCAATAGCCATTGGGTCAAAGTCTTCTCTAATAACTCCTTTGCTAGGACTTGCCTTTTTAATCTCTGCAATAATCCTGTAAGGATTCTCCTCTGTAGATTTAAGTACAGAGTAGATATCTCTAGGAGGAAATGGATTTAAAGACAAAGAACGACCAAGCCACTCTAAAGGGTATTCTACTTTTCTCTTCTCTAAATCTGCTTTTGTCTTTTTTATAATCTCATCTAAAATTTTTGCCACTTGTTTACCTTTTTATTTATCTGCATTACATTTATTATTGATTGCATTCCAATGCTCAATAATCTCTTTCTCTTTAAGTCCTTCAACTTTAACCACTTTTTTCATTGTTTTATAAGCTTTTTTACACTCTCCTAGTTTATACTCACCCCATGCCAAAGAGTCTAAAAAATAGCTATTTTCAGGCTCTTGTTTTAATGCTTTTTTAATAATGCTTATACCTTTTTTAACATCTATATCTTTATCTATAAGAGTATATCCATAGTAGTTTAGATATACAGGATTCTTAACACCAGATTCAAATGCTTTTTCAAACTCTTTAACAACTTGATTTAGTACTGTTTTATCACTATTGTTAGAGAGTGATTCATAAAGAGATATAGCTGATTCTGCATACCATTTGGGGTTCTTAGTTGTTTTAAGAAGTTTTTGTGCTAATTTATGAGCTTTATGGTACTCTTTATTCTCCATATATAAAGAGTAGAGTAGGGTATCATTATGATACTCATTCTCTAAAAAATCAATAGCACCTTTTAGGTCTTTATTGTATAGATAACTCTCAATAAGCTTCTCAATATAAATCTCTTTTTTAGTAGCAATAGCTAATGATTTATAGATAGGAATAAGTTTGTCAGTACGGTTTTGTTGTATATATATACCAATGAGCTGTTGACAAATTTTTTCGCTACAGCCCTCTTTTTGTCTATGCTGTTCCAATCTTTCAATAGCTTTATCTATCTGATGTAGATAGTTAATCTCAATGGCAACTATTTTTAATAAAATATCTTCATTTTTACTGAGTTGATAAGCTTTTTCAAGTAATGAAATGGCTTTTGGATAGTCAGATGTAAAGATATATGCATTTGCAGATAGTTCATAGTCAATAGCATGATTTGATTTTTTGAGTAACTTTTCTGATATTGTTTTAGCTTTATTAAATTTTTTACTTTGAATATTAAAAGATAGTAGAAGTCTTTTAGCTAGTAAATTATTAGGATGCTTGGCAATATATGCTTCTAATTGAGGTAGATTTTTTGAAACAATATTTGCATAGTTAGCTGTAGTAAGTTCTTTTAGTAGATACTCCTCTTTATGAGTTTTATCATAGAGTTCAGCATATAATCTATTACTCTCTTTATAGTTATGTTGCTCTTCTAGCCAAATTGCTTTTATTATTAGCTCATCTTCATTAGGTATTGATTGACTCTTTTTCTCTTTTGAGAAGTTTTTAGGGTTATATACTGGAAGTTGCTCTTTACTAATAACCACTTTACTACTCTTTGGTACATGGTATGTAGTGCTACAACCAGTAATATATAGGGCTGTAAATCCTGCTAAACTAATTATAATTCTATTCATTATACTAATATTCCTGGGCATTCGTTTTTTACCTCTTCTTTACTGTTTTTAAATGTTTCCCAAAATGGAAAGGTTCGACACTGATTTGGTCTGACAGAGTATATACTACACTGTTTTAACTCATTATTAAAAAAGATACAAGCAAAGTTATTGTCATCTAGCCTCTTTTCAATTAAAGAGTAACGATGTTTTACTTTTTTAAGATAGTTTATAGCAAACTCTTCTATTGTTAGGTTTAAAAAAAATGCCATCTTCTCTATCTCTGTATATTTTGCCCAAATATAGCCACTCTCTCCTGTACAACATGCACCTCCACAGGTTTCACATGCAGATGGATTAAACTGGTAATCATAACCCTCTTGTGAGATTATACTGCTTTTCATATACTAATAGTCCCCCTTAATACTTTGCGTCTTTGCTTTCTCAAAAGCTTTTTTTGCTTCTCTATTATAGACACTTTTTTCATTAAAAACAATAAATGGAGGTAAAATTTTTGTTAAAGATTTAGAATTTAGTCTAGCTGCAATCATTACAAGCTTTGATTCTCTATCTATCTTTGAGTGAACAAAACGTATCTTTTCAGGGTTGATTTTTTCACTATTTAATGTATAGAGTAATTTGTCAATCTGTTTTGCATCATAACAAAATATAAAATATCCTCTAGGTTTAAGAAGTTTCTTTACCTTTTTAATAAAGTTATCAATAGGTAGATGGTGAGCATATCTAGCAATATTTAAGTGTTCATTTTTAGACTGAATAACATTACTATCATAGAAAGGAGGATTAGAGACAATAAAGTCATACTTTGTATCCTCTTGAAAATCTTGAAAATCACCTAAATGAGAATTAACTTCTAAATTATTGAGAGCAAAGTTATGTTTTGCATACTTTAGCATAAGCTCTTGTTTATCAATAATGTCAGTTTTAACAGGAAAATCTCTTGTTAAGAGCAGAGATATAATACCTACACCACACCCAACATCAAGAAGTTTGCCTTTTGGTTTAAATTGACCAATAAAATCGTAAAGAAAGATAGAGTCACTATTGTAAGCATATCCACTAGATGGCTGATATAGATACAAATTGACTCCTTTAAAAATAAAAATAGATGTAATTTTACTATAATTTGAAATTTTTTAGATAAAATCGCATTTATGAATGGAAAAAGATTTACAGAAGAACCACCAGAGTCAACAGATTTTTCAATGTTAGATTACGAATGTGCTTACCTAGATGGTAGAAGTGTACGTATGAGTTATAAATATATAGAACATGCAACTCAAGCTTATAATACAGCTCTTATTAATCGTGGGTGGCGACGTTTTGGTTGTTACTATTTTCATCCAATTTGTAATGGCTGTAATGAGTGTAAATCAGTTCGTATTAGCGTAAAAGATTTTAAATTGCGAAAATCTCAGAAAAAAGCGATTAAACGTAATCGTGAAACAGAGATTATTATTCAAAAGCCTACTATCTCTGGAGCACATATTGAACTCTATAATAAGTATCATGCTTTTAAACATCAAAAAGATGATTGGTCTCATAGAAATATCTCTCCAAGAGAGTACAGAGAAAACTTTGTAGAGGGAGCTCACGATTTTGGTAAAGAGGTTCTTTACATAAAAGATGGAAAATTAATAGGTGTAGATTTAATAGATATTTTAGATGATGGTATCTCC
>Ga0256831_1001720_pt1 | contig 11547 bp, 8 predicted proteins | sample 132544metaG_FD_189087 | JGI IMG/M metagenome (GOLD analysis project Ga0256831, IMG submission 189087) | Hydrothermal vent microbial communities from Lau Basin, Pacific Ocean - 132-544 | ecosystem: Environmental > Aquatic > Marine > Hydrothermal vents | place: Pacific Ocean: Lau Basin | collected... | reverse complement strand
GCGATAGCTCGTGCTTTGGCGCATAAAAATAGCAATTTCTTGGCGACAGCCAAAGCTTTAGTCGCGAGGAATTTTGCTTGGGCTTTGCCCAAACAAAAGGGGACAATAAAATGAAACAATACAGAGCGACAGCTCGTGCTTTAGTGGCGAGGAATCTGCCCATAAATTTTTTCTCTAAAAGAGCACAAAATTTTAAATGCCATTTATGGGCAGAGGGGACAGTTAAATGATAAATTTCGATCTATTTTCAAAATATTCACAACCGGGACCAAGATATACAAGTTATCCGACAGCGCCGGAATTCAATGAGAGTTTTGATGCTAATTCGTACATAAAAATTTTAGAAAACCAAGATAAAAATAGAAAATTATCTCTATATTTTCATCTTCCATTTTGTAGAAGTGCTTGTTATTTTTGTGGATGCAATGTTGTTTTTACGAGTAAAGATGATAAAAAGGAGAGATATATCGGGTATCTCCAAAAAGAGCTAGAGATACTTTCTCGCCACTTAGATACTAGTAGAGAAGTGATACAGATGCATTTTGGCGGAGGAACACCTACATTTTTTAGTGCTTCCCAGTTGAAGAGAATCATAGAGTTAATCAGAAAGTATTTTAAAAATTTTGCAAAAGATGCCGAGATAAGTTGTGAAATAGATCCACGATTTCTCACTAAGAGCCAAGTTGATGTTTTAGTTAGTGGAGGTTTTAACCGTGTCAGTTTTGGTGTGCAGGATTTTAATAATGTCGTGCAAAAAGCCGTACATAGAATTCAGCCCTTTGAAGTAACACAAAATGCAGTAAAGATGGCTAGGGCTGCTGGTATAAAATCTGTAAATATGGATCTTATATATGGTCTTCCTTTTCAAAATTTAGAAACTTTTAAAAAGACTTTAGAAAAAGCACTCCTTCTTGATACAGATAGATTTGCGGTATTTAACTATGCTCATGTACCTTGGATGAAAAAAACTATGCGAAAGATAGATGAGACAACACTTCCAAAGCCTAGTGAAAAACTTGAGATTTTAAAATACACCATAGATTATCTTCAATCAAATGGCTTGAGAATGATAGGTATGGATCACTTTGCAAAACCTGATGATGAGCTATTTTTGGCGATAGACAAAGGCGAGTTGCATAGAAATTTCCAAGGATACACCACAAAAGGCGGAGCGGATTTGGTGGGAATTGGACTCACTAGTATCGGTGAAGGAAAAGCTCATTATGTGCAAAATTTTAAAGATATGAATTTGTATGAAAATGCCATAGACAATGGCATACTACCAGTACACAGAGGATTGATTTTGAACAATGATGATGTGCTTAGAAAAGCAGTAATTATGGAATTAATGAGCAATTTTAAACTTGATATTGCAAGAATAGAGAGAGAGTTTGATATAGATTTTTTTGATTATTTTAGTGATGCCATAGAAGATTTAGACTCATTTGTGCAAGAGGGACTTGTTGAGATAGATAAGGACGGTAAAAAGATAACTGTAAACACAACAGGTACGCTTCTTATAAGAAATATATCCATGCCATTTGATGCATATCTCAAAAAGATACCGCAGAGTAAGCGAAGATTTTCAAAGACAGTATAGATGTATGACTTCAAGATTACGAGTGATGATTGTATAAAATGTGGTAAATGCATACCGACTTGTACAATTCACAATGTCAATATGGATGAAGTTACATCTCCAAGGGGTTTTTTAGACCTTTTGGGTGCCTATCAAAGAGGCGATTTAGAGCTGGACAAAAACGCAAAAGATATATTTGAGAGCTGCTTTTTGTGTACAAATTGCGTTGATATCTGTCCAAATGACTTGCCGGTCGATATGCTGATAGAACAAGTCAGAGATGATATTCGTAAAAAATATGGGCTAGCTTGGTATAAAAAACTTTTCTTTTGGCTCTTAAGACATAGAAAAGTGATGGATTTACTTGCAAAATTGGGATATGTATTTCAAACTTGCGGATTTAAGATATATGAGAAGCAAAGTTCGATGGAACCTCGTTTTTCTATGCCAATTATTAAAAAAGATAGGTTGCTTCCAAGTGCAAAGGCAAAAAGTTTTTTAAATTCCCACCCGGATGTAATCAAAAACGGTGAAAAAGGAAAAGTTGGAATTTTCATAGGTTGCCTAGCAAATTATACCTATACAGATATTGGAAAAGCACTGTTGGAAATCTTAGAAGTTTTAGAGATTGATGCTTATCTTATAAAACAGCAACTTTGCTGTGGTGCTCCGGCATATTTTACCGGTGATTTTGATACGGTTGATTATCTTGCAAAACACAATATAGAGTATATGGAAAGCTTTATAGATGAGCTTGATGCCGTGATTATTCCTGAGGCTACATGTAGTGCTATGATAAAGGTGGATTATGCGCACTTTTTTCATGATAAACCAAAGTGGAAAAGCAGAGCAGAAAAGTTAACACCAAAAATCTATATGGCTACGGAATACCTTGATAAATGTACAAATTTAAAAGAGATTTTGGCAAATAAAAAAGATAAAATGAGTGAAATTATCACATATCACGACCCTTGTCATGCCAGAAAAATGCAAGGAATTTACAAAGAGCCAAGAGAGTTAATAAGTCAAAATTATGTCTTAAGAGAGATGAGTGATTCAAATAGGTGTTGTGGATTTGGTGGCGTGACAATACAGAGTGAAAAATACCACTTGGCAAAAGCTGCCGGCATGCCAAAAGCTGCGATGATTAAAGAGAGTAGGGCTGATATAGTAAGTGCAGAGTGTAGTGCTTGCAGAATGCAGATAACAAACTCACTTTTTGTGGATGGAAATGAAGATGTGATTTTTAAAAATCCGCTAGAATTGATAGCAAAGGCATTAAGAGCTGAAAAAGTTTAGTGTAAATTCAGCTTGTCCTTGCGGAAGTGGAAAAAAGTACAAAAAGTGTTGTGCACTTTTCCATAAAGGAGCTTTGCCAAAAGATGCCCTGACACTTATGAAAAGTAGATATTCGGCTTTTGCCGTAGGTGATATAAGATACATCGTTAAAACCTCTACATCTCAGAAAGATTTCGATAACCTAAAAGCTTTTAGTAGCTCTTGTAAGTTTGAAAAATTGGATATTTTAGAGTTTACAGATGGCAATGATGAGGCTTTTGTAACATTTAGAGCGACAATCTTTTGTTCAGAGATCGATAGTAGCTTTACGGAAAAAAGTAAATTTATAAAGAGAGACAATCGCTGGTTTTATGATAGTGGAGAGTTTCAATGAGAGATATCAATATAAAATTAAATGAAAGAGTTATATGAATAGTTGGCAGCACATTTATGAAAAATTTAATCCAGTAGCATTTCAGATAGGCTCTATAGGTGTTCACTGGTATGGAATTATGTATGTTTTAGCACTTGTAAGTGCTCTTTTTGTGGCTAAATATTTTGCTAAAAAATATGATTTTGGGATAGATACCAAAGGCTTGGATGACTATTTTATTTGGGTTGAAATAGGTGTGATCCTTGGGGCAAGGCTTGGTTTTATACTCTTTTATGATCCACATACAGCTTACTATTTAACCCATCCATGGCAGATTTTTAATCCCTTTATGGATGGAAAATTTGTAGGAATTAGTGGTATGAGCTATCATGGAGCACTAGTTGGATTTTTGATCTCAACTTGGCTGTATGGCAAGAGGCACAAGGTAAATATATTTAAAATATTGGATTTAGTGGCTTTGAGTGTTCCCTTGGGGTATGTTTTTGGAAGAATTGGTAATTTTTTCAATAAAGGTTTGATAGGCAGAGAGACTGATGTTCCTTGGGGAATATATGTAGATGGTGTGCTTAGACATCCATCTCAACTGTATGAAGCACTTTTAGAAGGTATTGTTGTTTTTGTTATACTCTACATGTACAGGTCTAAAAAAAGATTTGACGGAGAGCTTATTGCGCTTTATGGTATGCTATATTCACTTGCTAGATTTGTAGCAGAATTCTTTAGAAAGCCCGATTTTCAGCTCGGTTTTGTGCTTGATGGTTGGATGACTATGGGGCAAATTCTCTCGATATTTATGTTTTTTATTTCACTTCTGTTATATATTTATCTTTTTAGGAAAAAAATCAGATAAATTTTATCTTTTTATCCTGTATTAAATAATTCTTTACTTTTTAACTTAAAAAATAGTTTTAATTAATCAATTATGTAAGTAAAATACATAATTTCACTTTAATAATAAAAGATGTAATATTATAAAAAATAAGAACTGATCCTACGCACTGTGCTTTTTCTTGTTTGCTGATGAAGCGACATAGTACATAGGTCAGTTTATAAAAAGGATTAAGCGTGAGTAACCTAATCGAAGGCTTCTTGGGTAAGTCGGTAGAGGGAAAAAAGAGTAGAATGCCAGCCAAACTTGATTATTGGCAAAGTGCAACTGGACTATTTCTAGCTCTTTTTATGTGGGGACATATGTTCTTTGTTTCATCCATCTTAGTAAGCAAAGACTTTATGTATAGTGTTACAAAGATGTTTGAAGGTGTATCATTCATAAAAGGAGGCAATCCTTTTTTGGTCTCAATTGCAGTTGCTATAGTGACAACTATTATAGTTATCCATGCAGGACTTGCGATGAGAAAATTTCCTGCAAACTATAGGCAGTACCAAGCTTTTAGAACCCACATGGGTATGATGAAGCATGAAGATACGACTCTTTGGTTTATACAAGCATTCACAGGCTTTGCTATGTTTTTCTTGGCTTCAGCGCATGTGTTTATAATGTTAACAAAACCAGAAACTATAGGACCATACGGTTCAGCAGACAGAATGATTAGTGAATGGATGTGGCCTGTATATTTATTGCTCCTTTTAGCAGTTGAGTTTCACGGAAGTATAGGTTTATACAGACTTTGCGTAAAATGGGGATGGTTTGAAGGTGAAGATGCAAAAGTGACAAGAGTAAAACTTAAGAAAGTAAAATGGGCTATCACAATCTTCTTTTTAGTTCTTGGTTTGGCTACATTGGCAGCATATATGAAGATAGGGCTTGAGCATAGAGATCAAGCAGGACAAAGATACCAACCAACGGCAATGACAATAAAAAATATCGATAGTGGAATCTACTCTAAAAATCAAAATAGAGATATGAATGCAGAAACTTCGTTTCGTACTTTAGTAGCGATGAATTTTTCTGGAATTCACTTCCAGAAAAAGGGGGCATAAGATGAATGTAGTATATTGTGATGCATTAGTAATAGGTGGAGGATTGGCAGGCTTGAGAGCTGCAGTTGAAGCAAAACAGAGAGGTTTGAGCACTATAGTTTTAAGTCTTATTCCTGTTAAGAGATCTCACTCGGCGGCAGCACAAGGCGGTATGCAAGCGAGTCTTGGTAATTCAAAGATGGGAAGAGGCGACAATGAAGATGTTCACTTTGGAGACACAGTAAAAGGTAGCGACTGGGGTTGTGACCAAGAAGTTGCTAGGATGTTTGTAACAACTGCTCCTAAGGCTATTCGTCAATTAGCAGGCTGGGGAGTTCCTTGGACGAGAATCAAAAAAGGGCCAAGAGAGGTTGTTATAAATGCACAAAGAACAACTATAACTGAAGATGCCGAGACACATGGATATATACAGTCTCGTGACTTTGGAGGTACTAAAAAATGGAGAACATGTTTCACTTCTGATGCGACAGGACATACGATGCTCTATGCAGTTGCAAATGAAGCAATAAAAAGAGAGATAGATATAAGAGACAGAAAAGAAGCAGTATCCCTAATAGTAGAAAATGAACAATGTTATGGTGCGGTAGTCAGAGATTTGATAACAGGTGAGTTAGAAGCTTATGTTTCAAAAGGCACATTGATCGCAACCGGTGGATATGGAAGAATATATAGACAAACTACAAATGCTGTTGTTTGTGAAGGAACGGGAGCTGCGATTGCGCTAGAGACAGGGGTTGCAAAACTTGGAAATATGGAAGCAGTACAGTTTCACCCAACTCCAATAGTACCTTCTGGGATTTTGTTGACTGAGGGTTGTCGGGGTGATGGTGGAATCTTAAGAGATGTTGACGGACATAGATTTATGCCAGATTATGAGCCTGAGAAAAAAGAGCTTGCAAGTCGTGATGTTGTTAGTCGTCGTATGATGGAGCATATCAGAAACGGCAAAGGTGTGCACTCTCCTTATGGTGATCACTTGTGGCTTGATATCTCTATTTTGGGTCGTGAGCATATAGAGAGAAATCTAAGAGATGTTCAAGAGATTTGTATGACATTTAACGGTATCGATCCAGCAGATGAGGGACCAAAAGGTTGGGCTCCCGTACTTCCAATGCAACACTACTCAATGGGTGGTATAAGGACTAAACCAACAGGTGAATCTCCTACTTTAAAAGGACTCTTTTCTTGCGGTGAAGCAGCATGTTGGGATCTCCACGGTTTTAACAGACTAGGTGGAAACTCTGTGAGTGAAACTGTTGTTTCAGGTATGATTGTTGGAGACTATTTTGCCCAACACTGTGTAAATACTGATATAGATATAAAAACAAAAACTATAGAAGAGGCACTTAATAAGGAGATAAAATATATAAACTCTCTGCTTGAAAATGATGGAAAAAATAATATTTTTGAAATCAAACTTGCTATGAGAGATATTATGTGGGATAAGGTAGCAATCTTCCGTGATGGAGAAGGTTTGACTGAAGCTGTCCAAAAGCTTGAAGAACTATACAAAAAATCTCTTGATGTACATGTAAAATCAAAAACACATGCAGGAAATCCTGAACTTGAAGAGGCATACAGAGTTCCAAAAATGCTCAAACTTGCTCTTTGTGTAGCAGTTGGTGCAAGAGACAGAACAGAGAGTCGAGGTGCTCACTATAGAGAAGATTATCTAAAAAGAGATGATGCACATTGGCTCAAGAGAACTCTGACAAGTTGGAAAGAGGGCGATACACTACCAACTGTTGAATATGAAGACTTGGACATCATGCATATGGAGATGCCACCGGCTTTTAGAGGTTATGGTAGAAAAGGCATGATTATTGAAAATGAAATAAGCATTAAAAGGCAAGAAGAGGTTGATAAGATAAGAGAAGAGATGGAAGCAGCCGGAAAAGATAGATTTGAGATTCAGACAGCTTTGATGGACTTTGAACTTCAGCCTTATTTTAAAGCAAAAAATGAAAGATTTGGAGAATAACATGGGACGAATGATAACTATAAAAGCACTAAAATACAATCCAAACTCAAAAGTTTCCAAAGCTCACTTTGCTAAATATGAGCTAGAAGAGACAGATGGAATGACTCTGTTTGTCGCACTTACTAAGATAAGAGAAGAGATGGATCATGACTTGTCTTTTGATTTTGTTTGTCGTGCCGGTATTTGTGGAAGCTGTGGTATGATGGTAAATGGAGTTCCAAAACTCGCTTGTCGTACTTTGACTAAGGATTATGAAGATGGCGAGATACAACTTATGCCTATGCCTGCATTTAAACTCATAAAAGACCTCTCTGTAAATACAGGAGAGTGGATGGAAGGCATGAGCAAGAGAGTAGAGAGTTGGATTCATACAAATGAAGAACCGGATTTTGCTAAGCTTGAGAGACCAATCGAGCCTGATGTAGCCGATGAGGTATTTGAGATAGACAGATGCGTAGAGTGTGGAATCTGTGTGGCAGCATGTGGTACAAAACTGATGAGACCTGATTTTGTAGGTGCTGTTGGACTAAACAGGGTTGCTAGATTTTATGCTGATCCTCAGGACAACAGAACAGATGAGGATTTTTATGAGCTAGTAGGTGATGATAACGGTGTATTTGGATGTATGAGTCTATTGGCTTGTGAAGATAACTGCCCAAAACACTTACCACTCCAAAGTAAAATCGCATATATGCGTAGAAAACTCGTAGCTTTACGATAAAAACTTTTGGGAGCGATAAAGTTTGCTCCCAAAATCTCTCAAATATTGATATAATACTAAAACTTTTTATTAGGCAGATGTGTGCATATATTAAATGATTTTTTCCTTTTGAGTTGGAATGAAAAGAGTGATCATGTCCAAGATGTTTATGATATAGATTTTAATGAAATCTTAGTAAATTATAGAGAAGATTTTCAAAATTTTTGTGATAGTTGCTCTATGATTTTTATCATAAATGATGAAAATTGGGAAAAACTGATACAAATAGATGAATTTAAATCCATCTTTGGTGGAGTTTTTAAAGACAAGAGTATTGATAGATGTTTGATTTTGCAGATACAAAAAGAGGTTTTGAAATTTGTCATCGAGATTGGTGATTTAAAACTCAGTGCTTCTCTTAAAAAAAATTTTGAAATCTTAAGAAAAGAGGGGATTATCACATACTACATAAGTAGAAGACTTATAGGACTCATAGGGTTGATTAGAAAAAAGGAGTTTAAAGAAAAAAATATAGATCTAAAAACTGCAAAAAAAGATGACAATTTTTATAAAAATGCGATAAATGTATTGCAAACCTCCATACAAAATCTTCGTATATGTGTAGAAGATGATAAACTGCTTAAAAAACTCAAAGATATAGAGAAAAAATTGACAAACCAGAGCTTTTCTATCGGAGTAACCGGTGTTATTAATTCTGGCAAGTCAACCATGCTAAATGCCTTATTGAAAAAAGAGATATTAGGCACTGCTGTTGTTCCGGAGACGGCAAACTTAACTCTGTTGAGGTACTCAAAGAAGAGTTATGCTAAGGTAAATTTTTGGACTGAAAAAGAGTTTAAAAAGATACAAGAGAGTGCAAAAGAGATAAGAAGTATAGAAAAATTTATAAATGAGACAAAAGAAAAATTTGGAAATTCGCTAAGTGATTATGTTACCCTAGAGGGAAGAAGCGATACCATAGAGGTAGAAAAATTAGGTCTCTATACATCTGCAAAAAAATCAGACAAAAAGTGCAATCTTGTAAAAAGTGTCGAACTATATAGTGATCTAGAATTTTTAAAAGATGGAGTTGAGATAGTAGATACTCCCGGGCTGGACGATCCTATCATACAAAGAGAAGAGATAACACTTGAGTATGTGAGCAGATGTGATCTTATGATACATTTGATGAATGTAAACCAATCTGCTACTAAAAAAGATATAGATTTTATCATAGACTCTATCCTATATCAAAATATAGCTCAACTCCTAATTGTGATAACAAGAGTAGATACTGTTTCAAGCCAAGAGGTTCAAGAAGTTTTAGAGTACACAAAACATAGTATAAAAAAGAGGTTGCAAGAGCAAAATAGTTCATATAAACTAGATTTTATAATGCAAAAATTAGAGTTTATACCGCTTTCTGGCAAAATGGCTCTGTTGTTAAGAACAAACAGAGAAGATGAGGCAAAAAAGAGAGGTTTTGATCTACAAAAGAGCGGAATTATTGAAGTAGAAGATTATCTGCAAGATGTTTTGTTTGGAGCAAATAGCCAAAAGGCAAATTTAGTTATACAGAGTAATAAAAATGACCTGTTAGCCATAATTTTCTCGACACTAGATAGTTTTAACCAAGAGGAGTCTCTTTTGGGAAAGAGCTCTTTGGAGATAAAAAAAGAGTATAGAGCTTTTTTGTCACAAAGAGAAAAACTCTCTTTGGGTTTATCAAAAATCGAGACAACCATAAGAGTGCAAGAGAGAGAGCTTTTTGGGTATTTTAAAATTTTACATCAGTTTATGAAAGAGAGATTGATCTATGTAAAAGATGTGATTCAAACAAGAGTGATGGATGATCTCACTTATGAGCTAAGAAAAAAGAAAAAATTACCAAAAAAAGAGAGAATAGAGACTATCGTCATAACAGCACTCAAAGATGGTTTGATTGACTTAGTTAGAGACTATAGGTATGAATTTTCAAAAAAAATGCAAAAATCATTTGAGATCATAGAGGCAAGTTTTAAAGATAGTGTGGGTATAGCAGGTATAGGATCACCGGATTTTGACTCTAAAAAGTTTTTTGATGAAAATTTTGCCTCTCTTAGTTTTTTTCAAAACCACTCTGTTTTACTCAAAAAGATATATGATTTGATAAATTTATATGCAAAAAAATCTCCTCAAAAGCTTCATGTCCAATTAGATGCTTTGTTGCAAAAAACAGTAGATGAATTAGAGATTTTTTTCAAACAGAAGCTTAAAGATATAGATGAAAAACTGTTGAGAAGTTTTATAGATATCAGTGATAAAAAAATTGGTGAAATAAAAGAGAAGAGTGAGATACAAGATAGGTTATTTAAAAAAAGCATAGAAGATATAAAACAATCAAGCCAAGACAAAGAGCAAAGATTAGCAATGATACGCAGAAAAAAAGATGCCATCAACACGGTAAAAAATGAGTTGGAAAATTTATCATGAGTCTATTTGAAGATTTTATATCAGCATACAAGAAAAGGTATCTAAATGAAATTCCAGAGTTTGACGAAACCCTGGTAGGGGTTGTCAAAAAAGCAAGATATATCCTGCTTGATGATAGGCTCTCTGCATCTATCTCCTTGAAGCAAGCATTAGATAGGCTAAAAATCAGAGCACAAGAGCCTATGAAGGTAGCGATAACCGGGCAGTTTTCAAGCGGAAAATCAACTTTTCTAAATGCTCTGCTAGCAAAAAATATACTCCCAACAGGCATAACACCTGTCACATCAAAAGTAAACTATATAAGATATGGCGATGATTTAAAGATAAAAGTCAAGTACAAAGATGGCAGAGATGAGTATCACGATATAGAGCATATAAATAGATTTACGGATCAGAGAAAAGGGGTGGAGGATATAGAGTATCTGACGCTCTACTCGCCTCTAAATATGCTAAAAGATATAGTTTTTGTTGACACTCCCGGACTAAATTCTCTAGCCTCTAGTGATACACAGACGACTGTTAAGGTACTAAATGAAGTTGATGGAATAATCTGGCTTACACTCATAGACAATGCAGGAAAGATGAGTGAGCAGAGGGTGCTAAGAAAGTACTTTGATAGATATAAGCATAAATCATTGTGTGTACTGAATCAAAAAGATAAGTTTAGTCAAGATGAGATAAGACAGAGTATCACATACATAGAGAAAAACTTCAAAGAATTTTTTAGTAAAGTAGTGGCAATTTCAGCTAAAGAGGCTCTAAAATCAAGAAGTAGTGATAAAATAGTGCTGATGAATGAAGCTTTAGATGAGTTTACAAAGTCTCTACATGTAGAGCTTGAAAATAGTCTCCAAGAGGATAATGCCGATATTGTCAACCTTAGATATAAAGAGTATTATAAAACTATAAATGATATAGCAAACAGTGATTTGAGTAAAAATATAGAGTTGGCAAAAAAATCAAATATACAACAGGTGATAGATTTTATAAAGCAAGAAATTCAACCAAGAGCGATAGAGTCAAAAGAGTATGCTATAAAAAAAGAGTTAAACAGTATATGTGTAAAGATTATAGAACAGCATGAGTTGTTCCTTAAGATTTATGATGAGCTTATAGCAGAGATAGAGGAGTTTGATCTGCTATCCCAAAAAGAGTTTTTAGATGCAAAAAAAGAGTTTTCTGAGGATTTGAGTGAAGCATAT
>Ga0256831_1001719_pt1 | contig 11548 bp, 12 predicted proteins | sample 132544metaG_FD_189087 | JGI IMG/M metagenome (GOLD analysis project Ga0256831, IMG submission 189087) | Hydrothermal vent microbial communities from Lau Basin, Pacific Ocean - 132-544 | ecosystem: Environmental > Aquatic > Marine > Hydrothermal vents | place: Pacific Ocean: Lau Basin | collected... | reverse complement strand
GCTTGACTATACACAAATGCCGCGCACCGCATTTAGTGAGATAAAAGAGTTTTATAGAGATAAAGTAGCATTGATAATTCCTCGAAAGATGAATTTGGAGTCTCTACATGTAGATCTCCCAAAGGGTGTATTGCCTCTTGCTATAGAGGGTGAAAAATTCTTGCATGAAGCACACTATATATCACTTTTGCAGACAAGTGGAAAATCTGTCATCTTTTATAGTGATTTCATCTCAAAAGGCTCTGGTGATGCCATAGCTTTGATAAATGAGATTTTTAGAAGAAAATATAACAAGCAGGCTATTTTCATAGCAAAAAATAAGAGAGAATTAGAGTTAGCACTTGTAAAAACAGATACATTTGGTGAGGCAAAATATGGCATAAATGAGAGTGACTTAAGAAAGAGAGAGATATTTTCAGCGAGACTTGCCCATTTAGTAGGTGAAGATGATTTGGGTATAGTAAAAACAGGCGAACATATACATTATGGAAATATCACTATAAACCAAGAAAATTGTACGCTCTGTCTTAGCTGTGTTGGAGCTTGTAATGTTAGGGCATTGACTGCACATCCTGAAGATAATACTCTTAGATTTAATCCTTCAATTTGTACAAATTGTGGCTATTGTGAACCTAGTTGCCCGGAAAAGGATTGTTTGAGTGTTGTTTATGACGAACTTAGTCTGAAGCCTGATTATTTTAAGCAAAATATAATGGCAAAAGATGAGATATTTAAGTGCGTGGAGTGTGGAGTGGGTTTTGCTACCAAAAAATCCATAGAGAAAATTGCAGCGATGATGATACCGGTATTTGGTGATGACAAGGAGCGCATAAGAGCACTCTACTGTTGTGCGGATTGCAAGCCGAAAGTAACTATGAATGCATATATGGGGTTGTTAGAGGTACCCATATCTAAAAGGAAAAAATAATGGACATTGATAAAGCGTCAGTAAACCCTGCAAGGTCACTATATTATGGATTGTTTAGTAAACTTTTTGTGTTTAGTGAAGACGAAAAAAGATTTGATGGAGTGAGTGAAATTTTGGCAGTTTTTATAGAAAATCCTATAGATGATGCCTCTCGTGATGCTTGTGTTGAGTTAAAGTTTTTTATTGACAATAAGGGCAATGATTCACTAAGCGACGAGTATGATTTGATATTTAATGTTCCAAGCGGAGATATAGTTCGAACTACTGCTTCATATTATGATGAAGGTTTTGAGAGTGGGAAAAAACTTGTAGAGGTTAAAAACTTTTTAGCAAAAACAAAAATCAGAAGGGATGAAGATCACTACAAAGAGAGCGAAGACAGTATAGGTTTTTTGGTTACATTTATGCATGAGCTTATAGAGCTGATTATCAAAGGAGAAGATGAATATGATAATCTTCAACACTGTCTCTTTAAAGAGGTTTTAAATGAATTTTTAGATGAGTTCATTCAAAATTTATATACCAATAAAAATGCAGTTGCCTACAAAGAAGTAGCAATACTGCTAAACTCATTTTTAGAGTTTGAAAGACTTTATTTTCAGGTATCTAAGCCAAAACAAAAAGAGAAAAAAGCAAGAGTCCAAGAGGAGAGTTGCGGTTTTATAGCTGATGTAGAAGCCCAAAGAAGAGCAAAAAATAGGATAGAGAGAAGTGCAGATGCACTAGTAAAAAGTTGTTCGCTAGAGAATGATGATGATTTTGTAGATGCAGATGAAGTCGCAATAAAATAAGAGGTAAAATCTTTAGTAATCTTTCTAGCATATTCAAAAGAGACTCAGACCAACGGGAGGATTTGTCTCTTTTGAATATGCTAGAAAGATTACGATAAAAGAAGTGACATAGATATAAAACTTTATAAGAGAAAATTTTGGTTAACAGTAGAGGTAACTTTAAAGTGCCAAGTCTTATGACTTATCTGCTTTTTATAGTATTTAATTTGATACAGATTTTTAAAGATGGCAGAAGTTGTTCTAAGAGGTTGTAGCGTACCTTTTATCGTGTTTTTTTAAATAAGTTTCAAAGAGGCAAATCCTCCCGTTGGTCTGAGCCTCTTTGAAACTTATTTAAAAAAACACTGAAGATTTTACCTTTTTGTAGGTATTTGAAAGATTAGAAAAGATTGTAAAGCTGTCTTTTCTAATCTTTTAGGAGATTAAATCCAATACAAGGAGGATTGTATGAAAGAGGCAAGGCGTAGCTTTTTGAAAAAAGCAGCAGTCGCTGGTGCTGTTACTGCAGTTGGTGTGGTTGCAGCAAATGCTAAAGAAGCATACAGTTCGGGCGGTGTTGTTGTAGGAAAATCTAAGAAAAAAGAGATTCTCTACAAGAAAACAAAGGTGTGGGACGAGTATTATCGTAATGCACTCTAAATTTAGGAGGCTAATGTGAGTGAAATAACTCAAAAAGCCCTTACGACCAAAGTGGGTCGTAGATCATTTCTTAAAATGGCAGCAATAGCAGGTGCATTTGGTGCAACCGGTGCGATTGCCGGAGGAAATGTTACAAGGGCAGCTACGGATGAAGAGGTTAAAAACCCATATCCTGGATCTAAGCTTGTTAAGACAATCTGTACTGCGTGTTCAGTTGGTTGTGGTATCATAGCTGAGGTTCAAAACGGTGTTTGGGTGAGACAAGAGGTGGCTACAGACCATCCTATCAGTCTTGGAGGTCACTGCTGTAAAGGTGCTGACATGATAGATATGGTTAGGTCTAAAGTCAGAGTTAAATACCCAATGGTAAAAGAGGGCGGAGCATGGAAGCGTATCAGTTGGGATACTGCACTCGATAAAATCGCCAAAAAATTGGGTGATTTAAGAAAAACCAGTGGTCCTGATAGTGCTATATTTTTAGGATCAGCAAAGATGAGTACAGAGCAAGCTTACTATTTTAGAAAGTTTGCTGCAATGTTTGGAACGAATAATATAGATCACCAAGCTCGAATTTGACATAGTGCAACAGTCGCCGGTGTGGCGAATACATGGGGTTATGGCGCTATGACTAACTCACTTGGAGATATCCAAAACGCAAAAGCAATTATAATTTTCGGTGCAAACCCGGCAGTGAATCATCCTGTTGGCTTTAGGCACTTTTTGATGGCAAAAGAGAGAAACAACGCTCAGCTTATAGTCGTAGATCCAAGATTTACAAAAACAGCTGCAAAAGCGGATCTTTTTGCTCAAATCAGACCAGGAACCGATATACCATTTATGTATGGTATGCTACATATCATCTTTAAAAATGGATGGCATAAAAAAGATTTTATAGACCAAAGAGTTTATGGAATGGAAGATGTGATGAAAGAGGCAAAAAAATGGACTCCATCACTAACAGCAAATGTAACCGGCGTAAGTGAAGATTTATTGATACAAATCACTCGTGCATATGCAAAATCTACTCCGGGTACTCTAATTTGGGCGATGGGACTCACTCAACACAGTATAGGTTCGTCAAATACCCGTATGGCTCCAATTCTTCAACTTGCACTTGGAAATATGGGTGAAGAGGGTGGCGGATGTAACATCCTAAGAGGACATGACAATGTTCAAGGTGCTACTGATATGTGTTGTCTCTCTCACACGCTTCCTGGATATTATGGACTAAGTGCCGGTTCTTGGAAGTACTTTGCCAAGAGTTGGGGAGTTGATTATGAGTGGCTTGCAGGTAGATTTAAGGATAAAAAATGGATGAGCAAAAAAGGTTTTACTCTAGCTCGTTGGTATGCCGGAGTATTGGCAGGCAAAGCCGGTGAAGATAAAATTCACAATGGAGGAACAAACCTAAAAGCTCTATTTGTTATGGGTAACGGTATCACTTCTATATCTCAGCAAGCAAAAGTAAAAGAGGCTTTAGACGCACTTGATTTGATAGTATTGGCTGATCCATTTGTCAATGAAGCGGCTATTTTGACTGATAAGAAAGATGATGTATTTATACTTCCTGCTGCTACACAATTTGAGACAAGCGGTTCTGTAACTGCCACTAATCGTTCAGCTCAATGGAGAAGCGAAGTAGTTAAGCCTATGTACGAGAGCAAGACCGATCATGATATTATGTTTGAACTTGCTAAAAGGTTAGGTTTTTATGATCAGTTTACAAAGGGAATGTTGATTAAAGAGAATAAAAAAAGTTTCAAATTTCCAGAAGATGCAACTGATGAGATAGCAAGAATCATCAAGACTATCGGCTTAACTGGCTGGACATCAAAAAGACTCAAAAAACACCAAGAAAATTGGCATCTATTTGATCAGGTCAGTATGAGAGGTATAGGACCTATGAAAGGTGAATACTATGGCTTGCCTTGGCCATGTTGGACTGAGAGTCACTGTGGAAGTCCTGTATTGTATGATGTCCACAGACCTGTAAAAGAGGGTGGTATGGGCTTTAGAAATAGATTTGGCTTGGTTCATGATGGAGTGAGCCAGTTAGCAGGTGTCGGCATAAAAGATGCAAAAGTAGAAGGTGGATACCCTGAGATAACAGCCAAAAATATAGAAAAAGTTCTAGGTATCAAACTAAGTGAAGATGAGAAGAAAAAAATAGGTAAGAATTGGAAAGTAGATACTAGCGGTATCATCGCTGCAAAATGTATGGAGTTTGGAATTGCCCCTTATGGAAATGCAAAAGCTAGAGCAAAAGTATGGACATTTCCTGATCAAATCCCTATGCACAGGGAGCCACTCCATTCTCCAAGAGAAGATTTGGTTAAAAAGTATCCTACTTACAAAGATAAGCCAAATCACTATAGAGTTGATACAAGATATGCAAGTGTTCAAAACAAAGAGGATTGGAGTAAAAAATTCCCAATCAACTTGGTGACAGGAAGGCTTGTAAATCTAAATGGTGCGGGTGTGGAAAATAGAGCTAGTAAATACTTAGCAGCTCTTACTCCTGAAATGTTCTGCGATATAAATCCAAATTTAGCCGCAAATCACGGTATAAGAGATGGAGATATGATGTGGATACATTCACCGGAGGGCACAAAGATAAAAGTCAAAGCTCACTACTCTTATAGCGTTGGTGAAGATAGGGTATTTATCCCATTTCACTTTGCTGGATTTTTCCAGGGTGAAGATAGAACAGGAAATTATCCTGAGGGAACAAAACCTTATGCTGTTGGTGAGAGTGCAAATACTGTCACTAACTATGGTTATGACATCATCACTCAGATTCCTGAAACTAAAGGCGGATTATGCCGCGTAGAAAAAGCGTAGGGGGTGAGAGATGAGTTATGCTAGAATGAAATTTTATTGTGACGAAGAGAGATGTATAGAGTGTAATGGCTGTTCCGTTGCTTGTGCCGAGGCTCATGAGCTTCCTGTTGGTATAAGCAGAAGAAAAGTTGTAACTCTAAATGATGGAATTGAGGGCAAAGAGTTTTCAGTCTCTGTTGCCTGTATGCACTGTACAGATGCTCCATGTGAGCAAGTTTGTCCGGTGGATTGTTTCTATATCAGAGAAGATGGTATCGTGCTTCATGACAAAGAGATTTGCATAGGTTGTGGATACTGTCTATATGCTTGTCCTTTTGGGGCTCCACAGTTTCCAAAGGATGGAGCATTTGGTACAAGAGGCGTTATGGATAAGTGTACTATGTGTGCGGGTGGTCCTGAAGAGACAAATAGTGCAAAAGAGCGAGAGTTGTACGGACAAGATCGTATAGCAGAAGGAAAAGTGCCTGCGTGTGCCGCTATGTGCTCCACAAAAGCTCTTATTGTTGGAGATGAACAAGAAGTTTCCAAGATATATCGTAAGAGAGTTATGTCAAGAGGAAAAGGGGTACAGAGTGCACCTTATGGCTGGAGTACGGCTTACGGAAACTAGGGAGTTGCTATGAAAAAAATATTAATGCTTTGTCTTGGTTTTTTTGGTTTATATGCCAGAGAAATAGCAGGCAAAGTTCCATTGGTATCTAAAGATATGGCACCTCATAGTGGAGGAGATCTGTTGGTCTCTTCCCAAATGATAGATAATATATTGCATTATCAAACTTGGGGTGAACTTTTTGTTTACCTTCAAGTGCATTGGTTTAGGTTACTGTTTTTTGGTATCACTGTCGGTGTTTTGGTAGTGTTTTTGTTGCACTATCTCATCATTGGTCCAAAAAAGTTTGCACATAGCGGTAAAGGTATATTTGTTTACTCAATTTTCAAAAGAGTAGTCCACTGGGCGGCAGCTTTAGCATTTGTGCTGGTGATACCTACTGGTTTTATGATGATTTTTGGAAAAGAGCTTGGTGGTGGTGATTTGGTATTGACTGCTAGATATGTACATAGTATAGGAACAGTACTTTTTATAGTCTCTTTTATTCCTATGTTTTTGATGTGGTTGATTCCGATGTTGCCTTCATTTGATGATATAAAATGGTTTTTGATGCTAGGGGGCTATTTGACGAAGAAAAAAGTTGTAGTACCTGCAGGTCAATTCAATGCCGGTCAAAAGATGTGGTTCTGGGTAGCGATGCTAGGTGGAATTGTGATGATCGGATCTGGAGCGATGATGTATTTTCAAGATTTTCATCTATCTATCCTAGATAGATTTGGTCTTGATCAGATTGATTTGATAAGAGTAGCTGCTATAACCCATAACTTTCTAGGTATGGCGGTTGCGGCACTTTTCATCACTCATCTATATATGTCTCTCTTTGCTATTAAGGGCTCACTAGATAGTATGATTGATGGTTATAAAAGTGAAGATGAGGTGCGATACATGCATAGTTCATTTTATAAAAAGCTCAAAAAAGAGGATAAAATTTAGAGTTAATCCAGGGTGAAATATCCTTGGGTTAACCATTTTTTAGGTATAAATATGCAAAAATAGCATATTTATACCAACAGGAGATTCTAATGGAGCCGACATTTAAAGTAGAAATCACAAAAGTTAAGGGGAGTAAAGAGTTTACATTTGAAGATACTTTGGTTCGTGAGATAAAACTAGAGATTTTTGCAAATAAAAAGCGAATAGGTGCCGTCATGTCAACCCCTGTCGATCAAGAGGCATTGGCTGTGGGTTATCTTATGAGTGAAAATATCATAGAGAATATAAAAGATATCCAAAAGATAGAACTTTTAAATGACGGCATGAGAGTTGAGATAATATCTAGAGTGAATGAGCAAAATATAGATAAGCTAAATGCAGAAGGTGTAGTTATCAGTGGATGCGGAAAGAGTATGACTGCAAACATAGATCCCCAAGCTATAGAAGCAAAGGTTATAAAAAATGATTTGTGTATATCGGCATCACTGCTTTCAAAAGAGATGGGGCAATTTTATACAGAGTGTCCACTCTATGAGCAGACAGGATGTGTACATACAGCAAAGTTATTCTTTGATGATAAAAAGTTTTTTATAGGAGAGGATATCGCTCAGCATAACACGATAGACAAAGCTGTAGGAAAAGCTCTTTTGGCAGGATATGATGTAAAAAAAGCTTTTTTGATGGTTAGTGGACGACTTAGTTCAGAGATGGTGGCAAAAGCTGTCATGCACCAAATACCGATACTTGCCTCAAGAACTGCGACTACATGTCTAGGCTATATGATTGCCAAAAAATTTGATTTGACACTTTTGGGATTTGTCAGAGGTGAGCGGATGAATATTTATACAAAACCAGAGAGAATAGATGTCTAGTATAGAAGAGATAATAAAAGAAAATTTAAATGAATTAGGAAAGCTGACTTGTGCGCAAGCATATAAGATTTCAGCAAAGACAAAAGTACCGATTGGTGAAGTTGGACAAAAGACTAAAGATATGGGTATCCGTATCAGTGAGTGTGGACTTGGACAATTTGGAAAACTCACAAAAGGTGAATACTCTAAAGATGTTTATGAGAAATTAAAGCCATTTTTGAATGATGAAAATAAAATTACCTGTCAGAGGGCTAGAAGTATAGCTAGTGGGGTAGGACTTAAAACGGTAAGAGGGACATTGGAGGTCAAAAATATAGATGTAAATTTTTGTGAACTTGGATGTTTTAAAGAGAAAAAAAGAACAAGACTCTATCTTAAAACTAAGACATGGATAGAGAATGAAAAAAAGGAACTGCTTTTTGGAAAAGGAAAAACAGAAATTTTGCAAGAGATAAAAAGAACAGGATCTATCTCTAAAGCGGCTCAAAATCTTGGTATGAATTATAAAAAAGCTTGGTCTCATATAAAGCTTTTACAGAGTAATTTAGATGATACTTTGGTGATAACACAAAAAGGTGGAGGAGCTGATAGTGGTACAACGCTAACGCCACTTGCAAATGAATATATAGATAAATATAGGCAACTCCAAAAAGAGATAGAAGAGTTTGCAAATCAGAGATTTAAAGAGTTATTTTTAAAGCCAAGAAATAAGAGGGATTTTAAATAAGTAAAGATTTTATGGTATAAAAATGTGCTCTACATGTAGGGATTTAAAGAGTAATATGCTAAAATAGCATATCTAAAAAGGAGAATATAGTTATGAAAAGATTTGGAAGTTTTGTTTTAGCATTGAGTTTGATTGTAACTTTTGGATTTGCAAAACAGAAGGTTGTAGTATTTCATGCAGGAAGCTTATCTGTGCCATTTGCTCAGATAGAAAAAGCTTTTGAGGCAAAATATCCACGCTATGATGTGGTTAGGGAGGCAGCAGGTAGTAGAGCATGCGCTAGAAAGATAATAGATATTGGCAAGAGAGCTGATGTGATGGCAAGTGCGGCGTACAAGGTGATAGATAATCTTCTGATACCAGATTTTGCAAAGTTTAATGTACAGTTTGTGACCAATGAGATGGCGATAGCATACACTCCAAAATCAAAATATGCAGATGAGATAAATGCAAAAAACTGGACAGATATATTTTTAAGAAAGGGTGTTAAAGTAGGTCACTCAAATCCAAATTTAGATCCTTGTGGATATAGAAGTATTTTAGTTACAAAATTAGCCGAAATTTACTATAAAAAACCAGGTTTTTACGATAGTCTTCTTGGTTATGGTGATAGTTATCAAAATGGAGAAGAGAAGAGAGACAAAGTGATAGTTAGACCAAAAGAGACTGATTTGTTAGGACTCTTGGAGGCTGGTGCTTATGATTATCTCTATATCTATAAATCAGTAGCAAAGCAACATGGATTAAAATATATAGTTTTACCACCGCAAGTTAGTCTAAAGAGTAAAAAATACAGCAAATTCTATAAACAGGTTACATTTAAAATCACAGGCAAGAAGCCCGGTAGCTATATCACCAAAAAAGGCTCACCTATGGTTTATGGTATAACAGTTGTGCAAAACAAAAAGAGAAACTTACCGCCAAATCCAGATGGTGCTCTTAAGTTTGTAAATTTTGTTTTGAGTCCAAAAGGTCAGGCTATTATGAAAAAAAATGGACAAGGCATTATAAATCCTCCAGTTATTACTGGTGATGCTAGTATATTGCAAAGATAATGCTAGAAATTGAAAACTTACTTTTAAAAAAAGAGGATTTCACACTAGGTGAACTCTCTTTTGAGGTTAAGAAAAATTCCTATTTTGTGATTTTAGGAAAAACCGGAAGCGGAAAGACTATGCTACTTGAAACCATAGCAGGTCTGAAGAGAAATATTTTAGGAAAAGTCTATTTAGACGGCTTGGATATCACAACTCTTCAACCTGAAAAGAGAGATTTTGGCTTTGTTTATCAAGATTTTATGCTCTTTCCTAACATGAGCGTAGAGGAAAATATAAAATATAGCTCAAGGTATAAAAAAATCAAAAATCAAAAAGAGCTTTTTTTGGATTTGGTAGATTTTTTGCAGATTAAAGGGCTTCTAAATAGAGATATAACTCATCTAAGCGGTGGCGAAAAACAGAGAGTCGCGATAGCAAGAGCTATATACTCAAAACCAAAACTTCTGCTTTTAGATGAACCTTTGAGTGCAGTTGATCCTACTTTTAAAAACTCTATAATGAAACTTCTAAAGGGCATAATAAAAAGATATGATATGACTATCATACATGTAACTCACAACTTTAAAGAAGCATCATTTTTAGCAGATAAAATAGCTGTGATGCTAGATGGAAAGATTCTGCAGATTGGAAGAGCAAATGATGTATTGAATAGACCGACAAGCATAGAGGTGGCAAAGTTTTTAGGTTTTAAAAATATATTTAAGGGTTCATTTTTTGATTTTAAAGATGAGAGAAGAGATAGATACTTTAGTGTTGATCCAAATAGGATTCTCTTTTCATATAAGAAAAATGATAGAGAGTTTTGTTATGAGTGCAGGATAGATAGTATTTTAGATATAACCGACCACTATAAAGTCTTTGCAAAAGTTAAAAATAGAGAGATATTTGCTAAGATTACAAAAAATATGTTTGATAAATTAGAGTTAAAAGAGGGCAAGGATTGTTTGATGTGTATAGATAGTAAAGATGTGGAGATTATATGAAAGATAGGTGGTTTTTGTCTCTATTTATGTTTTTAGGTTCGATAATAGTACTCTTTTTAACTATTCCACTCATAAAACTTTTTATGAGTGTGGGGATTACTACTATGGGTAAAACTATTTTAGATGCGACAGTTTACAATAGTATATTTTTAACTCTTAGAGTTGCTCTGTATGCAGTTTTATTTGTTTGTATTACCGGTATTCCCTTGGCATATCTCATAGTTAGGTCTGATTTTTTTGGTAAATCTTTTATAGAGTCACTTCTTGATATACCCGTGATGGTTCCCCATACAGCCGCAGGTATTGCACTTTTGGTGGCATTTAGTAGTGGCTATGTAGGAGATATTTTAAACTTTTTTCATCTTGGTTTTATAGATACCACAACAGGTGTTATGAGTGCCATGATGTTTCTATCTGCACCATTTCTCATAAATGGTGCAAAAGAGGGCTTTAGAAAAGTTGATGAGAAGTATGAATATGTAGCAAGAACACTAGGTGCAAGTAAAATTGATGCATTCTTTACGATAGTGCTACCTATGGCAAAGAGTGATATCATTAATGGAGCATTAATGATGTGGAGCAGAGCTTTAGGGGAATTTGGTGCAGTAGTTATCATCGCATATCATCCTATGGTAGCACCTGTGCTCATATATGATAGATTTAATAATTTTGGTCTAAAGTTTTCAGCCCCTGTTGCAGCTGATATGATAATAATCTCGATATTTATATTTTTAACGATAAGAGTAGCAAACAATAGGCTAAGATAGAAAAGTTAGGCTCTTAAAGCAAGAGCCCAAAAAGAGACTATTTAACGCCTTTGAATTCTCCCATAAAATTGCTTATTTCATGACCATTTTTAATCCAACCCATGATTCCACCTTTTAGGTACATTACATTTTTGTACCCATAAACCCTCTCTACATCTCTAGCAACAAATGAGCTTCTTGATCCTAATTTGCAATAAAAGACTATAGTTTGATTTGGCTTTAGTGCAACTTTCTTTCCGATTGCCGGCAAAACCATACCACTTGGTATCGCCTTGAATTTTAAGTACCTAACCAGAAGTAGCACCAATTAATAGCAAAAAGAGAACGGTGCGAGTACAAGGCAGATTTGTGCAGGACTACCCATAGGTAATTCAAACAAATCTAACGAAGTAAATCGTG
>Ga0256831_1001718_pt1 | contig 11557 bp, 9 predicted proteins | sample 132544metaG_FD_189087 | JGI IMG/M metagenome (GOLD analysis project Ga0256831, IMG submission 189087) | Hydrothermal vent microbial communities from Lau Basin, Pacific Ocean - 132-544 | ecosystem: Environmental > Aquatic > Marine > Hydrothermal vents | place: Pacific Ocean: Lau Basin | collected... | reverse complement strand
GCCTCTCCTGTAATACCAATAATTCCACTAACATCATACTCCACTGTACTATCCTTTTTTAAAGCCAGCTTCCCCCTCTTGGGCTCTATCATGGCAACCGTATTTAAAATTTCCTCTGTCGCTTCAATAAAAGGATTTATCCACTCAACACTCAATTTTGCAGCCATTTTACCCAGGCTCCTTTCTTTACAAATGTTTTAGAACCGCTTTCGTGAACTCCTCAGCAATAAACTTCGTGCAGAAATCATCAACACCAACCTCTTTTGCCTTTTGAAGGTTAGCACTACCAGAAAGCGAGGTGTTCATGATAACGGGAATCTTTTTAAATCTCTCATCCTCTTTTACGAGTTTTGTAAACCTGTATCCATCCATATTTGGCATCTCGACATCAGTTATGATTATATCAACAGCCTCCTCTATCTTGCCGCCAGTCTCCTCATAGAGCTTATTTAAAATATCCCACGCCTCCTGTCCATCTTTCGCCTCAATGATCTTTTCCGCTATAGGCTCAACAGCAGTCCTGATAATCCTTCTTGCTGTTGCAGAGTCGTCGGCTATTAAGATTTTAGCTTTCTTTTTCTTCTCCTTGGCTCCCTGGAGTGCGGCATCCTTAATTCTATTCACATCCTCTTCAGAGAATATACCAAGCTCCTCACAGATACTTTCAAAATCAAGGATTATCATAACATGCTCTTCATCCAGATTTATCGTTCCTACAATCTTGTTTCCGTACTGATGCCTCAGCACCTCACTTGGCGGCTTTACATACCTCCAGGAAATCCTCCTAATCCTCTTGGCATCATGCACTATAAAACCAACGGTAATGTTGTTGAAAATCGTGATTATCACCTTCTTGGTTTTAATGTTGGGAGGTTCATTTATCCCGAGCCATTTGGCAAGGCTAACTATTGGTATCACCTCACCCCTTAAGTTGTAAATACCCTCTATCAAAGAGTCTTTGGACGGGATTTTTATCAAGTTTGGATACTTTATAATCTCCTTAACCTTGGCTATATTTATGCCGTATATACCCTCATATATCTCACCGTTCTCCCGAAGCTCATACATTCTGAAATCCACAAGCTCCATCTGGTTCGTGCCAACCTGCAGTATGTCAATTCTATCCTCTGAACTCTTCTCAGCCATTTTCTACAACCTCCATTGAGCTTCCAGTTTTGGAAACAAGACTACCACCCTCTTTGAGAAGTTCCTCTATATTTAGAAGGGTGATAATCTTTTTTGGCATCTTACCCACACCCTTAACATACTTCTCAATATTCTGAGGTATATTGGGAGGCGTGGGTTCTATGCTCTTTTTCTCCACATAGTAAACCTTCTCAATCTTATCCACCAGAAATCCAACATTGTACTCATTGTGTGCAATAATTATTATCCTTGAGTCAGCATTGATGGGCTGTGCCATAAACCCAAACCTCTTCCTCAAATCCACCACAGGTATAACCTTTCCCCTTAAGTTTATTACGCCCATCACAAACGGTTTTGTATTTGGAACATATGTATAGTCCACAGGCTTTATAATCTCCTCAACATCCAGTATATCAATCCCATAAAGCTCCCTGTGCAAAATAAAACCGACAACCTGTTCATACTCATCCTTCATTATTATGGCATTTGACTTCTTGCTCTTTTTGGCTAACTCCTCTTCAACCTCTTCGTTTAAAGCCAAGCTTTTATCAAACAGGTCAATATCTCTGCCATTCATTTAAGCCTCCCTTCTAAGCGACTAAAATATTTCTTTTTGAAGCATTTTCAATGGCTTCATACACCTCATCCTTCTCAAGTGGAACAAACAGTATTCCGCTAAAGCGTGACTCTTTGAGTTTCTCTTTGTCATAAGTTCCATCTGTAGAAACCGCAATAAGCGGCGTCGTTTTATAAGCAGGCATACTCCTTAACGACCTTGCAAGGTTGTATCCATCGTTTATGTAGATAGAAAGGTCTATGAACACAATATCCGCTATATGCTCACAGGCAAGCTCCAAAGCCTCTTTATCTGTGTGGGCATAGATAACCTTATAACCCTTATCTTTAAGGTAATCGATTAAATCGTTCTTATCAGTTATATCTCTGCTTGCAACCAGTGCAACTGGCACATCCTTCGCATAGTTCTCAATAAGGTGATCCTCTATATTCGCAGAAATTATAGAAGCCTCATTGATAACATTGGCAACATCAAGAATCAGTGTAACAGAGCCATCGCCCATAATGGTTGCCCCCGATATGCCCTTGATGTTTGTCAGATAGTTGCCTAAAGATTTAATAACTATTTCCTCTCTGCCTATCAGTTCATCTACAACAAGACCTATCTTTTTCTCAGCTATCGCAACAACAACAACATATATCTCTTTTCCATCCAAGGTTCTTTTGTTCTTACCCATTCCAAGTGTATCACCAAGGTAAACAAGCGGTATTATATTTTCCCTCAGCCTCAGAACATCTTTATTTTCAACTTTATCTATATCGTCTTTTGTGATTCTCACTGTCTCAACAACACTAACAAGGGGAATGGCAAAATACTCTTTGGTAACCTTAACAAGCAGAGCCTGTATAATAGCCAGCGTCAACGGAATCTTTAAGATAACCTTAGTACCTTTACCTATCTCAGATTTTATCTCAATTATACCGTTAAGCTTTTCAACATTTGTTTTTACAACATCCATTCCAACGCCACGACCAGACAGGTTTGTAACCTTTTCAGCAGTCGAGAATCCGGGCTTAAAGATCAGAGCATAAGCCTCCTCTTTACTCATCTGTCTGGCTTCAGTCTCAGTAATCAAACCCTTCTCAAGGGCTTTCTGCTTGAGTTTCTCAGGATCCATACCCCTGCCGTCGTCAGCAGCCTCTATAATTATGTAATTACCCTCATGGTATGCCGAAAGAATAATCTTACCCTTTCTCGGCTTGCCAAGTTTCACCCTCTCCTCAGGAGGCTCAATTCCATGATCGATTGCATTCCTTACAATATGAACAAGTGGGTCATTTATCTCCTCAACAACACTCTTGTCAAGTTCCGTATCTGCACCCTCTATTATAAGCTCAACCTCTTTATTAAGTTCCCTTGCTATATCCCTGACAACACGGGGGAATTTGTTAAATACTTTTCCAATTTGAACCATCCTTGTTTTCATAACACCCATCTGCAAATCCGTAGTAACCAGGGTTATCTGGTTTGCAACCTCACTGAGCTCCTCAACCACCTCATCCCCGCTGAACTTCTCCTCTGCCTTCTGGGCAACACTGACAAGCCTGTTTTTACCAAGAACAAGCTCTCCTACAAGGTTCATGAGGTCATCAAGTCTTTGAACATCAACCCTGATGGTCTGCTCCACAACTGGCTTGGATTTCTTCTGTATTGGTGGCTTCTTTGCCTCTTTTTTCTCTTCCTTTGGTTCTTCTTTCTTTTCTTCTCCCTGCTTCTCTTCGCCTTCAGTTCCCTTACCCTGCAGCTCAGCTAAGATTTTCTCCCTTCTTTTCAGCCTCTTTTCCTTGTCCTCTTCCATCCTCTGTTTAAGGAGTCGTTCTATCTCGGCATCTATATCATCCTTTGGCTTTTTCTCTTCCTCCTCACTCTCAAGCAGAGCTTCCTCTTCAAGCATCTCCTCTTTTTGTAGCTCCACCATCTCCTCTTCAGAAAGCTCTTCCTCTTGAGGCTCTTCTTTACCCTGCCCCTCTTTGTAGTCCTCCTCCAAAAACCTCGATAGCTGCTTTACATTCTCTTCTATATCTACCGATTCGGGGTCTCCCCCCTCTTTAATAAGCTCAATTATCTCCTTTGCCTTATCAACACCCGCAAGAATGGCATCCATCATCTCACTGTTCAACTTTAGCTCAAACTTCCTCAGCTTATTCAAAACATCTTCAAGCTTATGTGTTAACTCAGTGAGCTTTTCAAATCCCAGAAAGCTTGCAGAACCCTTTATTGTATGGAAAGCCCTGAATATCTTGTTGAGAAGCTCCTCATCGTCGCTCTCACTCTCGAGCCTTACAAGGTCTTCATCGAGCTCCTCAAGTAGCTCATCTGCCTCCACAAGAAAATCCTGTATGATTTCTTGCATATCATCCATATTCTCAGCCATAACGAACCCCCTTATTATTTTTTGCTAAAATAATCCATAAGCCTATTGACGGCATCGGCAAGTTCATCCAACTCCCATGCACCGCTCTTGGGCAACCTTATCGAATAGTCTCCTTCCAGTATCGCCTCAACCGCCTTCACGGTTCTATTGATAGGCTCCACAATCCTCCGCGTCAATATCAATGAAGCTGTTATCGCCAGCAGGACGATAACAGAACTAAACAAGCCGAACAGGGCAAGGGTAAAAGTGGTCTTAGAGTTAATATCCCTGTTCAACTCCTTTATAGGTTTATAAAACATTTCTGTGGGTAAAGTCAAACCCAAACCCCACCCAAACTCCTTTATGTATGTATAGCCAACAAACTTGTCCACTCCCCTAAAAGAGTACCTTGCAACGCCCGTCTCACCTTTTAATATGGAATTCTTAACTATTTTAGCAAGAGTCTCGCCGTTCTCTGGATTGGCTAAATTAACATCATTCAGAAGGGTTATAAGGGGATGCTCCTTTGTGGGCGGAGCGAAAATCAGCAAACCATCCCTGTTTATTATCCATAAATACTCCTGAGAGTAGCGGCAGAGCTGGGCAGTTTTCACAAGGGCATAGAAACTGTAGGGATTATAGTCAAATGCGATATATATGGGGCTTTTGTTTCTATCCCTGCCCAGATAGATAAAGCTATAAGATACCTTGCCATCCTTATTTTTATGGAAATCGTAATACACTATCTTTTTCGCTACAGTTTTACTCGAAAGCTTTTTTACAAAATTGGAGATAGCACCAACATTGACAAAGCGGGGGAATTGGGCGATCTCTTCCCCTCTATAGTTAAACACAGCAATGGCTCTCAAATCCAATACATTACTTATCTCACCGTATATGTTTGATATGGAGTTCAATATACCGCCACCCTTAAAAATCTTCTCAACCTCCTCACCAAAGATAAAAGAAACGCTTTTCTTTGACTCCATATCCTCTTTCAACACTTTGGCATAAGAGAGAACCTCTCTTTTTAAGTTCTCTTCGGCATTCTCTTTAAAAACCTTCTCAACCTTTCTCAAGGTATAGTCCCTCAGAGATATCAAGGTAATAATAGAACTTATACTAAAAATCATTAGACTGAAAAGCACAAGGGATGTTGTATAGACAACAATCTTTGTTGAAAGTCTATCAATCATCCAGCCTCTTTGTTCTAATATCGCTTCTCTTTTCGGTGGGTAGAACAATCGTCACCTTTGTTCCCACATTCTCCTCAGAATCTATTGTTATGCTCCCGCGATACCCCTCGATTAAAAATTTGGCAAGGGAGAGTCCCACTCCCATATTGCTGGGTTTTGTGGAATAAAATGGAATAGTGGTCAATGAAACCTCTTCTTTGCTCATTCCTCTTCCGTTGTCCTCAACTTCAATAAAGGCATTTTTCCCACTTTGATAAACAGTTATTTTAATTTTAGGCTCACTCTGGCCTTCTACTGCATCCAGGGAGTTTTTCACAATCTCCTCTAAAATAAACCCAATATGCATCTTATCTGCATAAACATATATGCCATCCTCTACCTTCAACTCGAAATTAACCCTCTCAGCAAATTTTCCCGCGACACTCCTAACCATCTCCCCAAGGTTAACCCTTTCAAGTTTAACGGGCAAAGCGTTGCTCACAACCTCAATATTGGCAATTATACTAATAATTCTATACAGGCTTTTTTCAACTATCTCTATATACTTGACAAGCTTCTCTGAATCCTCACTATCTAACTCTTTGAGTTTGGCTTTTATTCTGTTCAGCATACCTCCAGCAGACATAATAGGGTTTCTGATTGAGTGGGATATTCCAGCAGACATGTACTTTAATATTTTTACATAGCTACTATCTGTAATCCCCTCAGACCTCATTTCAATGGGCGAGAGGTCAAATATCTCAAAAACAGTATCCCCATCCCACTCAAAAACATTAAGGTATGTAAAAACAAGCTCCCCCTCTTTCGATAGAAACCTCATGAAATTACTGTATTTCTTGCCCTTTTTCACCAGGTTTATAACATTATTTAAAAATATCTCCCTATCGTCCTTCTTTAGAATCTTCTCAACACTATCTCCTGCCTTAATATCAAACAGGGAGACAGCCGAACTATTTACATACTTAATGGCTTTGTTTTCGTCAAATATAACAATACCCTCTATCAACCTATCCAAAAACGGCCACATAAAAACCCCGTTTAATTTAGGAAATTTTACCAAAAGTGATGTTAACGGTCAAAAACTCTGTTAAATATATCATCGATTCTCCTAATATAATACTTGGGGTCAAATAACTCATCCAGTTCATCAAGGGTAATAAACCTCATAATGTAAGGGTCTTTTTTTAACAGCTCTTTAAAGTCAAGACCTTTCTCCCAGGACTCCATAGCACTCCTCTGAACACACTCATAGGCTTTGTTTTTCTCTGCACCCTTCTCTACAAGCTTAAGCATTACCCTTTGTGAATATATTAATCCCCTTGTCAGGTTTATATTCTTTAGCATATTGTTTTCATATACAACAAGGTTTTTCAAAATATTATTCAGCCTATAGAGCATAAAATCCAAAGCAATATTTGAATCTGGAAGTATAACTCTCTCATTGGAGGAGTGAGATATATCCCTCTCATGCCAAAGCGCCACATTCTCTAAAGCCACCAGGGAGTTGGCTCTAACAAGCCTTGCAAGACCACATAGATTCTCACTTAAAACAGGGTTTCTTTTATGGGGCATAGAAGATGAGCCCTTCTGTCCCCTGTAGAAATATTCCTCCGCTTCCCTGACTTCCGTTCTCTGGTAGTGTCTAATCTGCGTGGCTATCTTCTCAATGGTTGCTGCTACAATGGCAAGTGTTGATAGGTAGTGTGCATACCTATCCCTCTGGATTATCTGATTGGAAATGGGTGCTGGCTTTAAACCAAGTCTTTTGCAGGCAAACTCCTCAACCTCAAGGGGAACATTGGCAAAAGTTCCCATAGAACCAGATATTTTCCCGTATGAAACCGTCTCCTTAGCATATTCAAGCCTATCCAAGTTTCTCTTCATCTCAGCATACCATAGAGCCAAAACAAAACCGAAACTTATCGGCTCACCGTGAACACCGTGAGACCTGCCTATCATCAATGTATCTTTAAACTCATAAGCCCTACTTTTAAGGGTATCCAGCACATCTTTCAAATCCCCAATGAGAATCTGAGCAGAGTCTCTCAGAGCAAGAGCCATTGCAGTATCTATGGTGTCCGACGATGTTATGCCAAAATGCAGATAATCGCCCTCTTCTCCAAGGCTTTCCCTTACATTTTCAAGGAAGGCAACTACATCGTGTCTGGTGGTTTTCTCTATCTCCTGAATGCGTTTAACATCAAACTTAGCATTTTTCCTTATCTTCTCAGCCGTTCCTTTGGGAATTTTCCCTATGGATTCCCAGCCCTCACACACAGCTATCTCAACCTCGAGCCACCGCTTAAACTTTGCCTCCTCAGTCCAAATCTTTCCCATCTCATCCCTTGTATATCTCTCAATCATTCAACCACCTCTAAAACATACTCTTCTGGATTGCAAGTTTCCCTGGAAACGAGTTCAACCCTATCAAGAAGCTCCTTAGCAAATGAGCTAAAGTAGTCTATAACACCAAACGATGCCTCCAGTCTAAATCTCTTAGAATTTGAATACTTAATCCTTCTGTAAATTTCAGAACATATAACAGGAACACCTTTTATAAGACCACCGCTATAACATATAGGGCACTTTTCAAACATCTCATCAAATATATCTGTATTACTCTTCCTTCTTGAAATCTCCACCACACCGAGTTCGCTTATCTTTCCCACAAAGGTCTTTCTTTTGTCTTTCCTGGCAAGTTCGTTCAAGATTTTTTGCAACCTCTCCTTATGTTCATCCCTCTCCATGTCAATAAAATCAACCACTATCAACCCGCCCATATCCCTCAGGTTCATCTGCCTAAAAATCTCTATAGCAGCCTCAACATTCACTTTAAATATAGACTCTTCAGCATCCCTTGAAAAAAAGCGGTATCCCCCTGCATTTACATCTATTGCAAAAAACGCCTCGGTTTTCTCAATAATCAAATATCCTCCACTTTTCAACTTAACAACATTGCTGTACAGCTTTTCTATCTCATCCTCGATACCGAAATACCTGAATATGGGCACACTTTCATTAAAGAACTCAAGCTTCTTTCTACACCTGTTGTTAGTCCTTTCAAGGTAGAGCACAGTACTCTCATATATTTCTTTATTATCTATAACAACCCTTTTTGTATCCTCATCACAGTAATCACGAATCACCTTAATGGGTATCTGTGGCTCTTCATACAAAAGAGCGGGGGCTTCTACTTCATCAAACCTTCTACTTATCTCCTTGAAAATAGACTTCAAGTATTCAGCCTCTTTGAGTATCTCACCTTTCGATGCAGATTTAGAAGCCGTTCTTGCTATAAATCCTATGTTCCTCTCCCTGCACTCCTCAAGAATTGATTTCAACTCCCTATTCTTATCTCTATCCAATATCTGTTTTGAAACACCAAGAAAATTACTATCCTTCAAAAGAACCAAGTAATTGCCTGCAAGTGTTATGTTGGTGGTTAATTTAGCCCCTTTGCTTGATATCATGGGCTTGAACACCTGAACCATTATTTCATCGCCCCTTTTTAACTTCTTTATACTTTCACCTCCATATTCAACGCAGTGTTTATCAATGCAAAGAAAAGCATTCTTTCCGATACCTATATCAACAAACGCCGCACCAAGTTTTGGAACAATATCCCTTACTACACCCTTGTAAACATTTCCAACAATAGAGCTATTCAAATTGTTCCTTCTTTTTATTATAAAAAGCTCAAGCTTACCATCACTTATCTTCGCAGACCTTACTATAAAAGGGTCTACACTTATCAACAGTTCACTCATCGTCTGTTTTTAAACCTCACAGATAGCAGTATCCCCAGCGCAAAATAAGAAGTTATAATGGAACTTCCGCCATAACTAAAAAAAACCAAAGGAACCCCTACAATGGGGAGAAGCCCCATAGCCATACCCATGTTAAAGACAACCGAAATCCAGAAATACGCTATTATTCCAATTGTAGCCATTCTGTCAAAATCACTTTCCGAGTGATAGGCAATAGCTATAGCTCTAAAAAGAACAATGCCATATAAAAATATTAAAACCACACAGCCTAAAAATCCCCACTGCTCTGCAAATACGGAAAAAATGAAGTCTGTATGGCTTTCGGGTAAAAAGCTTAACTGAGTCTGGGTAGCGTTATGCAAACCCTTACCAAAAAGACCGCCAGAGCCTATAGCTATCTCAGACTGAATTGTATTATATCCATAGGTTGTGGGAGCTTTGTATGGGTCTAAAAAACCCATAATTCTATCCTTTTGATAGGGCTTTAAGTTTGACCAAGCAAATGGCAAAAAAACCAGAAACAGCAAGACAAGCTTAACAAGAAGAGACCTTTCCACACCTGCTGCAAGTATTATGCTCATGGCAATAACAGCTATGACAATGGCTGTCCCTAAATCTGGCTGCTTAACAACAAGAAGTATGGGTATGAGAACAACAGCAAAGGGTAAAAGGAGATCAAAAAAACCATAGGGCTCGCTTTTTGGGTTTTCATCAAAGTAAGCCGACAAAACAAGAACAACGGCAAGTTTCATAAACTCCGAAGGCTGGATATGGATAAAGTAAAATGAAATCCACCTCCTCGCACCATGACTCAAAACTCCGTTCACAAACACAAGCACAAGTAGAGCTAAAGAAAAGAAATAGAAAAACCAAGCTCCCCTTTTTATATGCCTTGTGTCAAGTTTATAGACAAACAAAGAAACAAAAACACCTATTACAACCCAAACAAGCTGTCTTAAGGCAAAAACATTTCCCCTGTTAGTCGTCGAAATAGTAATAATGCCAATTACACTAATTATCAAAACAGGTGTAAACAGGATAAAATCAAAATACTTTATCCGTTTTGGGTCTATCTGAAACATTACTTCTTTAGCTTCTCACCGATTACGGTGAAACTTATAACTGTTAGAAATATGACAACCCCTGGAAAAAGACTCATCCACCATGCAATCTGGATAACATCCTTACCCTCCGATAGTATACTGCCCCAGCTCGCATGGGGAGGCTGGACCCCAAGACCCAGGAAACTCAATCCGGACTCAGTAAGAATTGCAGAACCAATACCCAAAGTGGCATACACAATTACAGGAGATATTGCATTGGGAATGATGTGCCTTATTAATATATAAAGTGAGCCCTTGCCCAGCAGTTTGGCAGCTTTAACATATCCAAGCTCCCTTATCTTTAAAGCCTCAGCCCTAACTATTCTTGCTATGCCCATCCATCCCGTTAAACCTATAACAACCATAACATTAAATATATTGGGTCCGAGAACAACCACAATTGCAAGTATCAGAAAGAAAACAGGGAAAGTTAGCATAATATCAACAAATCTCATCATAATTGTATCGACCCATCCACCAAAATAGCCGCTAACAGCCCCGTATAAAACGCCAATGGATGTGGAAAGGCCTACAGCTATCAGTGAAACAGAGATAGAAATCCTGCTTGCATATACCATCCTTGAAAACACATCCCTGCCTATCCTGTCAGTTCCAAATAGATGGTGCCAGTTGGGTGGTTCCAATATTGCGTTGGGATTTATAGCGTAGGGACTATAAGGGGCTATATATGGCGCAAAAATAGCACTTAAAAAAACTATTAGGATAAAAATCAGGCTCAGGTAAAACAACAAATCCCTCTTCATATGAGAAAAACTATCAAAAGAGGTGTCATTTTTCAATTTCTACTGTCTCATTACAAAAGCTCCTGTTCGACTATTTCGACTATTATTTCAATATATAAAACCTCACCCCCATGTTCTCGTAAAATTTACTATACTTTAACATGTAAAAAGCAACTTTTACCAAAGAAAAAACGCCAAATTTTATGTTTTTTCCGTAAAAAGTACTTGACATTTTAGTTCTTTTTATTAAACTTCCATTCCGAGTGTGGGGGTGGTTCCTGCCTAATGGCCTTAAAAGGCCTTAAATCTCGCCTTCTTGTGTCCTTTCACATTGGCCTCCTTTCAAGCCCGCTCTTAAAAAAACCCGCATACAGGTTAGGGGCCCACACTCATCTTTTCTCTTTCTTTTGATAAAAATCCAAATAAATGATAGTATTGTAAAAAGTCCTGCTTAGGAGGTGAAAAATGGAAGGAAAAGGTATAAGCCTGCCACAATTTATGGATAGAGAAATGAAGCAAAACGGTGGAGAGCATGGGCTTTACAAAATCTTAGAGCAGTTTGCACTTGTATCAAAAATCATTTCACGGGAGATAAATAGGGCTGGACTCATCAATATTCTTGGCAGCGCAGAGAGCAAAAATATACACGGTGAAACTCAGCAAAAATTGGAC
>Ga0256831_1001717_pt1 | contig 11558 bp, 12 predicted proteins | sample 132544metaG_FD_189087 | JGI IMG/M metagenome (GOLD analysis project Ga0256831, IMG submission 189087) | Hydrothermal vent microbial communities from Lau Basin, Pacific Ocean - 132-544 | ecosystem: Environmental > Aquatic > Marine > Hydrothermal vents | place: Pacific Ocean: Lau Basin | collected... | reverse complement strand
CAAGGAGATAACCTTGAGGGTTGGAGGAGTCATAGCTTGGGGCGGTGCAACCAACATAGCTCCGGCGGACGACAAGATAATAAGGGTGGAGTATCCCCTCGCAATAGATCCGAGGTCTCAGCTTTTGGCAAGCGTAATGGCTAAGAAGGGGGCGGTGGGTGCGGAATACGTAGTAATAGACGTTCCAGTAGGAGAGGGGTCTAAGGTTCCAAACGTTGAGGACGGTAAGAAGCTTGCGAACGATTTCGTTGAGTTGGGAAGACGTTTGGGTTTGAACGTAACTTGCGCCTTAACCTACGGAGGCCAGCCAGTCGGTAGAGCGGTAGGACCAGCTTTGGAGGCTTGGGAGGCTTTGAAGGCTATGGAGGAAAGGAGGGGGGCAAAAAGTTTTATAGAGAAGTCCCTCGGTATATCTGGAATCCTCTTCGAGATGGTTGGAAAGGCTTTAAACGGTTACGAGTATGCGAAACAGATATTCGAATCTGGAAAAACCTTGGAGAAGTTTAAAGAGATAGTTGAGGCACAGGGAGGAAATCCGAACGTGAAGTCCGATGAAGTCCCAATAGGTGACAAAACCTACGACGTTTTAAGCCCGATAGACGGTGCGGTCTCAAGGGTTTACAACGATAGGGTTGTTAGGGTTGCAAGGGCTGCCGGTGCACCCAAAGATAAGGGGGCTGGAGTTTTGCTCTTTAAGAAGAGCGGATTCCACGTTAAGAAGGGGGATATACTCTTTAGGATATACGCGGAAAAGGAGTGGAAGCTTGATAAAGCTGTAGAGATTGCACTTAAGGAACCGCCAGTGATAGTTTCGGGAATGATACTCGAGAGGTATCCCTACCACAGGGTGATGTGATATGGAGGTTAAGGAGGGTTTGGAGGGTATAATAGCGTGTAAGACCGCTATAAGCAGGGTTGAGGTTGAGGACGGAAAGGCAATATTAGAATACAGGGGATACAACATACACGATCTCGCAAAGCACTCCACATACGAGGAAACCGCCTATTTACTGCTCTTCGGGGATTTACCAAGCAGGAGGGAGTTGAAGACCTTTGAAGAGGAACTTAAAGATTTGAGAGAGTTACCAGCTCAGATAATAGGTCTGTTAACTCATCTACCCCCCTTCACGCATCCTATGGTCGTTTTGAGAACCGCAATTTCATACTTGGGTTCGATGGACAGGGAGAAGCACTTCATCGATTACGACCATGCTATTCAGAAGGCAAAGAGTTTGATAGCCAAGATACCTACAATAATCGCCTACTATCACAGAATAAGGACGGGACAGAATTTGGTTCATCCAAATCCAGAATTGAATCACGCCGAAAACTTCCTCTACATGCTCAAGGGGGAAGTTCCAGACCGCATCGAATCGAGGGCCTTGGACGTAGATCTGATACTTCATGCGGATCACGAGTTGAACGCTTCAACTTTTACGGCGAGGGTTGCAGCTTCAACCTTGGCAGACATCTACGCCTGCGTAGTTGCAGCAACTGGAGCTTTGATGGGACCTCTGCACGGAGGTGCAGCTCAGAAGGTCATAGAGATGTTGAGAGAAATTGCGGTTCCTTGGAGGGCTGAGGAATACGTCCTAAGGAAGCTTGAGAGGAAGGAGAGGATAATGGGGTTTGGGCACAGAGTTTACAAGAACGTCCTCGATCCGAGGGTTGTAGAGCTTAGGAACTTGGCGAAGAAGCTTGCGAAGATAAAGGGTTCGAAGTGGTTCGATATAGCTGAAGAGGTTGCAAAGGCTGTTTACAAGCATAAGGGATTGTTACCGAATGTGGATTTCTATTCAGCATGCATTTACGCAAGTTTGGGAATCCCTGACGATCTCTACATACCCATATTCGCAATGGGGAGGATAGCGGGATGGACCGCTCACATAATAGAGCAGTATATGAACAACAGACTAATCAGGCCTCGCGCTCTCTACGTGGGTGAGAGGAACAGGAGATACGTGCCTTTAAAGGAGAGACCTTAAACTATTTATCTCCCCTTCATTTCATCCAAACCATGCAACTCTCGGAGAGGTTGAAGAAGTTACCGAAGTATCTCTTTGCGGAGATAGACGAGATGAAAAAGAAGAAGATGATGGAAGGCGTTGACGTCATCGATTTTGGAGTGGGCGATCCCGACATGCCGACACCGAAACACATCGTGGATGCAATGAAAAAAGCGGTAGAAAAGCCGGAGAATCACAGATACCCGACTTACGAAGGCCTTTTAGAGTTCAGAGAAGCGGTTGCGGAATTCTACATGAGAAGGAAGGGCGTAAAGCTTGATCCAGAGAGGGAGGTTATAGCACTGATAGGTTCCAAAGAAGGGATAGCCCATCTACCATTGGCCTTCGTCAACGACGGAGATTACACCATAGTCCCCGATCCGGCCTATCCTGTCTACTTCGCTTCGACGATACTTGCGGACGGAATTCCCTACAGGGTTCCCTTAAGGAAGGAAAACGACTTCCTACCGAACTTCGAGGAAATTCCTTCGGAAATTGCAAAGAAGGCAAGGATAATGTTCCTAAACTATCCGAACAACCCAACGTCTGCGGTTGCGGAAAAAGAGTTCATAAAAGAGGCGATAGACTTCTGCATGGACAACGGAATAATTCTGGCACACGATTTCGCCTACGGTGAGATAACGTTTGACGGATACAGGGCCAAGAGCTTTTTGGAGGTGGAGAACGCTTTCGAGGTTTGCGTAGAGTTCAACTCCCTCTCGAAGACGTTCAACATGACTGGATGGAGGATAGGTTTTGCGGTCGGAAATTCCGAAATCTTAAAGGGTCTCCTGAAGGTTAAGACCAACGTTGACAGCGGAGTATTTCAAGCGGTTCAAGAGGCTGGAATTACAGCACTGAGAAGCGAAGATAAGGTCATTGAGGATATATGTAGCGTTTACAGAGAAAGGAGGGATTTGCTCGTTGAGGGGTTGAAAGAAATTGGTTTAGAGGTTGAAAAGCCAAAGGCAACCTTTTACGTTTGGTGTCAAGTTCCAGATGGCTATACGAGTGTAGAATTTACGAAAAAGCTACTAAACGATGCTGGGATTTTGGTAACTCCCGGTGTGGGATTTGGGGAACATGGCGAAGGTTTTGTGAGATTCGCCTTAACGAGGGATGTAGAGACGATAGCTAAGGCTGTTGATAGATTGAAAAACATAAATCTTTAATTTTTCCCAAATAAATTCCGTCCAAAGTTACGACGTCTGCGTTGAGGTAGTCCCAATCTTTAAACACGAATCCAGCTGGTTTCCTAACGTTGACGGGTGTAGATGAACAGAGTTCGTTAAACGCTGGCATCACTATAACCTTTCTATCGTTCCACTCTCCAAAAAGCCAGACCCTCTCCTTAACTCCATAGACGTAAACGCTTGGGTGGGAGTGGGCAAGTATCAGAACTTTACCAAGTTCCTTCGGTTTGAAGTGACCGTGAATCAGGTGAAACTTTCCAATAAAAAGTTCCTTCTCACCCTTTAATCCTCCGTCGTGGTTTCCCTTAACGAGTGTGAACTCCAAACCCCTTATCAAATCTTCAACCCTCTTGTCGTATCCTATCTTGTGTTTCAAATCGCCCAAAACTACCAGCTCGTCAACCTCATCTCTGAGGGACTTCAGTTTTTGCAGAATCCATCGATCGACGTAGGGAATCAATCCTATGTGCAGATCCGCAACGACACCTACCTTACTCCTTCCCCTTATCAAGAGTGCGTCGTTTTGAACTTCCACCCTCATACCTCAAAGGAACTACACCGACTACACCTAAAATTATTGCACCGACTATCGACTTGATCAGATCAAGGTAGCTTTTGAAGTCTATGAAGAACTTGGAAAAACCCCAAACGACGAGACCTGTTGAAGATACGAGAAACACCATCGTTACATACTTCCTACAGCTTCTCCCCTCAACTATAGAGTCGAATATCCTACCCAAAGCTACGAATATCCCCCCAGCGACTATCCAAACTATCGTCGAATTCAAGAATACGGCGATTATCGTCACTATCCCGGGAACGGTTTCACCAAGCGTTAACAACCACACTCTGTAAGCTCCGTAAACAAAACCTATTATGATGGACAAGAATGCTATGACGTAGGTTACGAAGGAAAACCTACCCTCGATCAGAGACCTCTTCAGTGTCGAAAAGTAGTTTTCGAGCGAACCTTCAAGGCCGTAGGCCTTTATCAGAAAGTATAGACCCAAAACGAAGGCTATGCTACCTATACCGAATTCCGGACTCTTCATGAAGAGGGAGATGGCGTAAACGAGCAGAATCATTCCGATGGGTGTCAATGTGCTTTTGGCAATTTTCGGGTCTTCAAGCAGTTTCTTCATTAGGTAGTATGTGCTTTCAAGAGTTTTACTCTGCTTTACGACGATTCTTCTGATCCCATCTATCTTGAACCTTGAGGCAACTATTGGTATGACGAACTCGTCCTCGCTACCGTCCGTAACGATTATAACGCTTTCAGCTTTGAGCTTCTCCTTTACGAAGTCCAACTGCTCCGCTATCTTTTCGTCCGAAATAGTCCCAACCCTTTGATCACCGCAAACCGTAACTATCTCAACGTCCTCCCCCTCCCTTTTAAGCTCGTCGTAAATCTTTATCGCTCCGAATATCGTATTGACGTCAGAATCCTCGGGATCTACTTCAGCCAACTTTATTGCGGAAATAAGATTGGACTGCCTACCCACCACTGGGCTCTTTATCCCAGCCTTAAATCCCAAATCGTTGTCCCTATCTATTACGAGCACGATCTTTTCAACCACAACTTGAATTGTGGAGAGACGTATTATGCTTTACGCCGTAGCAAAAGATATCTACAACGAACGAAAAATCAATTGAGATGAGGTTCAGGCACCTCATATCGATAGAAGACTTGAGCAGAGACGACATCCTCCACATTCTCAGAAAGGCGGAGAGGTTTGAAGATGTTGCGAGAGGACTGAAGAAGCTTAAGGTCCTTGAAGGCAAGATACTGGCGAACCTGTTCTTCGAACCTTCAACGAGAACGAGGATGAGCTTCGAAACCGCAATGAAGAGGTTGGGGGGAGAAGTTGTAAACATGACCGCCCAAGAGGCGAGCAGTATAGCCAAGGGGGAAACTTTAGCTGACACTGTGAGGGTCATAAGCAAATACGTTGACGTTATCGTGATAAGGCATCCATTGGAGGGATCGGCGAGATTTGCATCGGAACATTCGGAGGTTCCGGTTATAAACGCTGGTGACGGTGCCGGACAGCATCCTACTCAAACCCTCTTGGACCTTTACACGATAATGAAGGAGTGCGGTAGAATTGAGAGGTTGAAGATTGCTTTGATGGGCGATCTGAAGTATTCGAGGACTGTCCATTCTCTGATAAAGGCACTGAATATGTTCAACAACGAGATATATCTGATAAGTCCCGAGGGTTTGAGGTTGCCTGAGGAGTTTTTGGAAGAGGTTAAAGCTGAGGAGGTTAATCTGAACGACGTTATTGAAGAGATAGACGTTCTCTACGTAACGAGAATTCAAAAGGAGAGGTTTCCGGATGAAGAGGAGTATAGAAAGGTTGCTGGAAGTTACAGGATTACCGCAAAAACGCTTGAGAGGGCTAAGGATAATCTCATAGTTATGCATCCCCTTCCAAGGGTTGACGAGATAGATGTAGATGTTGACAAAACCAAGCATGCGAAGTATTTCGATCAGGCCTTTTACGGAGTTCCAGTTAGAATGGCCATCCTCCACGAGGTGTTGATATGAAGAGGGAGCTTGTGATAAGCAAAATTGAGAGAGGGACTGTGATAGATCACATAAACGCTGGAAAAGCCCTTTTGGTTTTGAGGATTCTGGGGATAGGTGTCGGAAGCAAGGATACGGTAACTCTGGCCATGAACGTCCCAAGTAAGAAGATGGGTAAGAAGGACATAGTCAAGGTGGCGAACAAGTTCATAGGTGAGGAGGAACTGAACAAGATTGCTCTGATAGCCCCAAAGGCAACTATAAACTTAATAGAGAGCTACGAGGTTAAGAGGAAGTTCAAGGTTAAACTGCCCGATTTTATAGAGGGAATTTTGAGATGCCCCAACAGGAACTGCATAACGAACAGCAGAGAACCCGTAACGCCAAAATTCTACATCAAGTTGAAGGATGACGTTGTTACGGCCAAATGCTACTACTGCAACAAGGTTATCAGAAACGTTGACGAGTTTGTAATCTGATAAGGGCCTTAGTTAAATCCTCGACTTCGGTAACGTCAACCGATGAAAAAATCCTCCTTCTGATCTCGACGTCCGCAACTATCCCGTTGCTCAAAAGCATGTTGAACAGACATCTCTTCAAAATCTCCCCCTTTTCATCCCAATCCGTGAGAATTATTACATCTCCCTCAACCCTGTCAACTATACTTGCCTTCGGAACGTTTGAAACTGGAACGATTTTACCTTCAACCCCCAACTCTCTAAGTGCTTGAACGTCCCTCCTTCCCTCAACCAATATTATCGCTCCCTCTTTCGACCTCTCTATCAACTCGTTCAGAGCCTTTAAGAAATCGTTCATGATACCATCTCTATCAACTTCTTTAAAGAATCCTCGGTCCCTATCACGAACATTATGTCACCCCTCTCCAGAACGGTTTCGGCCGAAGGAACTATAACGTTTTTCCCTCTCACTATCGCAACGACTATGCATCCGGTCCTTCTCCTTAAATCGAGTTCTTTCAAAGTTTTTCCCGAAAGTCTCTCGTCTATAACGATCTTTTCCAAACCGAGCATTTCCCCTCCGCTTATTATAGTTTCGACGAACTCCACACTGGCCTTCCTTCTCATGAGTGCGTAAACCTTTAGGGCGGTATCCTTGTAGGGTGAAAGGAGGTGATCAACACCAATCCTCCTCAGATTCTTTTCAGCCTCTGGATTTCTTAGGATGACCACTGTCGTTATCTTAGGATTTAGGTATTTGGCGGTAATAACCGTGAAGGCGTTTGCGGAGTCGTTCATACAGCAGATTATCGATTTTGCATCTCTGATCCTCGCCCTCTCGAGGGTTGAATCGTCGGTAGCGTTCCCGTGAATCGCTATGAATCCCTCCTCCCTTGCAAGGTCAACCTTGTTCCTATCAAAGTCAACTATCACCACCCTATCTTTAGGAAGTTGCTTTGCAATCTCCCTACCCATCAAACCGTAACCGCAGATTATGCAGTGATCCCTCATCTTCTCAAGCATCTTTTCCCACCTTCTCAACTTCATCTCCAAGAAAATTGGGGACAGCATACTCATCGCGTAGAAAAAGATACCGACGCCGAAGAACATCAAAAACATCGATATTATCCTTCCGTAGAAACTCATCCTCCACATCTCTCCGTAGCCGGTCGTAGTGATAGTTATGACCGTCATGTAGAGACAGTCGAACCAGTCCCTTCCTTCAACGAAGTGATAGGCCAAAGTTCCGAATGCTATCGTGCCTAAGAGAAGGGATAAGATACGCAGTATCGACGCCCTTACATCCTTGTCCATCGAACAATCCCTAACGAGGGATTATAAAAAAGTTCAGATCAAACCAGCCCTCTGGAGTATGAGTAAATCTTCGGTTTCTATCTTTTCTCCCCTCTTGAACATCTCGTATATCTCTCTCGCCCTTCTCATCAACTCCTCCCTCTCCCTGAACTCCTTGGACTTCTCCATCCTTGCCTTCAAAGCCTTTATGACCTTGTCGAGGTCTTTCAAATCTCTCCTTATTTCGAGTATTCTCGCATGGCACTGATCCGCCTCCTTCTTTGCCTGAATGAACTTCTCATGGAATTCGTCGGCCATCCTTCTCTTTTCATCAACGACCTTCAAGATTTCGAGCATCTCCTCGTGATACTTGTCCGCCTCTTTGACGTAACCCATCATCTCCTCCTTTATCTCTTTGATCTTCTCTTTTAACTCCCTTATCTGAGCTATAAGAGACCTAAACTCCGCATGCTTTTCCAGCTGAGCTTTTCTCTCTTCAAGCTCTCTTCTGAGCCTTGCAATTCTTTCAACAAGAGCCCTCTCCCTCTCGAGTGTTAAGACGGAAGTCTGCTGAATGAACTCCAACCTTCTGATCTCCCTCTCTATTTCACCGAGAGGCCTACCGCCTTTATCTATGCTCTTCCTAAGCTCGTCGAGCTTTTTGTATAGTTCGTCAACCCTCTTGTAGAGTTCCTCCCTCTGAGCCTTCAGCTCTCTTGCCTTGGAATTCAACTCGTCCCTCTTTGCCTTCAACTCCCTGACCTTGTTCAGAAGCTCCTTTACCTCCTCGTTTAACCTGTTCCTCTTCTCCCTATACTCCTTAGCCAATTTGTTTAGTTCGTCCCTCCTCGAAACGTTTTCCTGCAACTCCCTCTCAAGCTGTTCCTTTCGCTCCTCCAATTTCTCCAATGTCATAGTCGACCCTTCTGCTGTTGCTATGGGATTAAGGCGTATAACTCAATTTAAAAACTTTTTGAATGCCGACGGCTTCCGCGCTTCCCGTGCCCTCTCGGAACACAGTACCACGCGGAACGGGATCGGGCTTAACTTCCGGGTTCGGAATGAGTCCGGGTGTTTCCCCGATCCCTATGGCCGTCGGCAAATTATGCATGTTCGAGCCGGTATTTAAAGATTTTGCTGATATACTGCACGGTTTTAGTCCCCTCAGTTTTGTAAAAGGATATTTATCAAAAACTTTTTTGATTTCAGCTTCAACCTATCCGCAATTATATCAACGAGTTCATCGTCCTCTACATCGTGTATTTCACCTTTTGAATTTATTATATTTATATGGGGCTTTGTATTTAGTTCAACCCTGATCTCCTTGTCGAACTCGAAGGTTCTGATCAATCCTATTTTTTCGAGTTCCATTATTGTATTGTAGATTGTGGATACGCTCGTTGTCGGCAACTCCTTTTTTACCGTGTTTAAAATTGTTTTTAGAGAAGGATGCTCCTTTGATAGATTGAATATAATTTTGATTATCTCCAACCTTTGTGGCGTTAGCTTTTTCCCCCTTCTCTTTAGTTCCCTTATTACATCGTCGTAATCCACCAACATACTACCTCGTAACTTAATTTATATTTTTTGTAAAACAAGATCATAACTAATTAAAAACAATTTCTAAGACGAAATATTTATATATGAGCGATCGTAAATATATATGGTGATGTTATGGAAAAAAAGGTAGGAAAACCAAGAAAGAGGTGGATTACAGACTGGTGGCCAAACAGATTGAACTTGAAAATTCTAAGACAAAATTGCCCCAACCAGCATCCCTATGGAAACGATTACGACTATTTAAAAGAGGTTCAAAGCCTCGATATCGATGCGGTGATAAAGGATTTGAAGGAACTCATGAAAAAATCTCAAGACTGGTGGCCAGCGGATTTCGGACATTACGGACCTCTCTTTGTCAGACTCGCATGGCACAGTGCTGGAAGTTACAGAATTCACGATGGAAGAGGTGGAGCAAGGGACGGTAGTATTCGATTCCCGCCAAGGATAAACTGGCCAGACAACATAAACCTTGACAAGGCTATAAGGCTACTATGGCCAATAAAGAAAAAATACGGAAGAAAGCTTTCCTGGGCGGACCTAATCATTCTGGCTGGAACTGTTGCCCTTGAAGATATGGGTGTAAAAATTCTCGGATTTTCTCTTGGAAGGGAGGATATATTCGAGCCCGATGAGAGCCCGGATTGGGGGCCCGAAGAGGAGATGTTGACGTCGGAAAGGATAAAAGAAGGTGAATTGGAGAGACCATACGCTGCAACCGAAATGGGAATTATATACGTCAACCCAGCGGGGCCCGGTGGGGTTCCAGATCCTAAGATGTCCGCTAAGGAGATAAGAATTGCATTCTCTCGAATGGGTATGAACGATGAGGAAACGGTCGCTTTAATAGCTGGAGGACATGCTTTTGGTAAGTGTCACGGAGCTGCTCCAGACATATACCTCGGCCCAGACCCAAGTTCTTCACCCATTGAAATGCAGGGTTTGGGTTGGAAATTTGAATATAAAAGCGGAAAAGGCCCCGATACCTACACATCTGGCTTCGAAGTAACTTGGTCTCCTACACCCATCAAATTCGGAATACACTATCTGAGATTGTTATTCGAATACGAGTGGGAGATAGAGACGAGTCCAGCGGGAAAACCGCAGTGGGTTGCGAAAAATGCCCCAAAGATAATCCCAGACGCTCACGATCCCAACAAAAGGCATAGGCCCAGAATGCTTACGGCGGATTTAGCCTTAAGGTTTGATGAAAATTACGCTAAAATAGCAAAGAGATTTCTTGAAAATCCGGAGGAGTTCGAGAAAGCATTTGCGAGAGCTTGGTTTAAGCTAACCCACAGAGATATGGGACCAAAAACGTGCTATGTTGGAAAATATGTTCCCAAAGAAACCTTTATATGGCAAGACCCCCTTCCTGAGAGGGATTTCGAGCTTATAGATGAAGAGGATGTTAAAAAGTTGAAAGAGAAAATTTTGAATTCTGGATTGAGAATTTCTCAGCTTGTTTACTTTGCTTGGGCATCCGCTTCCACTTATAGAAACTCTGACAGAAGAGGTGGAGCTAACGGAGCGAGAATTAGGCTTTATCCTTTAAACAAGTGGGAAATAAATCATCCCCATGAATTGCCAAAGATAATTTCGACATACGAAAGAATTCAGAGAGAATTCAATCAGGAGCAAGAAAGGATCGGTAGTGAAAAAAGAGTTTCAATAGCCGATCTGATAGTCTTAGGTGGATGTGCGGCAATTGGAGCTGCTGCAAAAAGGGCTGGTTACGATTTAAAGGTGCCTTTCACTCCTGGAAGGGTTGACGCAACTCAAGATCAGGTGGAGGTTGAGTTCTACAAAGCCATAGAGCCATTTGCGGACGGATTTAGAAATTACTTTAAGTATCCAGAGAGAATATCCGAAGAAGACATATACACTACTCCAGAGTACTTCCTCGTTGACAAAGCTCAGCTCTTAACTTTAACCGTCCCAGAAATGACCGTTCTAGTAGGTGGATTAAGGGTTTTGGGTGCAAACTACAATTACACGGATTACGGTGTTCTGACTGAAAGAAAAGAAATACTAACAAACGACTTTTTCGTTAATCTTCTCGATCCATCAATGAGAATTGAATGGAAACCGGCAGATAAATACCGCTATCTCTTTAACGGGTATGACAGAAAAAGCGGAAAAAAGATTTGGACTGCTACAAGAGTCGATCTAATCTTCGGCCATCACGACGAGCTAAGGGCAGTTGCAGAAGTTTACGCATGCGACGACGCTGAGGAAAAGTTCGTTCAAGACTTCATTTCTGCATGGGTTAAGGTGATGAATTTAGACAGATTCGATCTAAGAAAATAAATAAATAAATTTAATTTAATATTTAGTATTTGATTTCTAACTTTAACTTTTTAACTTACGGTTCAATGCCCCTATTTGTTATAACGAACTCGCAAAATCCCCCTTCTGGCTTAGACCTGTGTTTTATTAAAACCGCCCTCCTCTTGTTGTTCAACTTCTCCAAGCCGATTATGATTTTAGATATGTGGTCTATACTCGGCCCTCCCAAAGG